>ERZ795054.4276-NODE-4276-length-10578-cov-12.023567_pt1 | contig 10578 bp, 8 predicted proteins | sample MGYA00375138_ERZ795054 | MGnify/ENA primary metagenome ERZ795054 (study PRJEB30183, sample SAMN05720215) | anaerobic digester metagenome | isolation source: active sludge of municipal wastewater-treating anaerobic digesters | place: USA | collected 2014-12-23 ...
CTTAGGGTCCGTCAAGAAATAAGCTATACATTCGTTGCACTCAAATTGGCCTGGGGCAAGGCACGAGGGAAGGAGTGTATCCGCAGCGATACTCGACCGACCGAGTAACGAAGCCCCGGGCCAATTTCAGTGCAACCCTCCGGGCGGCGGTGCTTCTTCACTCCGACGTCGTTGCTCGCTCCTTTCAGACCCACTGGGGGTATGCGCGTCGCTCGCGCCTCGTCGGAGCGAACAATCCCTCGCCGCGAATGTATAGCTTATTTCTTGACGGACCCTTACTTTCGCGCGCCCCACATTTATGTCGCTCTGCCGACGCGATTCCATCCAGAGCGGGGCGAAAGCACCGACATCCTGTTCATGACGGCACGAGGGGAGAGCCGTTATGATCGCACCTTTCGCGAAGCGTTCAGCCGCGCATACCGGTGCCAATCGTCCCACCACCTTGAAAGCAGGACCCACAACCACCGGAAGCTTTCGTTGAACCGAAGGCGGCGCAGACCTTGGCTTTCCAACCGCTCCTGACAGATAGCCAGTTGGCTCTCCGCGGCCAACACCCGCGCGGCGAGCACGGCTTGCGGCAGAAACACATTCTTGAGAAACCGCCAGCCATACTGGACCAACTCTCCCATCCCGACGCCAACTGCGGCCAAGGAGTTAAGAAAAGCAACCAGAGCCCTCATCATCGCTCAGAATGTTCTCAAAACTGGAGCCAGATCAAGTCTCTACAATCCTCTGCCTTTCAACCGGGACAGAGTTTTTCAGCAGCACAGGTGCTAAATTCTCCAAGCCCAATTCATGCTTGGCGTGGAACCAGGACAACAGGTAATGCACGAGCACCCAGATGATCGTAAACACCGCTGATTAGCTTGGAGACAAATCCGGCAAACTCAATGACTTGATTCCGTGACGGAGTTTCTGCCACCCACAAGCGGGCGTCCGAATGCGCGAACTGAAGGTGGGCGTTCGAGTTTCAAGGCGCGTTCGAATTGGCGAGGCGTGTCCGAAGTCGCGCCAGCGGAAGCGCGTTAGAACTGGCGCATCGTGCGCTCCTGACTATCTGGCTGGTGATCCTGCCGCAACAGTCACCTGCTGGCCGACTTCTAATGTGACAGTCACAAGGCTGACCAGGATGCCATTGTTGCTCTGCCGCCTCGCCTTGCGCGGAACGCCGTCAACCAGGAGCTTGGAAAAGGCGCCCGGAAAACGGGCTTCCCAGCGGAGGGGAACGTTTCCAGCATTGTGTCTGACCGTGGTGATGGTGTTAGCTCTTTCGTGTCGGACCAACACATCGTGCGCCCCAACCGGGACGTGGTCCAACTCCACCCAGTCCACCTGGGGTGTAAGGTGGCCCAAGGTAGCCACCTGATGGTTTGGCGCGTCGGGTTCGATCCCTACCATGCCGGTGGCAATTGCTCCGACAGCGGTAAAGGACACCTCAGGGTATTCATAGTGTGAATCCAGGAGGCGCTTGAGCCAGTGCCAGGCATAATCGTCCTTGCCGTAGTTGTAGAACGCTTCGGGCAGGTAAGTGAACGATTCGAAATTGTACTTCTTCCCGTTTTCCAGGTAGTTCTTATGGAGTCGCTCAAGCAAGGCATCTGCTCTTGGGCCAGGTTCGGCGATGCGTTTGACTGCCTGGAAGGCGTAGGTTTCCTTGCTGTATTGGTCGAAATTGGTGATCCAGCCGCTGAGGCCGATGGTTCGACCTGCGTAGTAATTGTTGCCAGAGGGATTCCACCAGTCGCGGACATAGCCGTCCCGCACTCGATTGGCCTTCGCCAGGTAGATTTTGCCCAGGGCAGGTTTTCCCATCGCCGTGAGAAGCTTGGCGTAGGAGTTGTATGCAGACCAAGTGGTCGCGATGTTGTCGCCACCGACCCCGTAGCCGCCTGCGGATTGTTCGCAGTAGGAGCCGCAGGCGCCATCAAAGATGTCGATGGAATGACCCTCGGCTATTCCGTCAGCATTGTCGTCGTGGAGTTTTATGAAGTTCTCCATCGTGGTCCTGTAAAAATTGGTCAGCAGGCCATCGGTGATCCATCGAGGATCCGCACTCCACCGGTAGCAGGCATAGGCCTTGTCCACTAGTTCGATGGGCGCCGGGGTTGTCGGTTTCGAGAGAGAAGTTGAGCGCGGAGAAATCCGGCGGGAAGACAATCAGCTGGGACTTCGCAAAGCGGTCCGCCTCCAGCGACAACCGAAGTCGGTCGGCGCCGAGCCGAGCCGTGAACCGCTTGCGGAGGCCGTCCATGGGGATGACCTCGATCTGGCCTGCTTGGCGGAGTGTGTCGCCCCCGAAACAGAAACGACCGAAGATCGGGTCGTCCGCCAGCACGGTGACGGCGCTACGCAACGCCGCGCAATAGCCCAAGTCAGTTTCGCAGGCGTAATACTAGGCGCCCCGGTGATGCGGCTGCTCGAGCCAGGTGGTGCCATAGGGCGCGGGTTCAAAACCGCCGCCCGCCGCGCCGTCGTTGGCCTGGCCCGGATACCAGTAACCGAAGTTCGACTCGGCCGTGCCGGTGTTCATCAGCGCCCACGCGCTAAGATAAGACGCGTAACTGAGCCGCAGCCAGGGGGCGGGATTAGCGGCGAAACTCAGGGCGTAGTCGAGCACGGCACAGCCGCCCATCTGGGACATGTACGTGAGCGTGTAGGCGTCGCCCGCGCGCCCGCGGTAGTCGCTGCCGAGGTAGTAATAGGCCGGCTCGATCGTGCCGCGGCAGAAGAGGTTGGCGACCATCTGGCGTTCCGTGAAGCGCCGTGCGGCTTTCAGAGAAACACCCGCGTTGGTGTGGCCCGGGGCGTCGGCGTGCTCCACCGCATAATGCGCGTGGTCGCAGGAAACTCTGCCTCGACGGACTGGATCTCCCAGTTGGTCCGAAGAGCAAACCGGGCCGGGAGATCCGAGGGCAGAGTCATGCCTGGAACGGCATGAACGTCGATTCCGCCTTCCTCGACCAGAACCTGGCGTACGCCCTCGTAACCGGCAGCCCAGCGGAACTTGCAGCCATAGGCGCGTGAGCATCCCGACTGCCCTTTGGGAGCGAGCGTGAGCAACAATAGGCATCGCAAAAGCCGCTCCGGCATCCCGGTGGCGCGCTGCACACACATGTGGAGCCGAACCGCTCATTCTTTCCACGCCAGGATCTCCGTCACGCCGCTGCGCGCCTTGTCTTTGTGAGTAAACACTACTCGGAACTTAGTGGTGGTCACCTTGGGGAAGGAAACCGTGTTCACCGCGCTGCCGACGGGCTTCGCCGGGGACTTGGTTTGTTCCCGCACGTCCTTCCATTCGGAGCCAGTCCAGGATTGCACGGTATAGGAAGCTGGCGGTTGCACGCCGCCCTGATCATCGTAGAGACAAAGCTCGATGCGGCCGATTTCCTTCGGCTCGCCGAAGTCCACCTCCAGCCAGTCGGTTGCGTTGGTGGAGCCGTAGGAAGTCCAGCGGTTCACGGGATTGGGGCGGTACACGGCGCGTCCGTCGTTCGCGAGGCGCGGCACGCCGCCAAAGACATCGTGAAACGACGCGCTCGCCTTGGGGAAGCCCTCGCCGCGCTGATTCAAAGCCAGGTTGCCCGCCGGCGGTGGAGCAGTCTGAAAGGCACCGGCCAGTCCGCCCCACGCCTCCAACTCGGTCAGCCCGGTGCGCCCGCCCCTTCCGTGGGTGAAGACGACGCGAAGCTTCTGCACGCCGAGCGTGGGAAAGCTCACGACATTGGCGCGGTGACCGCTCGGTTGCACAGGCGCACGCGTCTGCCCTGGCACGGCGGCCCAAGCCCGACCGTTCCAATACTCGACTGCGTAGCTTTCCGGCGCGACGACTTTCTCGCCGTCGTCGAGGAAATAGAGCTTCACGTTGTCGAGCGGCCGCTGGACTCCCAAATCCACTTCCAAGGAGTCAATGGCGTTGGGCGAGCCTTCGGTTGTCCAGCGGTTCGGTGGATGCAGATGATACCAGTAGTTGCCGTCGTTGAGCTTTGCCTGCGGTGTTCTCTCGTTGGTGAAGGAAGCCTTCACCTGCGGGAAATAGTCGCCGTCGTTGTTCACGAGGTAGTTCACCTCGGGTTTGCGCGCCGGAGCCGCGGCGCCGACAGGCAGCTTGGCCGTAAGCACACCCAGCTTGGGCGAGGACGCCACTTGCTTGCCATCCACCAGCAAGCGAAGTCCCTTCCCCTGGCCGTAGCGCGTGCCGTCCTTGTCCCACACCACGCTGACGCGGCGACCGTGGTAGGAAAGATCATCAAGCGCGAACCACGGCCAGTCCGTCGGCGCCAGCGGGTCCACTTCGAGAACGTCATCCGCGCGCGGCTTCACGCCGATGAGGCCCGTGATGACGAGGTCATTGAAGCCGCTGTGGAAATAGTGCTCGCTGTGATTGTAGCCGTCGTGCCCTTCCCAGGAGCCAGTGTCAGGATGCGCTGCTTCGGCGATGTAGGGCTTGCCCTGCTTGCGATGCGTCAGCGCGTAGATCCGCAGCAGCCGGAAGTAATCGGCGCGCGAGATCACGTCCTGGCGATAGTTCTGAAGCAAGTTCGCCAGCGCCTTGAGCGTCTGCGTGGTGGCGTAGGGCCACGACTGGCCGCTCCACCAGCAGCACGATTTTTTGAGCAGGAACATCGGGTCGTTGCGCCCGACGAAGCTGGGGCCAAAGGGCGCGAGGAAATAATTCGTGTCCATGAGGAACTTCCAGGCTGCCTCGTAGCCAGGATCAGGCAGGTTGAACTGCCACGGCACGTACCCGATCAACTCACGCCCCTCCGGGCTGCCGACGAAGGGACCATCCTCGTAAATCAGCGTCCCAGCTTTGATGGGCTTGCCGGGATAGTCCTTCTCGTTCGACTCGTTGTTCTTGAATCGGATGAGGAAGAACTCGCGCTTGGGATCCCATAGCATGGCCTGCAACATCGCTTTCAAAGCGTCCGCCTTGGCGCGGTATTTCTCGGCGTTGGCCTTATCGCCAGCGAGGTCGGCGATGCGAGCGATGGCTTGGGCGTCGGCCCACATGTAGGCGTTGAAGGACGGCCGGTAACTCGGCGCGCCGCGAAGAATGTCGCGCGTCTGCCGGCTGGCGATGTTGAACTCCATGCCGTCGTCGTGGCCGATTTGCCAGAACATTCCCATCTCTGGAACGAACATCCGTTTCTCCCAGCCTTCGAAGTTCTTGATAAGATCCGCGAGCAGGTCCTTGGTGAAGGCGTCATCACGATGGACCTGGTGGACCGCCCAGACGGAGTCCGCCAGCCAGGTGCTGTAGTTGCGCGGCTCGGCGCCAGGCGTGCGCAGCCAGTAGCGGCTGTAGTCCTGCGCGAAGCGGGGATCGCGCAGCCAGCGGACCTCGTACAGCTGGAGTCCCGCCGGGCAGCTGATGGCCCCGTAAGCGCCGGACCAGAATGGCCGGTCGATGAACTCGGTATAGGAATAGCCGCTGGTCGGCGAGCCGTAGGTCGCATGCTTGGTGGTCAGTTCCCAGCGGTAGTAATAGGTCGTGGTGATCTCCCCATCCGGGCATTCGAAGAACGGGATGTTCGCCTTGTACCAATCCCAATCGCGATTATCCCAGAAGGTCTGGACCTCAAGCTGGGCCTGCTTGTCGAGAAGGGCGGCGCTCGCAAGGGCGAGGGAGCCCGACAAGACGAGAAGTGCGAAAAGAAGGCGTTTCATTTTCGTGTAGTCAGTTTGAAGTCGCTGAATGTGATGAAGCTGCTGTCGCCGCCGTAGCTGGCGTGGTAGAGGCCGACTTGCAGCGGGATGTTGGCCATGTCCTTGCGCTCGACCGGTGAGCCGGGCATGTCCTGCCAACGCTCGCCGTCCGCGCTCGTGCGGAAGTAGAACAATCCGCCCTGCCGGATGATCTGGAGATGGCGATGCGCGTTCCACGCGAGTCCGTTGCCCTTCTGCGAACGCCCGCCGTCAAGAACCGTGACCATGTTTCCCTGGTTCCAGATCGGGAAGAAGTTGAGTTGGAGCAGGTGTTCGCCGCGCCCCGCCGACTTCGGCACGCGCACCATCAAACCGCCGTCGTTATTGCCGGGGACTTTTCGCGCAGCCAGGCCGGCGTAGTCGGCGACGGTTGCCTCCGCCACGAAATCGCTGGCCACGAGCTTGAACAGAAACGGGCCGAGCGGTCTGCCGCCATCCCAGACGGTGCCCTTGGATTGCAGGCGCAAGATGCCGTCCTTGGCGGTGATGGCTTCCGGCGAACTGTCGTCCGCCTTGCCGAGGAAACCACTATACAGCGTGCCGTCGGTGCCTTGGGCGATGAAATTGCGGCTGGCCTCAAACTTGTCCGCCGATTCTGCAAACTGCTCGGAAGCGGTTGTCGCCTCGACTCGCGCGGACGCGGCGGTGACGTTGCCCAAGGCGTCCCGGACCTTGATTGTGTAGGCGTAGCGGGTGTTTGGCGCAAGACCATCGTCGAGGAAGAACGGCTTCGGAATCCAGCCGCTGCTGCTCGCGCCGGCGCGGCCGGTGGTCTCGGTGAAGTTGTATTCCAGGCCGCCCGCCTCGGCGCGAGCCGCTTGGGCAGTCATGGCGATGAAAGTGGTGCGCAGCGCGGCGGGGGTTTGCGCGAAGGCAGCCGGGCTGGGTGAAGGCGCCTTGCGCTCCTGCTTCGCCATAGCGCTCAACTGGAGAATTTCTTCGTCCGAGAGAGTGCGTCGGAAAAGCTGGAGCCGCGAGAGTGCGCCGGAGAAAGGTACTTTGCCGCCGACGCGAATGACTTTTGCTGTGCCGGGAACTGTCGGTGCCAGGCGCGTGGTGCGCTTACCATCCACGAAGAAAGTGCCACTTCCGCCGCGATAGACCAGCCCCACTTCCTGCCAGTCGCCAACGGGAGGCGCCGTCAGCAACCCACTGCGACTGCCGGCGGCGCTTTCCACTTCCACCACACACTCGTCGGCATCCAGTGTCGGATTCGCCACGCTGGCCAGCAGAGTGAAGTCGGTGAGCGGCAGGTCCGCGCCGGGAGCCAGTGCCAGCGATTTGCCCGGCTCGAAGCGAACCGCAATGCGCCCATTCAAGTCCTCCGCCCTAGGCGCTTTGTCGCCAGCGGAAAACCCGCCGCCGAGGGAGCCGTTGTTGGCCCACGACTTGAGCGGGCCGTAATCGAGCTTCGCGGCGTCGAGGTGAACCAGCACGTCCGCCGCCGGTTCGTCCGCCACGAGTTTCTTCACCTCGACTTCACTCAACGCCCCGCCATAGACGCGCAGCGACGCGAGGTAGCCGTCGAAGTACTCACTGCCCGGCTCGGACGCGCCCACATAGACGGGCCGACCTTCGTGCATCATGAGCATCTTGGCCTTGGAGGTGTTGAGTTGGCCGTTCACATAAACGCGCTCGAGTACGCCGTCGAACGTGACCGCCAGATGATGCCATTGGCCGGCCTTGGGTGCACTACCGCGGAAGCCGAGATCGGCGAAGCCCCAGTGGCCCACTGCGCCGAACTCCCGGTGCGTGCCGTAACCGAATTGCGCGGTGGTGGCATCGGGCCCGCCGCGTCCGGCCCAGCTCAGGAAGCACTCGCTTTCGCCTATCTCCGGGTTGTTGACCCAGGCCGCGACGGTGAAGCTGCTGTTGCCCGCAAGGGCGCGCGGCGCACGGAACGAAGCCGTAAGCATTTCCTTGCCGGAGAAGCGCACCGCCTCGCAACCGGCGACCATGCCAACGACGGGCCGGGCGTCGCCGCTGCGGAAGTCCCCGCCGAGCGTGCCGTGGTTGGTCCAGGCGGCGACGGGAGAGCCGAGTTGGAGGTTGGCGACAGCGAGGTGGATGAGCGGCTGAGTAGCCGACGTTAGGAGGTTCTGACTGTCAGCAGAAGAAGTCTGAGCCTCGTTACCTCGTTTGCCACGAGGTTTCGACGCAACAACCTGTTCGAACGCCTTGTCCGCCGTGGCGAGCAGTGGATCTGCGGGCGCGTCGGCGTAGGCTTTGAAATTCCACAGCGCGCCGAAGAGGCCGGGATACTCGGTGCCGGTCATGGTGATGCGGAGGTAGCGTGCCTCGGTGTCGCCGTCGTCCACCATCGGGCTGCCCCAGCGCGTGTTCTGGCGGCGGTCGGCAAAGGTCTTCAACGACTGGCCATCGACCGACGACTCGATGAGATACTGGTAGTACCAGGTGCCATATTCGAATTGCGCCTCGGAACGGCGCACGCGCTGCGGGCTGCCGAGATCCACCATGAGCCAGTGGCCGGGGCCGTTGTCCGCTGGACGCCAAAGCGTGGCGTTGTTGTCGTCCACAGCGTATTCCGGCCTGTATGCGTGGTTGCGCAGCGTGTCGCGGTAGAACGAGGAGGCAGTGACCTTCTTCCCGAAGGCGAGGTTCGCCGACCGGGCTTTCGGCGCAAGGTAACCGATGCCGGCGTGTGTTGGCTCGACTTTCTTGATCACGCCGTCGCGCTCGAAGACCAGCCGGTCCGCGCAGGTCTGCCGGTGCATTCCGTTCGGCGTCACCGGGATGTCGTGGCGGTGATAGACGATGAAGCAGTCGTCGCCGCGCTTGAGGATTGAGTGATGCCCCGGACCGTCCACTTTGCCGTCGGGCGTGGTGGCGAGGATGGGGTTGTTCGGCCCCATTTTGAATTCACCGTCGGGCTTGTCACTGACGGCGTATTGCACGCGGTAGGTGGAGTCGCCGCAGGAACCGGAAGAATAGGTGAAGTAGTATACGCCGTTGCGTTCGATCATATACGGCCCCTCGAAAAAATCCTTGGCCTGCGTGTTCGGGATCATGCCCAGCCGCGCGAAGGACTTCATGTCCGGGTTGAACACGCCCCAACCGCAGCCGCTGTTCGGGTAGATGCCCCAGGTGCCCCAGTAGCCGTAGAGCTGGCCGTCTTTGTCCTCGAAGATCTGCGTGTCGAGCGTGATGACGTCCTTGACCAGGCGGTCCTTGATGACGAGCCCGTCGCCGGGTGTCAGCGGGGTCCACGGGCCAAGCGGCGAGTCGGAGACGCCGGCGAACGTGTTGCAGGGCTGGTTATAGAAAAGGTAGTAGCGACCGTCGGGACGCCTCACCACGTCGGGCGCCCAGTAGAAAGGCGTGGTGGGCCAGTTCATCGCCACGAGCACCCAGTTCACGAAATCCTTCGAGAGCCAGACCGTGGCCGGTCCGCGCCCGCCGCCATTGCCGTCGGTAGTGGCGTAAAGGTAAAAGGTGTCGCCGAACTGCTCGATCGTCGGGTCGGCGAAATACCCGGGGACGATGGGATTGAAATTGCCCGGCGCGTCGAACGCGGTTTCAGCCCGGGCCGAGGTCAATGCCCCAAGCAGGATGAGAATGGCAGCAGCGGAATAGCAAAGGAGTTTCATGGGGACAGGAATTATGGTGTTGGGTTGGCCACCGCGATGGAGTGGAGTTCTTTCAGTTGAGCTTTACAGTTAACCGAGCAGCGGCGGGGTGTCGCCCCGATAATCGGGCGACGGACTCTTCGTATGGTCATATGGCTGCGCATCCACGTGATCTTGATGGGCGTTATTGCAGAAATGAGGAAACTTAACAAGGTCTTCCGGGACGGGGTTGTTGCTTGCAAACCTACGTCCAGTGGTTTCAGCGCGTGAAATGTGAAGAATAGTGGGAGGTCATGCAGTTCGGCACAGCACGGCATGGGGTTGTTTTGTTCGGCCTCACCTTTGATCCGTCGGCAGTGGCGGCGCTGCGAACGTGACGCCTTTCCATTCGGTCAGGATCTTCAGGTAAAGATACGGGTCCGGCCATGAAGAGGACGGCTCAACCACGGTGGATTCCGGCCATTCGTTCCAACTGGTGACCATGATGAAATCGGCACCAGCGTCATTGGCGGCGCGCAGGAAATCGCGCAGGGTCTGCCCGTCGCGTCGAGGCATGACATAAGGCGTACTGTCCGAAAATTCACGGCTGCCGTGGAGGAGGGCAGGTGCATGGGCCACAGCGGCCGAGACTCGTGTGATCAGAACCTGTTCGGGCAGAATTGGAATATGAACGCTCTGCAACTCGTGCTCATCTGCTTGGTAGGTTGGCTCAACCGCAACCTGACCGACGGCCTGGGTGGATTTCTGGCGGGCAGTCGGTATTGGATCCATGACCGTTCGAGCCTGTTCACTCCGGAGTTTGGGATGATCCTCAAAAGCGCCGGGATTGAGACCGTTCGGTTGCCAGCGCGCTCGCCCAATTTGAATGCGTACGCGGAGCGATATGTCCGCACGATAAGGGAGGGGTACTTGGATCGGATGATCCTGATTGGAGAAGGCCCATCGCGCCGGGCCATCAGAGAGTTTGTTGTGCATTATCACACCGAGAAGAACCATCAAGGGCTGGAGAACAAAATCATTCAACCTGAGGTTGCGGAATTCCCGAGTGCTGGTGCGATCAATTGTCGCGAGCGGTTGGGCGGCATGCTCCGCTATTACTACCGAGCAGCAGCCTGAGTGCATGTCCGCCAGTTTTCGGACATTACGAGGTGGCTTTGAAAACACTGCGACCCGCACTCAACAGAAAATTGCATAAACTGAAATCTTGTGTATAGTCAATATTACATGCAACCGATAAAGCAATTGGAGAAGGTCTTGGAGTCGCTCGCTGACCCGGAGCACTATC
>ERZ795054.4279-NODE-4279-length-10577-cov-4.632199_pt1 | contig 10577 bp, 8 predicted proteins | sample MGYA00375138_ERZ795054 | MGnify/ENA primary metagenome ERZ795054 (study PRJEB30183, sample SAMN05720215) | anaerobic digester metagenome | isolation source: active sludge of municipal wastewater-treating anaerobic digesters | place: USA | collected 2014-12-23 ...
GCCCAAGCCATGGAACTGGCCGCCGCGCCAGTAATTGACATTGTGCCGGCAGGCGCGATCCGGCACCTCGTCGGGGGGCCGGGGGCCGAGATGTTTTGCGAAGTTGGCCACTTCGTACTGGCGGTAGCCATGCGTGGAGGCCTGGGCGGCCAGTTCCTCGAACATGTCGCAAGCGAGATCCTCGTCGGCGTCGAGGCGACCGGCCTTGAGCTGTTCGAACAAGGGGGTGTCTTCCTCGTAGATGACTTCGTACGAGGAGAGGTGTTCGCTGCCGAGGGCGATCGCCTCGCGGAGTGTGGCGCGCCACACCGGCATTGTCTGGCCCGGGATGGCGAACATGAGATCGAGGTTGAGATTGTCGAAACCCGCGCGCCGGAGTGCGTCAAAGGAACGGAACACCATGTCGCGGGTATGGATGCGGCCGAGGCGTTCGAGGAGGGGTTTGTCGAGCGATTGGACGCCCATCGAGATCCGGTTGACGCCGTGGGATCGAAGGAGTCTGGCCTTGTCGAGCGACACGGTGGCGGGATTGGCCTCGACCGTCCATTCGTCGGCGCCGAGCAAATCGAGCCGGCCCATCGCGTCGAGAATTCGCTCCCACTGGCGGAGGTTCAGGAGCGAGGGTGTGCCTCCGCCGAAGTAGACGGTGCGCGGGCGCAGGTCCGGAGCGACCAGGTCCAGCTCGCGGATCAGGGCGGTGACGTACTGGTCGATCAGGTCGGCGTTGGCGGTTTCCGAGAAAAAGGCGCAGTATTCGCACTTGTGCGCGCAGAACGGAACGTGGACATAGAGATGGCGAATCTCAGATCCACCGCACGTCGAAGGTCTTGCCGTCATCCGTTCGATTGCCGCCCACAGCGCGAAGGGTGAGCGAAACGCCATCGGACCGAAACCGCGCGTCGACCCAGCCGATCGGGTCCTGGTCGCGGAAGTTGTAGCCCAAGGACGGGAGGTTGATGAGCTGGAGCCGATCGCGTTCACCCAGTTCCCAGACATGCGAGTGGCCGTAGAAGATGGCCTTCACATGGCGGTGCGGTCGCACGATGGTGAAGAGCCGGTCGGCATCGAGCAGGTCGCCGTCGCCTTCCCCCAGCGTGTGATGGACAAAGAACACAAGCGGGCGGTCGGCGAGCGTCGGCAGGGAGCTCGTGAGCCAGGCGCGTTGCGCCTTCCCGAGCAGCCCGGCGACCCTGTTGGGATAGAGCAGCGAATCCAGAACGACCACGCGCACACCAGGGTGCTCGATGACGGTCACGTGTTTGCCGTCGATGGCGGCGAGCGTGCCGGCGGGCGAGGTGAAGACCTTGCGGAAACTGGCGCGGTCATCGTGGTTGCCCAACCCGATGAAGACCGGGGCCGCGGCCGCAAGCGGTTCGATCTGGGCCCGCAGTTGCCGGTAATCCTCGAGCTTCCCCTCGAGCCGGGCGGCGTCACCGCAGAGGACAACGCCCTCCGGCCGGGCCGCGATCACCTGCGGCACAACCCGATCGAGATTGTCGCAAGGGTTGAAATCCCGATAGACCTCCGTGCGATCGGCCGGGATATGGGTGTCGGAGAGAAGGGCGAGGTGGAACTCGCTTGCCCCTGCGTCGGTCGCCGCGGCGGAGCGGCCGGCCGCGAGAATGAGTGCGGCGCCGCCGAGAGTCGTGGTCTTTAGAAAGTCGCGTCGGTTGGAGGGGCGATGGAGGAGGATGGGCATGGACGGACGTGCGTTCGGGTTGTTTTTCGTGGATTGTGTCCAAATCCGCCCGGCATGCAACCTTGAGGGCGAGGGGCTCAGTTTGCGAGGCGGAGGTGGCTGAGGCGGAAGAGGGCGCCGCGCGGTTCGTTGGGCAGGCAGGCGACGTCCCAGCCGTGGGCCAGGACGATCTGGTGGACCACGGCGAGGCCCAGACCGGTGCCGCGCTCGGTGGTCGTGAAGTAAGGTTTGAAGATCTCCTCCCGGTGCTCGGGCGGCACGCCGGGGCCGTCGTCGCGGATGTCCAGGTGCGCTTCGGTGGCGCCGGTCTTGTCGGCACTGACGCGGATTTCGCCGCCTGTGGCCACTGCCTGGGTGGCATTGAGGAGGAGGTTGAACAAGGCCTGGCGCAGGAGTTGTTCGTCGGCCTCGATCGAAGGCATGCCCGGGGCGACTTCGAGCCGCACCTTCTTCTCCTCGAGATCGAAGCCCAGGGCGCGCACGACCTCACTGACGACCGAGTTGAGGTTGACGGCCGTGCGGCGCACCTCGCGCGGGCTCGAGTAATTGATGAACTCGTTGAGTTGGGCCGTCACGCGGTCGGTTTGGGCGATGATGCCATCGGATTGCCGCTGGATTTCCGGGGACGCGTTGGCCTGTTTGGACAGCATCTGGGCGAGGCCGCGGATGACGTTGAGCGGGTTCTTGGTCTCGTGTGCGAGGCCGGCCGCGGCCAGGTTCATCTCTTTGAGGCGGGCGTTGAGTTCCGAGGCGCGGATCAGGCGCACTTCGAGTTCGGAGGTTTTGGTCAGGCTCTGCCACGCCAGTCCCAGGCCCGTCACCGAGATCGCCGCCATCGCGCTGATGATGGCGCGCAGCCAGAAGTCCTGCCGGACAGCTGCCTGCAGCGATTGAGTCGAGAGAACCAGCAGGAAGCCATGCACGCCCTTTTGCTGGAGGGCGGTCTTGTACTGCTGCTCGCTCATCCAGAACGGGCGCCCGAACGGGTTGCCGTCCGGCCCGCCGCGTCCGCGCCACCCCCTCGAGCGCCTGGGATTGTCGCGGTCACGGGCGTCGTCGATCGAGGGAGGCTGGTTGGTGAAAGAGGGAGGGGCGTTTGGGGGGGCGTTCGCAGGAGGGCCGGGGAACATTCCGGCGGGGCTGTTGGTGCCGAAGGGTCTGGGCATGTCTTCGCGCTGGAGGACGAGCGTGGGCTGAGATTCCCTGATCTCGGCGGTCACGTTGGTGCCCAAGTCGACGAGGTTCATCAAGGTGACGGTGCGGTCGGCCCAGTATTCGCGGCTGGGATCGAGGTCGCGCGTAGTGAACTCGATGGGGGATCCGGCCGAAGCCACAACGTCGCCCAGGTCATTGAGAACAGCCACGGCGTTGAGTTCGCCCGGTCGGATGAGGGAGCCGAGAGCGGACTCGAGCCGTTCCCTCGAAATGATGCCGAAGCGGCGTTGCGAACGCATGACCAGGCCGACGGTGTTCGAGATGTCTTTGGCGCGGTCGATGAGCGTCTGGCGGGCTGCGCGCTGGACCCGTTTGTGTTCGATCGTCTGCCAGGCGACGATGACCAGCCAGACCGCCGCCAGCGTGCCGATGACCAGTCCTGTGCGTCGTTCGAGGTTCACGTGGAGTCCAATGTCGATGTGTGGGGCGCTACTTCTTCTTCTTCTTGGCTTTGGGAGGGGGGCTCTGGTCCTTGATTGGAACGCTGTCGATGAAGCGGTTGAGTTCCTCCTCGGTGAACGCCTTGGGAACAATCTGCGCGTCCGAGCGGGCATCCTGCGTCAATTTGGCCGTCTCGATCGGGGTCCTCACGATGTGCGGCGTGAGAAAGATCAGCAGCTCCGTCTTCTCGTCGTTGGTGACCGTCCGCCGAAACGCGAACCCGAGGAGCGGGATGTCGCCCAGGAGGGGAATCTTGCTTTGGCTTTGGCTCTTGGTCGTTTGCATCAGGCCTCCAATCACGATCGTCTGGCCGTCGGGCGTCACCACCACAGTGTCGGCGGACCGCTGGTTGATAATGGGGGACCCGACGCTGTTGGTGCCGGTGGTGATGGCGACCGTCTCCTCGGAGAGATTCGAGATCTCGGGGGAGACGATCATCTCGACGAGGCCGTCGGATGTGACGAAGGGCGTGACGCGCAGGATGATGCCGATATCGGTGTACTCGATGGCGTTGCGCTGGTTGCCGAAGCTGTCGTAGTTGACCCCTGTGATCAGGGGAACGGACTGGCCGACGGTGATCGTGGCTTCCTGGTTGTTGCGGGCCAGGATGGTCGGGCGGGAGAGGACTTCGAGCTTGCCCGCCTCGGCGATGGCGCGAAGGGTGGCCTCGTAGTTGCTGCCGACGACATTGAAGATGCCGGAGCCGGACGTGAGTCCGGGGACGCCCATAAACTGCTGGAGGACATTGGCTGTCGTGTCGGTGTGGATTGTCTTGGTCCAGTTGCCTTGCACGCCGAGGTCGGCGCCTTTCCGGTGGGTCACTTCGAGGAACACGACATTGATGAGGACCTGGGGTGCCGGGCGATTCAGGTTGGTGACCACCTGGCTGATGCTGCCGGCGGTCTCCTCGTCCGTGATGACGATGAGCTTGCGCGTTTCCTGGTCGTAGGAGACGGTCGCGCCGCCCATCTCCGTGCTGGTGGGATAGGTCGTGGTGCTGCGCGACCGGCCGGCGGTGCCGCCGCCGAAACCGAATCCCTGGCCCCAGGCGCTTCCTGCGGCCAGGAGCCCGAGGCTCAAGCCGAGGGCCATGACACGCTTCATCGAGTTTCGCATAATCTGCCTTTTCTTTGATGACCTCGTCGAGGGGGGCGTCTCGCTCAGCGAGAGCCAGTGCCTCCAAAGGTGCCGGTCCGAGCGCCCGTGTTCTGATTGCGGGTCTGAGTCTGGCGGGTGTTCAACTGATTGACGTTTTGGCGCTGGGTTGTGCTGGTGCGCCGCATGCTCGAACTGCTGTAGTTCTGCTCCGGGAACAGGCTCTGGATCACCTCCTGCACTGCCTGAGGATCGGTATTCTCGACGTCGTAAACGAAGACTTTCTGCTTTTTCGCCGGGTCGGCGTCCAGTTGGCTGATCATCGGAACGATCTGTTCCATCATGGACCGTGACGCACTGACCACAACCGACTTGGTGCGCGGGTCGGCGACGGCGACGACGCGCGTCTGTTTGAGGAACCGATCGCTGGCGGTCGAGCTGGCATTGCCGGCCATCATGCCGAAGCCGCCCGGGCCGCCCATCCGGCCTCCGGCAAAGCGCATTTGCGCGCGGCTGCCCTGTGTGTTCGAGGAGTCGGGGAACAGGCTCGAGAGCAGGTCGGCCATCTCTTGCGGATCGGCGTACTTGAGTCGGAACACGCGCAATTCGGTCACGTCCTCAATCTCGACATCCACGGCCTTGACCAGTTCCTGGACCGAGAGCATCACGTCTTCCGGGGCACTCACCACCACGGCGTTGCTGCGCTCGTCGGCAACGGCGATCACCCGGCTCGACCCGGCGCGTCCCGCGGAGTTGGCGTCGTTTCCGCCGCCTTCTCCGCCTCGGCCGCCCGGGCCTCCGCCCATGAAGCGATTGAAGAACTGGGCGCGCGGGTCATTCGAGCGCGAGGACGTATCCTGCGATGCGAACACCTCCTTGATGGCTGCGGCCAGCGACTTGGCGTCGGCATACTGAAGGGCGAAGACGCGGATGATATAGGTGCTTGCGATCGAGGTGTCGAGGGCCCTGATGATCTGGGCGACGCGGCGGATGTTCGTCTGGGTGTCGGTGATCAGGAGCGCGTTGCTGCCTTGATTTGCCGTCACCGTGGCCGAGGACGGAATCAGCGGCGCGAGGTCGGTGGTCAACTGGGTGGCATTGATGAAACGGACGGGGACAATCTGGGTGACGATGTCGTCCTTTTTGGGGATCTGCTCCGGGTCGCTGCCGCTGACCACGGGGATGTCGCGCTTCTTGGCGTCGCCCTGGCTGATCACGGTCAAGATGCGTCCGTTGCGCAGGGCCGCATATCCGTTCTTGTTCAGAACCGTGCTGAGCAGGGTCAAGGCCTCTTCCTGGTCGAGGGGCTGGTTGCTCCAGACATCCACTTTGCCGCGCACGTCGGTCTCGAGCACAATGATGAACCCGGCGGCTTCGCTCAGGTAGTTGAGCACCATTTCGAGGGGGACGCCGCGGAAGTTGAGGCGCAGTCCCTTCTCGCCGGGCTTGACGGGTTGGGCGGGGGCCGAAGGAGTGTCCAGAGAGCCCGAGGCTGAGTCGGCGGAGGGCGAGGGGTCTGTGTCCTTGGGCTTGGGCTGGTCCGGAGCCGGGGCAGCCGCGGGCGCATCGGGCGGATTGTCCGGTGCAGCGGGCTCGTCTTCCGGGGTGGCGGGTGGCGGTTCATCCATCGGCGGGGGATCCATGTCGGCATCCGGGTCGTGACTGTCCGGATCCGCCTCCTCGATTCGAGCTGGCGGCGCGGGTTGTGCTTGAGGTTCGACCTGGGGGGGCGTCATCTCAGGCGCCGGTTGGGCGTCCGGGGCGGGGTCCTCCCCTTGCGGTTCATCGAGCTGGGCTGGCAGGGTGTCGGGCGGCGCATCTTGAGGCGGGGCGTCGGGCGCCGGTTCGGCGCCAAAGAGGGCCACAGCCAAGGCGAGGCCGGCGAGCCCGGGGAGGGCGAGGAGCACGGTGTCAAAGGTCTTCATTACATCTCCCTTTCTCGTTTCTCGAGCAATCGTTTCAAAGCTTCACTCGTATCACTGCTGGAACTGCCGGAACTGCTGGAACCGCTGGAACCGCTCTCGGTTCTGCTGCTTGCAGTCGTTGTTTCAGACGCGCTGTCGGAGCTGGCGGCGGCGGGGCGGGCGGTCCAACCCCCGGGCGATTCGTCTCGGGTGGCGACTTTCCATTCGCCGTCGTCTTCCCGTCGCAACTGTGAACCGACCTTAAGATCGAGCTTGTTGCCTTTAACGTCCAGTCTGACGTGATTGGCACCGATGTCGAGGACCTTGAGGTCGGCGATGGTTCCCCCTGGTTTAAGGGTCGCGCGGTACTTGGGGTCCGAGCCGTCGAAGAAGGCGAACAGGCCCTTTTCGTAGCTCATTGTGCCCAGGAGGGCGAGCGTGTCGACTCGCGAAGGGCGGGGCGTTTCGCGGGGGCGGCGGGATGCGCGTCCGGAGCGATTGGCATTGAAGATGTTGCGTTCGCTGATGATGCGGAACCCCCCGTAATTGTCTTGGGAGGCGGCATCGGCCTCTTCGGCGGCCCGGACGCCCGGGCCGCCCCAGGCGATCAGCGCCAGGATCCCGACCGACATGGAAATCGATTGGAGGGCTTTCATGATCCGGGGGTTTTCAACAGAAGTCCGCTCACCTGGAGCCCGAGCGTCAGTTGTTGGCCATCGGTGTCGCGGGCGGTGAGTTCGACGACATCGATCTTAAGGGCGAGCGGGTCGGCCTCGGCTTGATAGAGGAATCGGGTGAGGTCCGACAGGCTCCCGGCGGCGTCGGCCCGGCATTCGTAGGTCATGGAATCGCCCGCCGCCCGCTTCCATTGCGGGCGCAGGGAGCTGATGCTGACTCCGCTCGTGCGGGACCAGCGGTCGAAGGCCTTGAGCACCTGGCTTTCGGCGACCGAGATCTCGCTGTCCAGCGTGTTGGTCCGCATCGTGTCCCAGCGGCTTCGAATGATGTCGTCCCTTTCGATCAGCGCCATGCCCTGTGTGACGGATTGTTTCAACTCGGCGATCCGCTCCGCGCGGGCCTTCCATGTCTTGGTCAGCGGCGTCAGCAGCAGGCGATCGCCGGCGAGCAATGCGACGCTGAGGATGGCGACAATGGCCAACCCCTGCTGGCGGCCTTTGACCGGGCCTAGATTCATGATCCCCCTCCTTCCACCCAACGGAAATTGAATTTGAATTCCAGCGGCGATCGCCCGCGCATCTGTTCGACCCGCATGTCCGAGACCTGCTTTGCGGTCTGGAGGCGTTCGAGCGTTCGGATGAGCGCCTGATGATCCTGCGCCGTGCCCGAGCAGGTGACTGACGTGGCATCCCGGATCTCGACGGTCTTGGCGGAGACGGCTCCGTCCTCGGGGAACGCTTCCGTGAGCTGGCGGAGCACGGTTAGCGATCGCATGGAATCGTCAAACCAGGGTCGGTACTGCTTGATCTGCTGTTGGATCTGCTCGAGGGCCGTCGCGCGCGTTTTGATGGCCTGCCATTCTTTGTCCCAGGACCACAGTTGCCATTGCTGATAGAGAAAGCCCAATGCGACGCACCCGGCCGCCGCCCCGGCCGCCGCCCCCGCCCAGACCACCTTGCGCGAGCTGTAGCGCGAGGTCAGCCGTTGCCAGGCACTGACGCGCGGAGGCAGAAACTCGAATCCGGTCTTCGGCTCCGTCAGGCCCTGCACAGCGAGCGCCAGCGCCGCGGACACGGGTGTTCCCGGAGGCAAGCGCAACCCCGTGTCCGATGCCGAGTAATCCCGAACCTGCTCGACGACGATGCCCATTGGCTCGAAGCGCGGGCGCAAATGCTCGACGAGCGCGTCCGCCGAGTTGTCGCGTCCGAAGACCCGCAGGCGGCGGACTGCCTCGCGGAGATCGGCGGGCAACTGGCCCAGGGTGACCCGTGTCTCTCGGGCCACCTGGTCGGCCTGCAATTGGGGTGTGCCGCCCTCGATCTCGAACACGCCTTCGAGAGTGCGCAACACGGCGACCCCGCCGCCGCAAGAGACCTGCAGGCCGATGCTGTGGTCGCTGGGGGCAAGGGCCATGACGCCCTGCGACGCCTCGGCCTCCGCGCGCTGCAGGCCCGCGATGCCGAGCGAGAAGCTCACGGGACGAAGCTGGGCGGCCTGCAGGACAGCTTCGAGCCGTGTCACGTGGTCGCGCGGGATGGCCACCAGCGTGGCACAGTCGGTTCCGCCCGGGGTGCGAAACCGGGATTGCGCCATCAGGAGGGCTTCGGGCGCGTACGGGAAGCCGCGCTCGGCCTCGATTTGAAGGAACCCGTCGACATCGGCGGGCGGCAAGTCAGGCAGCGGCACCTGGATGGTCAGGGCCCAACCCAGCGGGAGGCCAACGGCGCATCGCCGCTCGCGGATCCCGGCGGCATCGAGGTGTTTGCGGATCTCGCGCCCGACGAGTTCGGGGGCGTCCGTCAACAGATCGAGCGAGAGGGCGGCGCCGAATGCGGCCTTGACCTCGCCGGAGCCGTTCGTGCGCCGGACCAGCACACCTTCGAGGCGGCCGGCTTCGAGGGCCAGGCCCAGCAGGGTGCCGCCCGGGCCGCGCTGAAAGGGAACATGCTTAAGCCAGGTCTTCATCGCATTCGGTTCGCAAAGAGGGCCGGATCGTAGGCGGTCGTCCCCAGCGCCCAGCCCAGGTGGGTCACGTCCAGGCGTCGGATGAACATGGGCGTGCCGTCCGCCGTGTCGCACAGCCAGCGGGCCCGCCGGAAGCCGCGTCCGTACCGCCCCACGGCCGCGACATCGACCGTATATTGAAAGGTGCGCGATGTCAGGTAAGGGCCGGCCTGGACGAGATTCGTTTGCTCGAGGACGTCGGCGACCCAGGCCACCGTGGGCAGGGTGGTCGCGTCGGGCTGGCGCTGCGAGACGAGCGTCGGGGCCAGTTCGGGTCCGATCCCCGGGACGCACGCCAGCACCGCTTCGCTGGCGGTGTTGACATTGATCAGGCCCGCCTGGCTGCTGTTGGTCGAGACCGTGAGGTCCCCTTCGATCTGGCAGAATTCGTCCGGCGTCATCCCGCTCTTGACATAGAACTCGAGCAGGCTGCCCAGGCCGCTGTTGTTGGTGCCGACCTGGCCGAGGATGGTTCCGGCGCGCTCTTCGCCCAACTGCTCTTCGAGCAACGTCCGCAACTCCTCCTGGCTCGAGCTCGCGACGTTGATCCGCGCGGAGCCGTCGCCGCGCGTGCCCGGCTCGCGGCTGACCACGGTCAGGTACTCGATCAGGCCGGGATCGAGGCGTCCGTCGCGGTTATCCGCTGGCGGGGAGGCGTCGCCGTCGTTCTCGTTGGGATCGAGGATGCCGTTGAGGTTGGCGTCCTCGCCGTAGAGGATCTCGAGCGTCATGCCCGCGACCAGGCGCAGTTCCTCGACCGACTCGAACGGGCCGTTTTTGCAGCGGTAGGCCGGACGGAATCGCTGGTAGATCTGCGTTTCCGCGCCGCCCGTGGTCACGTCGTCGTCGGTGTCGCGCCAGTCGATGATCGCCGCGGCCAGTTCGGGTGTCATGCGGGGCAACTGTTCGAGCATCTCCTGGGTGGCCGTGTTCAGATTGAGTTTCGAGGCCTCGTCCACCAGGTCGAACACCGGCTCGTCCTCGACGATCGGCTGGCCGCGTCCGAGGATCCACACCGTCGCCTCGCCGATCGGCACGGCCTCCCAGGTCCTGAGATCGACCTCGGGCCAGGTTCCCGGCGTCTCGACCTGGACAAGCACATTGCTGACGTAGTAGGTGGCGCCTGCGATCGCCTGCTCCGCCTGCGCGCCCGCGATCCGTTGGTCCACCGCCCGCAGCTCGAAGAGCATCGACTGCGCGAAGTAGAGGGCGACGGCCACCAGGCCGAACGCAATCCAGAGGACGATGATCAACACCGATCCGCGGCGCGGGGCGGACTGACAAGTTGAGAGTTGAGAGTTGAGAGTTGAGAGTCGGACATTGACTGCTTCGGGTACATGCCTCCCGGGCAGTTCAAAGGCAATCAGGGGGCTGCCCCCGAGACGACCGGATGAGGCGCGTGTGGAGCTCATCATGATCCTCCCGAGCCGCCGGTCCCGCTGGCGGATTGGCTGGCCTGGCTGGTCGCGTTGGTCGAGGCCTGGACCAGGAGCGGCACGACCACCGAGATCACCGGCTGATCGTATTGCTGGTCCGGCTGG
>ERZ795054.4284-NODE-4284-length-10570-cov-4.478269_pt1 | contig 10570 bp, 8 predicted proteins | sample MGYA00375138_ERZ795054 | MGnify/ENA primary metagenome ERZ795054 (study PRJEB30183, sample SAMN05720215) | anaerobic digester metagenome | isolation source: active sludge of municipal wastewater-treating anaerobic digesters | place: USA | collected 2014-12-23 ...
AGGACGCGGCGACGCTGGGGGAGCTGAGAGAATATCTTTCCGGTTCGCCGGCGGGGAAACGCTTCCTGCTGAGCCCGGAACAGGCGCTCGTCGATTTCGGACGGATAGTGGTGACCGAGGACGCCGAGAAAAAGGTGAATAATGGGGCGTTTTTCGGGGAAAGTGACATAGTGAGCCTGGAGGGCAGGTCGCCCTTCATTATACTGGACGGGCGAAAAAATTGTATTGCCATCGCCAACGTCGATACTGATAATTGGTCAGTCGAATACAGGAATGTTTTTAACAGGTAGAGTGCGTCGCGCTCCCGTGTATGTGGAGCGCTTACATCCGGAACGGCAAAATCGATCAATCACATAAGGAATAAGGAGAACAGCGTCATATGCGTCAGAAGAGCGAGGTCATCAATCAGTATAAAAGGCATGAAAGCGATACCGGTTCGCCGGATGTTCAGATTGCCCTGCTGACGGAAAGGATCAACCACCTGACGGAGCATTTCAAGGTGCACAAGAAGGACTTCCATTCCCGCAGGGGGCTGCTCAAGCTCGTCGGCCAGCGTCGTAGACTTCTGGATTATCTCAAGAAAAACGATCTCGAGAAATACCGGAGCCTCATCGAGTCGCTCGGCCTGAGAAGATAGGAGTTCCTCCACGGCTGTCGGTGACCGGCCCGCGCCCGACACGAGCTTCGATTACGGGCATCAAGGCATTTAAGAGGTAGGATAATGAGTTTTGAATCAGGTATAAAAGTAGGCCGGGAGGAGATTCGGTTTAATACGGGCTATCTCGCCAAACAGGCGGACGGCGCCGTGGCCGTTTCAAGCGGAGAATCGATCGTCTTCGCCACCGCGGTCGTTTCGCGCAAGGTGGTGGAGGGGCAGGACTTCTTTCCTCTTACCGTCGACTATCGGGAAAAGTTTTATTCCGCCGGCAAGATTCCGGGTGGATATATCAAGCGCGAGGGGAGGCCGAGTGACAGGGAGACCCTTACGAGCCGCCTCACCGACAGGCCGCTCCGGCCGCTCTTCCCCGAGGATTTCGTCAGCGAGGTGCAGATACTGATCTCCGTTCTCTCCACCGATCAGAAGACTCAGTCAGACGTTCTCGCGATCAACGCGGCATCGGCCGCGCTTTCGGTTTCGGGAATCCCCTTCAAGGGTCCGGTAGGCGCGGTACGCGTGGGAAGGATCAAGGGGGAGTTCATCGTCAACCCGACCTTCGATGAATCCGAAGCGAGCGATATCGACCTGGTGGTCGCCGGCACGAAGAAGGCCGTCACCATGATCGAGGGCTCCGCGAAAAATGTCAGCGAGGATGACATGATAAGCGCCGTCGTCTTCGCGCACGAGCAGATCCTCAAACTCTGCGACGCGCAGGAAGATTTAAAAAAGCAGGTCGGCAAGCCCGAGATGGCCTACACCCCGAGAAAACGGGATCTCGCGCTTCGCGAAGAGGTACAGAAACGTTTTCGTCAGGACGTTGTCGATCTTGTCAAAATCACGGAAAAGAAAGACCGCGAGAACGCGGTCCGGGGAATAATCGATCGCGCCTCGGCGGAACTGAAGGAATCCTTTCCGGATTCGATCGGCCAGGTCGCGTCGATCATAGACGACCTCGATTACGAAATAATGCGCGCACGCATTCTCGACGAGAAAAAACGCGCCGACGGAAGAGCCCTAACGGAAATACGCCCGATAGACATCATGATCGGAGTGCTTCCGAGGGCGCACGGTTCCTCGGTGTTCACACGGGGGCAGACGCAGAGCCTCGGCGTGGTGACGCTCGGAACCGGACGCGACTCGCAGAGACTCGACGCTCTGGAAGGTGAGAGCTTCCGCCGTTTCATGCTTCATTATAATTTCCCTCCCTTCTCGGTCGGAGAAACCGGAAGGACGGGCGGCGTAGGGCGGCGCGAGATAGGCCACGGAATGCTGGCCGAACGTTCACTTCAGTACATCATTCCAGAAGCCGAAAAGTTTCCCTACACCATAAGGGTCGTCTCCGAGATACTCGAGTCGAACGGTTCTTCGTCTATGGCGTCGGTCTGTTCCGGTTCGCTCGCCCTCTTTAACGCGGGGGTTCCGGTAAAGGCCGCGGTGGCGGGCATTGCCATGGGACTCATACTCGAAGGGGACCGCTACGCCATCCTCAGCGATATTATGGGGCTCGAAGACCACCTGGGCGATATGGACTTCAAGGTGGCGGGCACATCCGAGGGCATAACGGCGTTCCAGCTCGACATCAAGATTGAGGGCATCACCCCGCAGATCATGCGCGAGGCTCTGGCGCAGGCGAAGGAAGGGCGACTCCACATCCTCGGGAAGATGAACGAGGCGTTCTCCGCTCCCGAGAAGGAGCTCGCGCCGCACGCGCCGCGCATCATCATGATCAGGATCGACGTCGATAAGATCGGCGGCCTGATCGGCCCCGGCGGCAAGGTCGTCAAGGCGATCGTGGAGGAGACCGGCGCCGAGATCAACATCGAGGACGATGGGACGGTCACCGTGTCCGCGGTGGACAAGGAGTCCATCGACAAGGCGCTGGCCAAGATCAGCGCGATCACCGAGGACGTGGAGATCGGAAGGATCTACAACGGACGCGTGAAGAAGGTAATGGAATACGGCGCGTTTGTGGAGATCGCCCCCGGCCGGGAGGGTCTGGTGCATATCTCCAAGCTCGATTTCAACAAGGTGAACAAAGTAAGCGACATCCTCAAGGAAGGCGACGAGGTGGCGGTCAAGGTCATAGGTATTGACCGGCAGGGAAGAGTCGACCTGAGCAGAAAGGACGCGCTGAAGCGATAGCGTCGCGGTCAGATGGTGATCAAGTACACGCTCGACAACGGAATGGTCGTCCTCCTCGAAGCCATCGAGGGGGTGGCCTCCGTTTCGGCCGGGCTGTGGGTAAAGACGGGATCGCGCAACGAGCGGAGCGATCAGATGGGCTACGCCCATTTCATCGAACACATGCTCTTCAAAGGAACGTCGAACTATTCAGCGCGTGATATTGCGCGCATGGTCGACAGGGTGGGCGGGCAGCACAACGCGGCGACGAACCGAGAGTACACCTGCTACTACATTAACGTCATCTCCGACTACCTCGAACTGTCGGTGGATCTGCTCGCTGACATGTATTACCGCTCGCTTTTCGATCCCGATGAAATTGCGAAGGAGAAGAACGTCATCCTGGAGGAGATCAGGATGTACGAGGACACTCCGGACGAGCTCATTCACGACGTGTTCATGGAGTGTATGCTTTCCGAGCACCCGCTGGGGCATCCCATCCTGGGAACCATAGACAGCATCGACGGCATCGGCCGCGAGAGGCTTCTCTCTTTTTTCGGTGAGAATTACTCCACCGACAACTGCATTTTCGCGGTGGCCGGCAATTTTGACGTCGATGCGACCAGGCGGATCATAGAGCGCGCGTTCGCCTCCCCCCTCAGCACCTCAAACGGCGCGGCCAGGACAGCGGACGCGCCCGCCAGGCGCATTTTCAGGCGGCACATCACGCGGGATCTGGAGCAGATACATTTCTGCCTGGGGACCGAGGGCCTCAGCAGGAGCGATGAGAACCGGTGGGCCCTGTTCTCCCTCAGCACTATCCTCGGCGGGAGCATGTCCTCCAGGCTATTCCAGAACATACGGGAGCGCGAGGGCCTCTGCTACGCGATCTACTCATTCCATTCGGCGTACCTGGACAACGGGGTCTTCGGCGTATACTGCGGGACATCCCCCGACAATTACGCGAGGGCGCTCGGCCTTATCGTGCGTGAGTGCGAGGCGCTGCTCGACCAGGGGGTAACCGAAGAGGAACTCGAGGATGCCAAGACGTTTATGAAAGGCAATCTTGCTCTCAGTATGGAGAGCACGGAAGTTCGTATGGGGCATCTGGCTAAAAACGAGATGATCTACGGCAGGCATTTCAGCTTCGACGAGATGGTCTCCAAAATTGACGCCATCTCCATGGGAGATTTTAAAAAGGTCATAGACTCCATCTTCAGGGAAAAACAGCTCACGCTTGTTTCGATAGGAAAAATCCCCGGGAACACGGGCTCCGCTCCGGCGTCCCCTATCGTGCTCATCGGCGGCGCGAGACGCGGCAAAGAATCCCGGTAAAAACTACTTGCTATTAAATTACGCCTGCCGGCATCATAAACGGATTTCGCCGGGGCGGACGCGTGAAGCCGCTAAAGAACCGCTTCCGGCCGGGCGATAATTATCAGAGAGGAGACGTGGTATGGCAGGAAAGGGCGATGCTGTGAACAGCACGATCGGCGAAGGATCGATATTCGAGGGAAAGTTCTACATTAGCGGGTCGCTCAGGATAGATGGCAAGTTCGAAGGCGAGATCAAGACCGACGAGGAACTGGTCGTGGGCGAAACCGGCAAGGTAAAGACCAACATCGACGCAAAATCGGTTGTGGTGGCGGGGACAGTTATCGGAAATATCAAGGCCGACGAGGAAGTCCGGCTTCTTGAAACGGGAAGGGTGCTTGGAGACATAGTCGCGCCCTCAATCAGCATTCAGCGCGGAGTGATGGTGCAGGGTCACGTTACGATCACCGCAGGCCAGCGCAAGGACGTGAAGAAGCTCATAGAGGAATCATTCAGCAGCGGATCGGACAGACAGTCCGAAAAGTCTTCGAGGTAGCGCGGGTTCTCCCGGGGCGTCCGCGGCCGGTAAATCGCGATGAAGGGTTTCCGTTCGAGAACATTCAGGCTGGGCCCGTACACCGTAACCACCACGATCGACAGGATCATCGTGCTGAACGTGGGCGGCGGCAGGGTGCGTTCGTATATTTTCCGGAAGAACCCCTTTGTCGGAATGAGGCGCCGCACCGTCGCGGCGACGCTTCTGCCACTGGTCGCGGCGGGCGTGCTTGCGTTCGCGCTTTCGTACGAACGTCCCGCGGGCGGGGAGGACGCGAGCGATGAGGAGAAGAAGAACCTGCTTCTGCTTTCCTCCAGGACCGACTTTTCGGCCCCCGTGGAAGAGAAGGGCCTCCAGATCCGCACCCACCTTGTGAAAAACGGAGAAACTCTCAGTAAAATCGCGCGCGAATACGGCGTGTCGATGGATACGATTTGCGGTAGCAACCGACTGACCTCGTATGACATTATTCCCGTGGGGATGCTGCTGAAAATTCCCAGCAGGGACGGCATACTCCATACCATGAAAAAGGGACAGGACGTTCACGCCGTCGCCGCGTATTACCGTGTTCCGGTATCCAAAATCCTCGCCGAGAACCAGGTCCGCAATTACGACTTTATACCCGACGGGGCCTCGATATTCATACCCGACGCGAAGCCGATGGACCTCGTTCCGGGTTTCATATGGCCTACCGCTGGAAGGATGCTTACCTGCGGGTATGGATGGAGGCGCGATCCGTTTACCAACGAACGCGATTTCCACAAAGGGCTCGATATACGGGCCAACTACGAGTGGGTAAAGGCCACCAAATACGGCAAGGTAACCTACGCGGGCTGGCTGGGCGGATACGGCATGGCTGTGCTGATCGCGCATCCCGGCGGGTACAAGTCGCTTTACGGCCATCTTTCGCGGATAACCGTCCGCGAAGGGCAGTACGTCAAGCAGGGCCAGGTCATCGCCAGGAGCGGGAACACGGGCCGCTCGACCGGGCCTCACCTGCATTTCGAGCTTATCAGATCGGGCACGCATCTCAATCCCCGCGGATTTCTGAAGTAACGACCGTACCCTAAAAAGTTCTTGCCTCGCCCGCGGCGCCGCCTGTATCTATGACGGAAGCTTTCAACTCTGATCCACCCGGGAGCGCGCCATGCTTCAGAACGCAAACTTTCTCTGCGAAATCGGCACCGAGGAAATACCCGCCGGGTACCTCCCGCCGGCGATAGTCTATATCAAGAAATCCTTCGGTGAGCGCCTGAAGGAAGACCGCGTCGCCTTCGACGCGGTGGAGGTGTACGCGACCCCGCGAAGGATCGTCATTCTCGCCTCGGGCGTCGCCTCCGTTCAGAGCGAGGAGGAAGTCGAATTGAAGGGGCCGTCGGTTAAGGCCGCATACGACGCGGAGGGAAAACCGACGAAAGCGCTTATGGGTTTCCTGAAGGGAAACGGGGTGGAGGAGACGCATCTGCTGAAGCGGACCACCGACAAGGGGGAATACCTCTTCGCGAAGAAGACGCTGGCGTCGGAAAAGACCTCGGCGATACTGCCGGTAATTCTCGCCGACATCATCAGGAACATCCCGTTCCCCAAAAAGATGAGGTGGAGCGATCTGAAGCTGGCGTTTCCACGGCCCATAGCGTATTTTTGCGTTCTGTTCAACGACGCGGTTGTGCCCTTCGAGATGTCGGGAATAGCCTCGTCGGACTTTGTGCGGGGGCACTATGTACGCCACAACCGGATGGTGAGGGTGGAGAGCATCTCTGCCTACGGGAGTCTCATGAAGGAAAACGGTGTCGTTGTGGACCACACCGAACGGCGCGAGACGATCCGCGGGGAGCTGGAGCGTACGGCGCGATCGCTCGGCGGTGAGCTTGTGAGTGATGACGATCTGCTCGAAACCGTTACATTCCTTACCGAGAGCCCCTTCGTTCTGGTGTGCGATTTCAGGCCCGAATTCCTTTCCATTCCGGATATCGTGCTTATAACAGAGATGAAGGAACACCAGAAGTACTTCGCTGTCCGCGGAAAGGACGGCGTGCTCCTTCCGAACTTTCTCGTTATTTCTAACAATCCGCCCACGGCATACGTGAAAGCCGGGAACGAGCGGGTTATCACCGCGCGCTTCAACGACGCGCGCTTCTTTTTCGACGAGGACAGAAAATCCAGGCTGGCCGACAAGGTCGATTCGCTTAAAAATGTCCTTTTCCACAAGGACCTCGGAAGTATCTACGACAAGGTCGAACGGGTCCGTTATATCGCGGCGCATCTTTCACAGACGCTCGGCCTGGACGCAAAGACCACGGCCAGGGTGGACAGGGCGGCATTTCTCTGCAAGGCCGACCTCAACACGGCGATGGTCTTTGAGTTCACCTCTCTGCAGGGAAAAATGGGAAGGATCTACGCGCTCCTGGACGGCGAGGACGCCGAGACGGCCGACGCCATCGACGACCACTACCGTCCGCGATCGCAGGACGACCCCATGCCGCGGGGCGTTGTGAGCAGGGTGCTTTCACTGGCCGAAAAGCTGGACAACCTGCTGGGCTCGTATTCCGTGGGCAACATCCCCAAAGGTTCGCAGGACCCGTACGCGCTCAGAAGGCAGGCCGGGGCGATCGTGGAGATGGCGGTGGACGGGGAAATGTCGATCGACCTTCGCGCGGTGCTGGAACACTGCGCTCCGAAATACGCAAACGGTGCCGATCTGGTGAGGCCCATTCTCGCGTTCATCGGAGGACGCGCGAACACGCTGTTCGCGGAACGGGGCTTCCGCTACGACGAGATTGACGCCTGCCTTTCCATCGATTATCACAATTATCTCGAGCAGTACCGGCGAGCCCACAGCCTCCACGACTTCAGGGGACGCGAAGGTTTTTCGGAGATGCTGCTCTCGTTCAAGAGAATGAACAACATCGTGTCCGCGTTCAGACAGAAGGAGCCCGGGTACGCGCTGCGCTTCGATCCCGCCCTGCTCAAGGAGGACGCCGAGCGCGGGCTGTATGAATTCTTCAATTCCCGCCGCGAGAAGATCCGGGAGCTCATCCATACCGACAGCTATCGCGAGCTGTTCGGCCTCCTGATCGAAGGGAAGGGGGCGATCGACAGGTTTTTCGACGATGTGATGGTTATGACCGACGACACCGGAATCAGGGACAACCGCCTCGCGCTGCTCGAAACGATCCTCGATCCTTTCAGGGGCCTTCTGGACTTCACCAAGATCTCCGAGTAGGAGGGCGAATGAAACTCTGTGACGGCGTGTACGCCTACATCTGGCGAGGCGTGTTCGAGAACAATTGCAATATGTACTATTTCGGAGAGCCGCTCAACCTGCTGTTCGACCCGGGGCTCGCGCGTCATGTCGACCTCAGGTTCGATACTATGCGCTCGGACGGTCTCAATCCCGACGATATAACGACAGTCATCTCGACGCATTCCCATCCCGACCATTTCGAGGGATGCGCCCATTTTATGGATGGCCGGGCGAAGGTAGGCATGCACCGGGACGAGATCGCCTTTCTCAACGAGGTCGGACCGCAGTTTTTCCGGATGATGGGAATGGAATTTCCGTCATTTTCGTTCGATATGGAGCTCGATGAAGGGCCTCTGAACGTAAACGGCGTGGAGCTCGAGGTTTTTCTCACCCCGGGGCATTCTCCGGGTTCTGTCTGCGTGTACTGGAAGGACAAAAAGGTCCTTGTATGCGGAGATCTCATCTTCAGGGAGAGCGTTGGGCGCACCGATTTTCCCGGCGGCGATTCGGCGAAGTTGAGGGCGAGCATTGAGCGCATGGCCGAATTAGACATCGAGTACCTGCTTCCAGGCCATATGGACTACGTGAGCGGCGCCGTTCAGGTGAAAAAGAACTTCGATGTCATACGCCGCTATATTTTCCCCATGCTGTGAAGGCCCTCGCTATCGCGCCGGAATACGGGAAGCGCGGTTCTGGCGGCTCCAGAAGAAGCGGTAGCGCAGCGGTATTCCCGCCGATTCCCGCACGGCGTCGAGCGCCGGAAGCCATTCCGTCTCGCTTTTCATCCCCCGGTCGAAACACTCCCTGGAGAACGCCGCCAGTCGGGCCTTTGAGACCTTCGGGGATTTTTTGTATGCCCGATACAATTTTTCTTCCTGCTCGATGAATTCGCGCTCAATTTCGTCCCTTTTTGGCGCGAGGTGGGCGCTCCAGAACGGATAGCGCGTGAGGGCCTTCCTGTGCAGAATTTCGTGGCGCCACCAGAAGACATCGTGCGAATAGCCGTCGGGAGCCTCCGGGTTCAGGAACTCTATCGGCCCCGCGCCGAGATAGAACGGCTTGAATATCCCTGTGCAGGTCCCCGAGGACGCTGTCGCCCAGTGAACGGGGAGGTCGCTTCTCAGGTGCGCCACGAGCGCCGATGTCGACTGGCTGGCGCGCAGAGGCCCGAAAGACGCGTGCATGCAGACGGTGCCCATGTCGGTGGCATGCGGCGGGACGACGCCGGAATCGACCCCATGGTCGCGAAGGAGCGCCATCATTGTGGCGGGCGTAATGCTTCCTTCATGCCTGCGGAGAAGCTCCATCGTTCGCGACTGCCGGACACGGCATTTACTGAAATGGGTTATGATGGTGTCGGAAAACGCGCGCCTGAATCCGAACGACCCCCCCCCTTTGATGTATCCTTTTTTCAGTGCGTAGTCCTCGGCCCCCGGAGACAGCAGGTCGTATTCCTCGTCGATGGTCAGTCCGTTGGAGATGCTCCGTACCCCGCGGACCTTCAGCGCCGCCCAGTGCCTGCCTGCCGTCTCGAGGACCCAGGCCTCCTTTTTGTCGGCGATTATGAATGAATTGTGATAGAGGAGACGGCTTCTGTATCCGCAGTTGCCGCCCTGGCCGTAGCGGCCCAGCAGTTCCGTGATGAGCGCGAGCGCGTCCGGCGCCCTGTTCGCCCGCTCGAGCGCAAGGCGCAACAGGTCCATGCCGGTAAGCCCCGTCTTCGAGTACGGCTCGCGCGTGAAGACGGCCTCGTTGCCTATGCACAGGCCTGATGCGTTGACGCCCATTTCGCAGCCCCACATCCACGCGGGACGGGAAATGAGAACCTCTTGTGTTCGCGAGGCCTGCGGAATTTTCATGTAGGTGCATTGGAGCTCATGTTGTCCGGGAAAAGTGCGGGCCGGAACATGGTGCAGTAGCTGCGCCTCGTTCGCCTCGCGGTCGCTGTTCTTGGCGAGGATGACGCTTCCGTCGAGAGTGGCTTCTCCAGTGGCGACTACGGTGTCACACATGTGTCATTCTCCGGGTGCGGTATGTTTGTGCGTGTTGAATGGTAATGGAGACGCGGATAGTTTTCAACAAAAATTGATGAACGAAGGAATATTCGTGTGCCGGCGGGCAGGCGCGCCGGTAAAATAGGGTTGACGCTTCAGGCGGGGCGAATTCTCATTTCCAGATATTTACAGGGGCGGCATCTCAGAAAAATGGACGATTATCTTAAATCCTCGTGGTTCGTCCGGACCGTTTTCACGCTTCGGACGTATGTGCGCTTTCATCTTTCGTTCAAGAAGAGATTCGCCCGCATGGGAGCGAATCCCTATGTATGGGGGATCTGGAACGTCGAGGTTTTCGGTCCCAATATCAGCATAGGCAGGAACGTGGTGATAATAGGGGCGGAATCGGCCCGAACACGCCTCACCACGGTCAAGCTGGCGGGATACGAGGGGGCGATAGATATCGGCGACAACGTGCTCGTGATGGCCGGTGTGCGCGTATCGAGCGCGTCCCGGATAGAGATAGGCGACGACTGCATGCTCGCCAATTACTGCTATCTGACCGACGCCGACTGGCACGGCATACACGACCGTACCCAGATCGTCGGGAAGACGTCGCCGATCGTTCTCGAGAAGGGAGTCTGGATAGGGGACTCGGCGATAGTGTGCAAGGGGGTGCGCAT
>ERZ795054.4288-NODE-4288-length-10558-cov-5.101304_pt1 | contig 10558 bp, 10 predicted proteins | sample MGYA00375138_ERZ795054 | MGnify/ENA primary metagenome ERZ795054 (study PRJEB30183, sample SAMN05720215) | anaerobic digester metagenome | isolation source: active sludge of municipal wastewater-treating anaerobic digesters | place: USA | collected 2014-12-23 ...
CCCACCGACAACCTCGCTAACGCACCGTTTTGAAAAAGCGCGGTTTACTAACCATAACTACCGGTACTTGTCAAGCACTTTTTAGGTATGAAAAAGCAAATATCCAAGGGGTCAAAGGGAGCAGACCTTGAACCATAACCAACCTCTAGGAGTGAAGGATATAGCGCCTCATACTGATATTCAGCATGAAGCCCATAGCGGTTAAAAGCACCAAAACAGCGGACCCGCCATAACTCATAAAAGGCAGGGGAATACCAACGACAGGCAAGATTCCCAAAACCATTCCGATATTGATGAGAACACCCCAGAAAACCAGCATGGAAATACCGAAAGCCACAAGGGTACCCAGATAGTCACGTGAATGAAATGCAATTTTGAGTCCCCAGAGAATCAGCATTAAAAACAATGAAATAAGAATGAGCGCCCCAAAGAATCCCCACTCTTCGGCATAAACGGAAAAGACGAAATCGGTCTGCTGCTCCGGCAAAAACTTGAGCTGCGTTTGAGTCCCCTTAAGAAACCCCTTACCGAAAAAACCTCCCGACCCGATCGCGATCATGGACTGGATGATATGATAGCCGGAACCCAATGGATCCCTTTCCGGTGAAAAAAAAGTCATGATCCTTTCTTTTTGATAATCTTTCAAGAAATACCAGGCAACGGGCACCAGAATCAGTCCGGTCGCAGCCGCAATGCTGAAGGACTTCCAGTTAATTCCAACAAAAAGGGTCATGGACATGAATATGATTAAGAGCATGAGCGCCGTTCCCAGATCAGGCTGGCGGAGAATCAGCACAAACGGCAGCAGAACCAGGCCAAAGGGAATCATCAGATCTTTAAGAAGGTAAGACCGGTTGACTTTGTGATCATCGAAGTACTTGGCAAGCGTAAAAATGATAACCAGTTTCATCAATTCCGACGGCTGAAAAGAAAATCCCAGGAAGTTAATCCAACGCTGGGAACCATGGGTGGTATATCCATAAAAGGAAACCACCAACAGAAGGAATACAGATACGCCATAGATGACGTATGCGTGGCGGATAATGGCGCGATAATCGATGCTGAAGGCTACGATCATGCCGATCAGACCGATTGCGATCCAGCGGGCCTGGCGTAAACACAGAGAGGTCTCGCGGCTGAAGTTGAAACCTGCGCTGTACAGATTGACCAGACCGATGGCCAGAATGAGAGCAACCAGGGTCAATAAAGTCCAGTCAAAATGCAGAAAAAGGCGGCGGTCAAATCGCAAACATTACCTCTTCGGCCAAGGATTTAATATTAGGGTATAGAATTATGAAGCTCGTTTACGTTTAAGTTTACGTCCGTCAGTACGAGTTTTTATCATCAGAGAACAATCCAACGATCAGACCGATTGCGTCCACATTGGTCAAACAAATCCGGTTCTTTTACATCTGCCGATGTCATTTCTCATCCTTCAGGGATGTTAAAATGACGCCAAATTTGGCGTTATTGATGTTGTCCTTTTTCTGGGTCCACTCCCAGACGGAGGGTGCATAGTGGTACAAAGCAACCATTCTGGCGCTCCGGGTCCAGTTGCTGTCAGGATACCGGGGTTCCATGACCTCATAGGCCTTTTTCAAGTACCGATGATCCAGGGTCTTCTTGAAAAGGAAGAAACCGTGGTGGAACATGGCCTCTGGAGTTAAGCGGCTTTCACCGTAATCCTGAATGAGTCTGTCGACCATTGCCAGCGCTTCATCCAGGCGTCCATTGTCAAAATAATATTTCCCCAATCCCAGAAGCAGGAAGGCCATGAGTTCCAGACCGCTTAAATAACCCGTGGATCGCTGACGCTCAAAACCGTCATTACCGATGATCAATTGAACGGGCGTGACCTGAATGGCATAGGTCTTAAAAAGATGGGGCGTCTCTGGGTTAATCCGCGAAGACACAAGCTTTTCATTGAGGATTTGAACCACATCATTACGGGAATACGAAACCGTATCCATCTGCTGACTATAAAATCAGCCGGGATTAAAGAAATGGAGGAAAGCCGGTTTCCCTTCCCTTGGCGCGTCCAGTAATGCCTGACCTGTTTCCTTGCGCCAAAAAATCAGATTACCCATGGGTACGAAAATCTCCTTTCTCTAAAAGGCTAAAATGATTCACCACGATAAGTCAAGGACAACCTTTCAAATGAATCTGCCGTCTTTTACGGCATGGTCTCCCTAATTTCTTGTAAACCATCCTTCTGCCATGCTATACGTACGATTATTCCGACACACAACCACAAGTTGACCTTCTGCCGGAGAACATACAAAATCCCCTCCAAGGAAACCGACATGATACAGAAGACGGGCTTCGACAATGAGCGCTATATTTCAGAACAGACTGCGGCGATCCTTGATCGCGTCAGGCGGTTCGATAACAAGCTCTATCTCGAATTCGGCGGCAAACTGCTCTATGACTATCACGCAGCCCGCGTATTACCCGGTTATGATCCGAACGTGAAGATGCGGTTGATCAAGGAACTGAAGGATCAGGCCGATATCCTGCTCTGTATTTACGCCGGCGACATTGAACGCAAAAAAATCCGGGCGGATTTCGGCATTACCTATGATTCGGACGCGCTGAAGTTGATCGATGAACTACGCACCTGGGGAATCGATGTACTGGGTGTCGTCATCACACGTTTTGACCATCAACCGGCCGCCACGCTGTTCAAAAACAAACTGGAACGGCGCAACATTCGTGTTTACACCCATCGTTATACCAAAGGTTATCCTACCGACGTCGATCTGATTGTCAGTGATGAAGGTTATGGTGTAAACGATTACATTGAAACAAACAAACCTCTGGTCATTGTTACGGGTCCCGGACCGGGAAGCGGCAAACTGGCCACCTGTCTTTCACAACTCTATCACGATTACAAACGGGGAACCAAATCGGGATATGCCAAGTTTGAAACCTTCCCCATCTGGAACATTCCGCTTAAGCATCCCATCAACGTCGCCTACGAATCCGCCACGGCAGACATTCGGGACTTCAACCAGATTGATCCCTTTCACCTGGAAGCGTACGGCCAAACTTCCGTGAATTACAACCGTGATGTCGAAGTCTTCCCCGTACTTAAGAGAATTCTGGAAAAAATCACGGGCGGCCCCTCCTTTTATCGCTCCCCCACCGATATGGGGGTCAATCGCGCCGGGTTTGCCATCAGCGACGACGATGTGACCAAAGAAGCATCAAAACAGGAACTGATCCGCCGTTATTATCGTTACCGCTGCGAATATGCCATGGGTTTTGCCGACCGTGAAACGGTCCAGCGGGCGGAACTTTTACTGAAGGATTTCGGTCTGGAGCCGGAAAACCGGAAGGTAGTCCCACCGGCTCACGACGCCGCTTGGGATGCCCAGGAACGGGATAAGGGCAACGAAGGCATCTTCTGCGGTGCTGCAATTGAGTTGAAAGACGGCACCGTCGTCACGGGGAGTAACTCCGCCCTCATGCACGCCGCATCGAGCATGATTCTCCATGCAGTCAAGCATTTGGCGGATATCCCTGAAAAGATCAAGCTTTTGCCGCCTCATATTACGGGCGCCGTGGGAAATTTGAAAACGGCCATCCTCAATGAAAAGACCGTGAGTCTCGACCTGGAGGAAACCTTGATTGCCCTCAGTATCAGTGCAATCAACAATCCCGCGGCACAGTTGGCGGTGGAAAAACTCAAGGATTTGAAGAATTGCGAGGTTCACATCACTCATATTCCCACCTCGGGAGACGAGGCGGGTTTGAGGCGTTTGGGCGTCAACCTGACCTGCGATCCAAATTTTTCGACCAAGGATCTCTTTATGCCGTAAAGTCATGGCCACCTTTTTTTGCAGATCAGGTTGTTTTTTGCGTTGCCCGCTGGTCATTCATGGTGGTCTTGCAAAGCGTGCTTTTTGTTTCGGAAAGATTGGTTCGATTGTTTTGAACCCGGAAGGCTCGACACAGACCTGATATAAAGTTTTTTTACACCGCTCTTCCGATACGAAGGAGTCATGGTTATGGAACAATGGGATGAAACCTCTCTGGCCCAATTCGACGGTCGGAACGGCAAACCGATTTACATCGCCTTCCGGGGACGCGTCTATGATGTTACGGCGAGCAAGCTCTGGCGGGAGGGGCTCCACATGAAACGTCATCAGTCGGGCCGGGATTTAACCGATTCTTTCCCGGCGGCGCCCCATGGAGAAGATGTTTTCTCCCGTTATCCTCAAGTAGGTCTCTATCGATCTCCAGATGAATCAGATTTGCCTGCATGGCTTGCCGGACTGCTGGATCGTTATCCCATATTTCGGCGACACCCGCATCCGATCGCGGTCCATTTCCCCCTGGTCTTTCTTTTATCCGTTTTCATCTTTGATCTGCTCTACATGACCACAGGTCGTCATTCTTTTTATGATACATCCTTTTTTTGCCTTTACGGCGGACTCTTGATGCTGCCCCCGGCGATGATCACGGGTTTTTATACCTGGTGGGTCAATTATCAGGCCCAAGCGATGAACGCTGTCGCCCGGAAGATTCAGTTTTCATCCCTTTTGCTTGTGCTGTCCACAGTGATTCTATTCTGGAGGAGTCCGGGAACAGACCTGCTCTGTCCTTTTCGCCTGGAAAGCCTGTTTTATCTGACTCTGGTCCTGGCTCTCTGGCCCCTAGTCATTACCATCGGTTTTCTCGGCGGCTCCCTGGTCTTTCCTTACGGCAGAGTTAAAACGGACAAGAACGGCTGAGGCGTTGGCGCCTTTTCGGATCAATGCCTTAAATTCATTAACTTATTGATAATATGAATGATAAGGAGGGTTGCCGATGGTCAAGCATATTGTTCTCTGGCGTCTGGTTGAAAGCATGGACGGCCGGACACGTCATGACAACACGATGATCATCAAAAACGCCCTCTATGGCATGCTGGGTCAGATCCCGGGTCTCATGAAGATCGAGGTGGGGGTCAGTCAAATCGGCGATGAACAGGGCAGCGACCTCAGCCTGATTGCTGAATTTGATTGCTGGGATTCTTTTCTGGCTTACCGGAATCATCCGGAACACCTGCCGGTCAAAAAACTGATGCAGGATTACGTGGTGGAACGCCGGGTCATCGATTATGAAATATAAATTTCCATGTGAACGGGGCTGAAAGGGCAAATTATGGATATGGACAAATTGAACACCCTGATGGAACGAGCCATTGCAGACATGGGGGCGGCGGCAAGCGGTGTGCTTGTTGTCATAGGAGATCGTCTGGGCCTTTTTGCCGCACTTGCGCAACATGCTCCCATGCTTCCGGCAGAGTTGGCCGATCTAACGGGAACTCAAGAACGCATGATCCGGGAATGGCTGGCGGCCATGGCCGCTTCGGGATACGTTTCATATGAACCGGCGGACCAAACGTTCAGCATGACTCCGGAGCAGATTGCCTTGCTGGGTGATACGAACAGCCCCTTCTTTCTCGCCAGTGCCTATCCTTGCATTGCCGCCCTATACAAGGATGAACCCCTGGTTACCGAGGCTTTTCGCCGGGGGACAGGCGTCGGTTGGGATGAACACCATGAGGATCTCTTTCATGGTACGGAACGCTTTTTCGGTCGCGTCTATGAAAATTTTCTTGTCCCGGCCTGGCTGCCCTCTCTGGGAAACATGATGGATCAACTTTCTACGGGGGCCATCGTCGCCGACATCGGCTGCGGTCATGGCGCATCGACACTGCTGATGGCCAAGTCTTTCCCCCGGTCCCGCTTTTGGGGTTATGATGCCCACGAAGACTCAATCAAAATGGCTGCTCAGCGTCTGCTGGAGGCGAGCCTCCCGAATGTAAACTTCCGCGCCTGTTCCGCAACAGCCATTTGCGATGGTCCTTACAACCTGATCGTTTTCTGCGACAGCTTTCATGAAATGGCCGATCCGGTCGGGATCGCCGCACACATGAAGTCTGTTTTATCACCGGAGGGATCCCTGATGCTTGTTGAACAGATAGCGCCGGATCATCTCGAAGAAAACCTTAATCCGATAGGGCGCCTTTGCTACAGCTTTTCCACCATGATTTGTGTTCCAGGCGCAATCCGCCAGGGAGAAGAAGACGCTTTGGGCGCACAAGCCGGGCCGATCCGGCTGGAAAAGGTCCTGCGAGCGGGCGGTTTTTCACGCATACGGAAAACCATGGAAACACCCATGCATATGGTCATCGAGGCCAAGAAATGAAGAAACGTTACTGAATTTACCGGATAATGTTCACTGTGAGTTCGATTCCTCAAAAAATCTTGCCCTTGTTGCCCGGTTTGCTCATATTGCTTCAGAACAAATACCCAAGCCAAGACACATAAAACCTTCATGTCACAAAGTCAAAACCTAAACAGCTTTTCTGATCCCACAGCCGCAAAGTGGATTGAGATCATTGCATTCTGGGTACTTATCACCACGTTGCTCAATCTATTCTTCTAAGGGCTCGTCCAGTCTTCGGTAATCACGGGATCATTTTCTCTGCCGGATCATCTGGATGTCATGGTCAACAGCCTGATCGGTTTTTTAACCTGGTGGGGATTGCGTCGGCACGCCCCATGGGGCTGGAAGGTCGCTGTCGTGGGCATTCCCGGCTCCTGGATATACGGTATTTACAGCATCTCTCAACATTACCAGCCTGGGATGGGTGTTATTACAGCACTATTTTTAAGTATCGACACCGCCATCTTCATTTTCTTATTCAGGCCGGCCGTCTTGAGAATGTTTCAGATAACCGCCCGCTGGATTGCATTGGCATGGCTGCAGTACCCCCTGCTGGTAACCACCGTTTTTTTATTGTCCATTGATTTTCTGGGTAATTTGGGCGGGGTCATGGCGGCATTTGCGTTCTTTGTCATCTTTTCGCTTTGGCAGCGCACCCGGCATGAAAAGACAAACGGTGAAGAATAACGCCTCCCCTGGCATGAAAAACATTTGCGCTGTAAGACTTAGGGCGAAAAAACCTTCTTAAAACCACCCATTCCGAAAATATTCGTTGCAAAAAACAGAGATTTGACTACATTGACACTCATTTCGATTTATCGAGCTGTACGTCGTCAAAATTATTTATCCAGAGTCTAACTATACGGAGAAATATTGGCATGCCCCCAAAAACGCCCAGGACTCAAGGAAAAAGAAAAACCGATATCCCCGATGATACCGCCCAAACCGCACTCGAATTTTCCGTACATTGCTTTTCCAGACTGGCGAATTGGATTACAGACGACCGGCAGGATGTCCTAAAGATCTTTGAAGCCATCAACCGTGGCCTGATTATGACGGATGACCAGGGACACATTTCCCTCGTCAACTCCGTCACCGAGGTCTTTACCGGCTTGAAACGATCGGAAATCTTGGGAAAAACCTTTTCCGATTTGGCACGCCCCATTATCGCTCCGGACGGCAGTCCAATTCCCAAAGAAGAGATGCCGGATCAAAGGGCCCTGAATCAGAAACAGGTCATCCGAGATACCGTTTTGGGAATACGGACGCCCGGAGGGTCCGTAAGGTGGCTCGGTCTTACGGCCGTTCCGCTGACGAATAACACAGGCGAAATCGAAGCCATGATCATCATCCTGGCCGACAACACCTGGATGCGTGAAGCCAAAGAGACCTTAAAGAATCGTAACACCATTCTGGAAGCCGTCAGCTATGTGGCAAAACGCCTCCTGATTTCCCCGGACTGGAGCACCTGTTTGCCGGAAATTCTGGAACGACTGGGAACCGCGGCCGGCGTCAGCCGGCTCTATCTTTTTCGAAACTTCCATGATCCCAAGGGAGAATTGATGACGTCCCAGCTTTTTGAATGGTCCATGGATTGCGATTTATCCCAGGCTGAAAATCCGGAATGCCAGGTCCATAACTGGCATAGCGGGGGAATGGAGCGGTGGATACCGATTTTGTCACAGGGGAAAACCATTCATGGCCATGTGAAGGACTTTCCGGAAAGCGAAAGGTCATTGCTGGTGCCGCAAGACATACAGTCGATTCTTGTGGTGCCGGTCCATGTGGAATCACAATGGTGGGGTTTTATGGGCTATGACGAGTGTCAGCGCGAGCGGGATTGGTCGTCCGCGGAAATCGATGCGCTGAAGGCGGCGGCCGATACCCTCGGGGTGGCCATCGAGCGCGCCCATCTTGACGAACAGCGACGTCAATTACAGGAAAACCTCCAGAACGCCTTAACCAGGGTACTCAGCGGTTACCTGCCGATCTGCGCCGTTTGTAAGAAAATCCGGGACGAAGACAACCAATGGCGGCCTGTAGATTCTTTTATCCGTGATCATTCGGAGTTGGTTTTTTCCCATGGCATTTGCCCCGATTGTGTGGAAAAGTACTATCGTGAAGGCCACGGTCTTAAATCAAATGGTTCGGAATGACGATCCATCGGAACAGATAATTATTTTGTAGAGTTGATTCGATTATAATGAGTGAAAATATGGATGACCGTTTATCAAAAACACCCGCCACTTCCGGAAAATCTGCCGGATTAGCCGACAACGATCCGCAATGGGGGGATAAAGGCGCCGACGTGTGGCATGCCGCGGTCAATGCTTTTCGACACCTTGTTCTCCTGGTCGATGACGACGGCACCATCTGTCGGTGTAATGCCAATGTTGAAGAATGGCAGATCCGTCAATTGGATAAGGTCATCGGCATGTCATTTCATAAACTCCTCCACCCTTATTGCAACGATAAAAAATGTTCTTTATTGACCGCATGGCAGGAAGCGCGGACAAAAATGGCGCAGCATCATTCTTATGAATATACGATTCATGATCCTCAAAGAGACCAGGAGCTGAGCATCATCTTTCGTCCCATTTTCTCAACCCGGAATCATGATACGCAATCCCAGGAATTTTACGCCATTATCGTTATTACCGACATCAGCCATATCAACGAGATGGAAAACGAGCTTTGTCTTTTGAAGACCGAGTTGGAAATGCTGTATGATGTGATCCCCCATATCTTCCTGAGGCTCAATAACAAGGGCATGATTATTGACTGGTCCGCCAGGCTGATGGATGACGAAGTCCTGCCCCTGCGCCTGGAAAAGGGTCATTTTATTCATTATGTTTTCCCCGTGCCGGTGGTCAATCAATTCATCAAGGCCATGAGCCAATCCTGCCAGAACAATACGATTGTCAAGATACAATATCAGCTTCCCGCCCCCCAGGGGAATTTTCTCTTCGATGCCAGTTTCCTGCCCTTCGGCGAAGACGAAATCATCGTGATCAGCCGCGATATCACGGAAAAGGCGCGCTTGGAAAACATTGCAGAGTCCGTCCAGATGATGAACAACCTGGGTTACATTTTCTCGGGCATCCGGCACGAGATCGGTAATCCGATCAACTCCATGAAGATGACCTTGAGCGTCCTGAAAAACAATATCGGCAATTACTCCCAGGAGAAAATACTGGAGTATGCCAACCGTGTCCTCAATGAAATAAACCGGGTGGAATACCTGCTGACTTCACTTAAGAATTTCAACATGTACGAAAACCTGACCTTGAAAGAAATCTCTCTGCTGTCCTTCATCGAGAGGCTCCTGCCTTTGGTCAAAGAAGATTTCAAAAAGCGGGGTATTCTGATCGAAACGGATATCAAGACCCAGGACGACAAGGCGTTTGCCGATTCCCGAGCCCTGCAGCAGGTCATGCTCAATTTGCTCAGCAATGCCGCGGACGCCTTTCCGGAACGTGACGATAACCTCAAGATCGTGATCGGCTTAAGAAAAAAGGGGAAGATGCTGGAATTAACCGTCCGGGATAACGGCGTTGGGATGTCCCAATATCAACTGGACAATCTGTTCAAGCCATTTTTTACTTCCAAGCAACATGGGACAGGACTGGGACTGGTCATCGTAAAAAAATTAATGATGCAAATGGACGGAAATATTGACATCGAAAGTAAAGTGGATGAAGGAACGCTTGTCCGTTTGATTTTAAGGAAGGTTGAAAATGAATGACGGAAACGTCAAACGCAACTTGCTGATTATCGACGACGATAAACTCTTCTGCGAAACGGTCAAAGACGAGTTCCGCAGCCCGCTTCTGGAGATTCATACGGCCTATTCGGCTGCTGAGGGGCTACACATCTGTCGCAGTTACAATATTGATGTTGTGCTGCTGGATGAAAATTTACCCGACAGTCAAGGGCACCTGATCTGCCCGGAAATTCTTGACAGAAACGAACAATGCAAAATTCTGTTTATAACCGCCCACCCTTCCTTCGAACATGCCATCCAGGCCATTCGCTCAGGCGCCCATGATTATCTGCTCAAGCCCTTCGAATTGGAGGAACTGAGGCTGTCCATCAAGCGGGCTTTACAGATGAGCGAATTTGAGCGTGCCCAGTTGCTTCAATCCTATAAGGCAATCAAGGATCAGCAGAATTCCATTCTGATCGGAACACTCGGTCAGAATGGTGGGGTGTACGAACTCGTAAAGCGCGCGACGGAGGTCCGGTCGCCCGTATTGATTACCGGCGATACGGGAACCGGTAAAACACTGCTGGCACGTCACATCCATTATGCCAGTCCTTGCCACGAAGCGCCTTTTGT
>ERZ795054.4292-NODE-4292-length-10543-cov-4.901697_pt1 | contig 10543 bp, 9 predicted proteins | sample MGYA00375138_ERZ795054 | MGnify/ENA primary metagenome ERZ795054 (study PRJEB30183, sample SAMN05720215) | anaerobic digester metagenome | isolation source: active sludge of municipal wastewater-treating anaerobic digesters | place: USA | collected 2014-12-23 ...
TTGCGCAGCGAGCCGCTCATGGGTTCGGTGATGATGAGCAGGCGATCGTGCATCTCTTGCGGCGTATATTTTTTCTCCATGTGCTGGCGCAGGATGCGAAAGGCGACGCCGGATTCCATGGTCGAGCCTGATTTAGAGATCACGCAGGCGCTGTAGTCGTGGTCATCGAGAAATTTGAGCAGCTCGGTCGCATAGGTTGAACCCATGTGATGGCCGAAATAGAGCAAACGGGGTCGTTCGGGTTGCGTCTGCCATTCAGGCTGCAGAAATTCAATGGCGCTGCGGCTGCCCAAATAGCTGCCGCCGATTCCGATCAGCACCAGATAAGGCGCTTTTGCGGCCAGATAGCGGCCGGCGTCGTCGATCTGCTCAGGGTGATAGGGATGCACGCCGACCGCGGCGTAGACTCCCGGCCGCACAAGGGCGGAGGCAGCCTCGCTGGAAGTGAGTGAGTCGCCAATGACCACCATCCAATCCAATGCATCCAACGCGCGCGCAATAACCGCTTCGCGGTCTTCGTCGAACGCGCGATCCTGGAGCGGTGGCCAAGTCCCCGTCTGGCAAGCGCCGGCGGCCGGAGCCTCGGCCTACGACGTCGTCGTCCGCGGCAACTACGCCTACGTCGCGAAGGGGGCCTCGGGCCTCGACATCTGGGACATCTCGAATCCCCGACTCCCGTTCTTGGCGGGAAACGTCTCAGCCGCCGGATTCAGCCCCGTCAGGCTCGCCCTCTACGGCGAGCATCTCTACGCCCTCGACGGAGCGACCAAGCTCTACGTCGTCGACCTCGTGCCATGAGGAGGCCACCAATGATGCGCAGCGCGACACGGCATGCGGCGTCCGGGCGAGGTCCGGCCCTCGCCGCCCTCATCCTCGGCCTCCTCCTCCTCGGCCGCGGCCCCGCGGCCCAGACGCTCGGCCCCGCCGCCCCGGCGGCCTCGGAGGGCCGCGCCGCGCCGGCAGGCCGCGAGACGGGCCTCGACGAGTACTACCGCTTCCCCCTCTCCGTAGGCGCCCAGTACCGGGGCCTCCAGGCCCTCTCGGGCTTCGCGACCGGCTTCGCCCTGCGCGAGCTCGGCGCGGAGCTCAGGGCTCCCCTCCCCTTCCTGCCCGTCCTCCAGCCCCTTCTCCGCGCGGGCAACACGAGCTACCTGGAGGCGGGGAGCTCGGGGGGCGGCAAGTGGGACCACGACGAGTGGTTCGCCTCCCTGGGCCTCGGCTTCTCGACCCGCTTCTCCCGCAACTTCGAGCTCGGCCTGGACGCGGAGGGCGGCCTCTCGCAGACCTACTTCCAGAACCTCGCGCCAGGCGGGGCGACGGGCTCCCTGGGCTGGCTCGCCGGCGCCGGAGTCCGCGTCGGCCTCATCCCCTCCTACAACTTCGCGGTCGACCTGCGGCCGTCCCTGCGCTATTCGAAGAGCCTCGGCCCCCTCACGGAGTTCGACGGCCTCTCCTTCGGCGTCGGCTTCGCCGTCTCCTACCGCTTCGGCGACGACCCCGACGCCCCCGCCTCCGTGATCCGCGCCCTGCGCCTCCTCTCCGGAAAGCTCCCTCCCGCCTTCGCGGCCATGCAGAGCTACTACGCCTCGAAGCCCTTCGCGACGGTCGAGCTCTCGAACGAGGAGGGCTACGAGCTCAAGGACCTCGAGGTCTCCTTCTTCCAGCCCGGCTACATGGACGCGCCGACGCCCGTCGCGAGCCTCCCCTCCCTGCCCGCGAGGGGAAAGGCGGAGGTCGGCCTCCTCGCGGCCTTCAACCAGGAGGTCTTCAAGACCCAGGGCTCGACGCCCCTCGCGGGCGAGCTCCTGGTCCGCTACCGCGCCCGCGGCCGCTCGGCCGAGCAGCGCTTCCCCCTCTCCTACGAGCTCCTCGACAAGACCGCCATCGTCTGGGACGACGACCGGAAGGTGGGCGCCTTCGTGACGCCGGCGGACTCGGCCCTGAGGAACTACGCGAGCTACGTGCGCCAAAGCCTCAAGTCCGAGGCCCTGCCGCAGCTCAACACGCCCCTGCAGACCGCGGCCCAGGTCTACGCGGCCCTGGGCCGCCTCGGCCTCATCTACCAGGCCGATCCCTCCTCGCCCTTCGTGAAGGCGCAAGTCGGCCAGGTCTCCCTCGACTCGGTGAGCCTGGGCCGCGACACCCTGGCCCGGGGCTCGGGCGACTGCGACGACCTCACCGTCCTCTTCGCCTCCCTCCTCGAGTCCGCCGGCGTGGAGACGGGCTTCATCACCGTGCCGGGCCACATCTACCTCGCGGTCAACACGAAGCTCAAGGCCCGCGACTACCGCGACCTCCATCCCGACAGGGGCATGACCCTCGTCGTGGAAGACAGCCTCTGGATCCCCCTCGAGATCACCCTGGTCGGGAAGTCCGGCTTCGTCGAAGCCTGGCGGCGGGGGGCCGAGCTCTGGCGGCTCTACGAGGCGGACGCGGCCAAGCGGGCCTTCCACAAGACGGCGGCCGCCCAGGAGCTCTATCGGCCCGTCGCCCTGCGCGAGTCGGACCTGGGCCTGCAGTACGGCTCCAGGGACGAGCTCCTCGCCGCCTACCGTCCCGAGCTCGCGAGGCTGGGCGACGCCGCCCTGGGCGAGCTGGCCGATTCGGCCAGGAAGAGCGGCGACAAGCGCGAGTGGAACGCCCTGGGCGTCGCCTACGCCCGCTACGGCAGACTCAAGGACGCGGAAGGGGCCTTCCAGCGCGCCCTCAGGGCCGATCCGGCCTTCGCGAGCGCCCAGGTCAACCTCGGCAACCTCGCCTTCATCCAGAAGGAGTACAGGAAGGCCCTCGCCTCCTACCAGGCCGCGGCGAACGCCCTCCAGGCCCAGGGCAAGGGCTCGACCCAGGCCGCCCAGGTGGCCCTGGTCAACGTCTCGATGGCCTACAACGCCCTCTCGAGCTTCGCGGAGGCCAGGACGGCCTTCGAGCGGGCCGCGGCCATCGATCCCGAGCGGGTGCGCGACCTGGCCTACCTGGCCCAGGTCGGGGCCGGCGGCGCGGGGCGGGCGGCTGAGCAGGATAGTTCGGTTCTCTTCCTCAGGGACGAGTGAGGGGATCGAGGCCCCGGCCTCCCGGCCGCCTCGCCGCGACTTCGCGACCGCCTGGCCGCGGTCGCGCCGCCTGCCCGCGGCCGCGCCGCCCGGCCCCGTCCCGCCGGTCCGGAAGTCCGGGGGCGGCCCGAGGGCGGGCGGCCGCCTTTGACAGTCCCCCTCCTATAGTCTACGATGCCTCCCATGAAGCGCCATCTTCCGCTCCGGGCGGTCGCCGCCCTCCTCGTCCTCCTCGCCTCCGGCCTCCCCGCCTTCGCCCAGTCCAAGGCGGCGATCGTCCCCTCGGCCCTCTCCCAGGAGCTCGTGAAGCTCTTCCCCGACCTCTCCTCCGGCTACATCGACTTCTCGGGGAACGGGAAGCCCGACCAGACGGCCGACCTGAACGAGGTCGTGCCCGAGTCCAGGGTCAGGGACGGCCAGCTCCAGGCCCAGGAGATCCTCGACTTCGTCGTCGCGAACTGGCGCTTCATCCCCCTGGAGAGGCTGCGCGCCGTCCAGGCCGCGGTCAAGGCGAGCCCCGGCGCGATAGGCGAACTCATCGCCATCGACTACTCCGCCTCCCTGGGCGAGGCGATCGCCAGGCGCGAGGAGATGGGCGACGGCCTCTACCTCACCCCCTCCGCCTACAAGGAAGCCATGGGCAAGATCGGCGGCATCGTCTCCGCCATGGCCGCCGCCTACAAGAAGGAGGGCCAGAAGGCCGAGGCCGACTTCGTCGCGGGCCGCGACGCCCTCTTCGCCATGGTCGACAAGGGCTACCCCCTGCCCAAGGACCTGCCGGAGGAGGAGCGCGCCGTCCTCTCCACCGCGATGGTCGGCGTCATGCTCAAGGAGAAGGGCTCGAGCCCCGCGCGGAGCCGCGCGGCGATCCGCGTCCTTGGCCAGCTCAAGTCGGCGGAAGCCGCGCCCTACCTCGTCGAGCTCGCCGCGGGGACCGAGTACCCCATCGAGGCGATGCGCGCCCTCGCGGAGATCGGCTACAAGCCCGCCATCCCCGTCCTCGCGGCCCAGCTCCGCTCCGCCGCCTCCCCCGAGGTGAGGAAGGCCGCCCTCCAGGCGACCGGCGCGATAGGCGGCGCCGAGGGCCTCGACGCCGTCCTGGAGATCGCGAAGCCCGCGAACCGCGAGGGCGTCGCCCCCGACCTCCTGGAGGCGACGGCCCAGGCCCTGGCGGGCATCGCCCAGAAGGGCAACCCCGACCCCCGGGTCCAGGCCTCCCTGCGCGAGCTCGCGGGCTCCGACCGGCCCGCCATCAGGAAGATCGCAGCGGGGGGCATCGGCGCCTTCGCGACGCCCCAGTCCGCGGAGAGCCTCCTCCTCCTCGTGGGCAACGACAAGGACGTCGAGGTGCGCAAGGCCGCCGTCGCCGTCCTGGGGCGGCAGAAGGCCGAGGGCGTGATGCCCGCCCTCATGAAGCTCCTCAAGGAGCAGGACCTCGACCCGGCCCTGGAGGCCGCGGCCATCCAGGTCGTCGGGGAGCATCCCTCCGGCGCCCTGGCCGTCCAGATCCTGGTCGACGCCCTGGCCGACCGGGACGCGGGCGTCAGGGCCGCCGCGAGCGCCGCCCTGAAGCGGCTCTTCCCCGCGAACCAGGCCCTCGTCACGGGCAGCCTCACGCGGAGCCTCCTCTCGAGCCAGGACGAGGGCTTCCTCGTCGAGGGCACGGCCCTCCTCGCCTCCATCGCCGACCCCTCCTCGCTGGCGACCCTCCTCGCCCTCCTCCAGAAGCCCCAGTCCGAGGTCAAGCGCAACGCCGCCTGGGCCCTCTACCGGATCCGGAGCTCGGCCAACGTCAAGGTGGTGGAGGAGCTGCAGAAGCTCGTCACCAACGAGAACGAGAGCCTGGCCGTCCGGGCGAACGCGGTGCGCGCCCTGGGCGCGATCGGCTACGACAGCCCCCAGCTCAACGTGGCCGGCACCCTGGTCACGACCGCGCAGATGCGGGGCGAGAAGTACGCGATGCTCCGCTACTTCGCGGTGCGCGCCCTGGGCCGCCTGGGCCCAGGGAAGGGGCAGGCCGCCGCCGCGCTGGCCCGCATCGCCTCCCGCGACCCCGACCCCGAGCTCAGGAAGGAGGCGGTCTCCTCCCTCAAGGAGCTCGCCTCGGCCTCTCCCGAGGCCCTCGAGTCCCTGGCCGCCTCCTACGCCCTGGCCGAGGACCAGGAGCTCAAGGTCCGCGTCATCGAGGCCCTCGCCGACCTGGGCTCGGACCGTCCCGCCGCCCTGGGCGCCGAGTTCCTCTCCGGCGAAGCCCCCGCCGCGCTCAAGCGCCGCGTGGTCCAGGCCGTCTCCCAGGCGCCGAGCGAGGCCTCCGCGGCCGCCATCCTGGACGCCGCGCGCGACCCCGCGATGGCCGACTTCGCCGCCGCCGTCCTGGAGGGCTTCCCGGCGCCGCTCATCTCGTCCATCGTCGCGCGGCGGCTCAGGACGGAGACGGACAAGGGCGTCCTCTCGGTCCTCGCCTCCCTGGACGCCCGCTTCGCGGAGTAGCCCCGTGCGCATGGCCTTCAGGTGGTTCGGCCGCGGCGATCCCGTGGGCCTGGACCGGATCAGGCAGATCCCCTGCGTGACGGGGATCGTCTCTTCCCTCTACGAGGTCCCGGCGGGCCAGGCCTGGGACAAGGCCGCGCTCGCGGCCCTCAAGGCGGAGATCGAGGCCGCCGGCCTCTCCTTCGACTGCGTGGAGAGCATCCCGGTCCACGAGGACGTGAAGCTCGGCCTCCCGTCGCGCGACCGGTACATCGACGCATTCGTCAAGGGCGTGGAGGCGATGGGCGAACTCGGCATCGGCGTCCTCTGCTACAACTTCATGCCGGTCTTCGACTGGACCAGGACCCAGATGTCCCTCTCCCTGCCCGACGGCTCGACCTGCCTCGGCTACGAGGACGCCGCGCTGGCCGGCCTCCTCGAGGGGCCGGGCGCCTTCGAGCTCCCCGCCTGGGCCAAGGCCTACACGAAGGAGGAGCTCCGCTCCGCCCTCGAGGCCTACCGGGGCGTCTCGCGGGAGGACCTGTGGAGGAACCTCGAGTACTTCCTCGCGGCCGTGGTCCCCGCGGCCGAGCGCGCCGGCGTGCGCTTGGCCATCCACCCGGACGACCCGCCCTGGGACATCCTAGGCCTCCCGCGCGTCGTCGTGGACGGCCCTGCCCTCCTCCGCCTGACCGCCTCGCCGCGGAGCCCCTCCAACGGCGTCACCTTCTGCACGGGCTCCCTCGGCCCCGAGGAGGGGAACGACCTCCCCGCGATGATCCGCTCCCTCGAGGGCCGCATCCCCTTCGCCCACCTCCGCAACGTCGCGCGCACGGGGACGAGGGACTTCCACGAGACGGCCCACGCAAGCTCGGCGGGCAGCCTCGACATGTGGGAAATCGTCCGGGCCCTCCACGAGTCGGGCTTCGACGGCGTCGTCCGACCCGACCACGGCCGCATGATCTGGGGCGAGCAGGGAAGGCCCGGCTACGGCCTCTACGACCGGGCCCTGGGGGCCATGTACCTCGCGGGCCTCTTCGAGGCGGCCGAAAAGGGCGCCCCGCCGCCCGCTTGACTCCCCCGTGGCTATATCGTATTATTGCGATATGACCAAGGAAAAGAAGGCACGCGGCATGCCGGCCGCCTGCTGCTCGATCGAGATAGACGGCGACAAGCAGGCCCGCTTCGTCGCCATGCTCAAGGCGGCGGGCAACCCCATCCGCTTCGAGATCCTCAAGTTCCTCGTCACCCACCCCGGCTGCATCACGGGCGACATCGTCGACCATCTTCCCATCGCCCAGGCCACCGTCTCCCAGCACCTCAAGGTGCTCAAGGAGGCGGGCTGGATCGTCGGCGAGACCGAGGGTCCGGCGACCTGCTACCAGCTCGACCGCGAGGGCATAGCCTGGTTCCGTAGTTCCGTCAACCGGCTCTTCTAGGGGAAGGAGCGCCCGGCCGGGTCCTTTCCCTCGTTTGTTTTATCGTATTTTTACGTTATAGGAGCGTACCGTGCAACTACTATTCGCCGAGCTCGCCTGGATCCTCGCCTTCGTCGCGAAGGCCTTCCTCCACATCCTGCCCTACCTCGCCCTCTCGCTGCCGCTCGCGGTCTACCTGAAGCGCGCCGGCCTCGCGAAGAAGATCGAGGGGACGCTCAAGGGCAAGGAGGCCGTCGCCGTCCTCGTCGCGACCCTGGTCGGCGCCCTGAGTCCCTTCTGCTCCTGCGGCGTCATCCCGATCATCGCGGCCCTGCTCACGGGCGGCGCGCCCCTCGCCCCCGTGATGGCCTTCTGGCTCGCCTCTCCCTCCATGGATCCGGAGATCTTCTTCCTCTCCGTCGGCTCCCTCGGCTGGGAGCTCGCGGTCTGGCGCCTCGTGGCCACCTTCGCGATGAGCCTGGGCGCCGGCTACGCGACCCTGGCCCTGGAGCGGAGCGGCTTCCTGGGCACCGACATCCTCCGCGGCTCGGCCAAGGCCGGAAAGGAACGGCGGGCCGCGGCGTCGCCGCTCAGGCTCTTCGCCCCCCTGGGTGCCCGGCTCGCGGCCCTCGGTGCCCGGCCCGCCGTCGCCTGCTGCGGCGCTTCGGCTCCTGCGCCGCGGGCCGCCATGGAGTTCCGCCCGGTCGCGGCCGCTTCACTCGGACGCGGCGCCGCCGCTCCCTGGGAGCGGGCCTGCGGCTGCGGCGCGGCGGCCGCCGCCCCGGAGCCGGCCTGCGGCTGCGGCCGGGCAATCGAGGCGCTAAGCGCCCAAGCCTCCGCCTCGGGCGGGTCCGCCGCTTCTTCCTGCGGCTGCCAGTCCAAGGGCCGCGAGGGGGGATTCGCGGGCATGGCATCCGACGTCCTCGGGATCGGCAAGCGGATCCTCCTCTTCATGGGCCTCGCCTACCTCATCCAGGCGCTCATCACCCGCTACCTGCCCGAAGGCTTCGTCTCCGGCCTCCTCGGGAAGGAGAGTCCCTTCGCGATACCCCTCGCCACCCTGGTCGGGGTCCCCTTCTACACGACGGGGATCTCCGCGCTCGGCCTGGCCGCGGGCTTCCTCGGCAAGGGCATGAGCGAGCCGGCGGTGCTGGCCTTCCTGGTCGGCGGCGCGGTGACGACCTTGCCGGCCATGTCCGCGGTGTACGGCATCGTCCGTCCGCGGGTCTTCGGCCTCTACCTCGGCTTCTGCGCGGCGGGAGCCCTCCTCGCGGGCTACGCGATGCAGCTCGCGAAAGCGTTGCTCTAGCCGACGAAGCGGCGGGTTCGCGGCCTGCCGCGCGTTGGTGGCCTGCGGCGCTGGCGTTGGGTGCGGCGCGGGCGGCGCCCCCGCGGCGCCGCTCCAGCCCAGGCTCCTAGGCCCTCCGCTCGGCGACGAGCTCGATCCTGTTGCCGTCCGGGTCGAGGACCACGGCCTCGTAGTAGCCGTCGCCCGTCCAGCGGGGCTCCCCCTGGACCACGACGCCGGCGGCCTTGAGCCGCGCGACGGCCGCGTCGACCGCTTGCGGATTGTCCACGGAGAGCGCCAGGTGGGCGTAGCCCCGAGGATAGTCCCCCGCGCCTTCGCGGAGCCCCACCTCGGGCCGGCGCATGATCTCGAGCCTGGCTCCGTCGCCGAAGCGGAGGAAATAGGTCTCCAGGCCCTTCGCGTGGTTCTGGTACTTCTCTCCGGGCTGGCCGCCCAGGCGGTCGCGGTAGAATTCCTTCAGGCGCTCGAGGTCGTTCGTCCAAATCGCCACATGGTCGATGCGCAAGCTGGTCCTCCGGTGCCTCGAGTATAGCGCGAGTCCGCTCCGCGCGGAACCGCGGCGCGCTACGCCGATTGCGTGCGGCGGCCTCGGCTCGACGGGCAAAGAGAAGCCCCCGCGGCTCGGCGCGGGGGCTTTAGCCATCGGCGCCGGAACGCGCCGGACTAACGTGGCCGGGCCACTCAGAAGCGCCAGCCCAGCCTGAGGCCGACCTCGCCGGAGGCCGAGGCCGACCAGCCCTCCTGGGCTTCGCCTGGAGCCAGGGCCGCGCCCGAGCGCGCGTCCGGGCCGGCGGCCGCGAAGGCGCGGACGAAAGGCTCGAGGTAGAGCCTCGTCCCGAAGAGGTCGAGCGCATAACCCGCCTCCGCGAGAAGGATGGCCTTGATCCGCGTCTCCGCGTAGGCCTCCGCCCCGCCAGACGAGCCGGCGAAGGCGGCGCGGGAGAAGCCGAGGCCGGCGCCGGCGCCCAGGAAGAAGCCCCCTACGCCGAGCCGGCGACGGTAGAGGCCGAGGGCGTCGGCCTGGAAAAAGGCGAGGTCGTCCGGCCGCGTCCAGTAGAATTCCGCTTCGAAGCCCCAGGTGTCGCGGCCCGCGAGGGGAAAGGCGGCTCCCCCGCGGAGATGGAAGGCCGAGTAGGCGATTCCCGAGCCGAGGGCTCCCGCGTCGAGGTAGGCTGCCGAGATCCGGGCTGGCCCGACAGCCGCGGCTGAGCCGGCTGCGGCGCCGGAGCTGGAGGCCGCGGCTGGGAGCGGCTCGGCGAGCCCTGCGGGGGCCGCCTCCTCCGCGGCCGCGGGAGCGGCGGCGAAGGCTGCAACGAAAATGGCGGTTAGCAGGCCGGCGAGGAGGACCTTGCGCGCCTTAGTCAGAGAGGGCATCTTCGACCGCCTTGAGGAAAGCCTTGGAGGAATAGGTGGCGCCCGAGAAGGCGTCCACGTCGAGGGACTGCGCGGCGAGCACCCGCGCCTTGAGCGTGTCGATCATGCCCTCGTCGGGATAGCTCGCGGGATAATCGACGGCGATCGCCGACATAGCGTGGGATGCGTCGACCGTCACGGTCACCTCCCAGCGCCGGGACATGGCGATGGCCCCTGCTGGCAGGGCTATCGTGTAGGAGCCCTGGTAGTCCCCCGCGGCCTTCGCCGAAAGGTCGGGCATCGTCGCCGGGAGGCCTTTCGCGAAGTCGCCCGTGCCCGAGAGCGCGACGCCGGAGCAGGACGTGGCGAGGAGGGCGGCCGCGGCGAGCAAGGTAGATGCGAGGAGGAGCGCGGCCCGTCCCTTCCCCGGAATGGCCATTCTGTCTTTCATAGCGTTCCTTTGTAAGAGTCTCGCAGCGCTCGGCCGGGCGGCCGCCGCGGATCGGCTATCTCGCCAAGGCTCAGGCCGCCGGCCGGCGCGCGGAGCTTAGGGCGGCCCGGCGCGCTGCCGTGCGGAGAGGAGAGCGGGGTGGAGAGCGGTTCGGCGCGTGGCCGCCGGGTTCGCGGCCCGGCGGCCCTCTCCCTGCGGGAGCTCCCGCTACTCCGCCGGCGAGGCCTCAGGCGCGAAACTCGCGTACATCCTGACGAGGAGCCAGAGCGCGAAGAGCGTCGCCCCCCCGAAGAAGAGGAAGGGCGGGACCTCGAGCCTTCCCTCGACCTTCCAGGCGGAGAGGAGCATCGCGGTGATGGCGCCGGCCATCGCAACCGCCTTCACGACGAAGACGGCGGAGAGGAGGTAGCCGACTGGCCGGCGCCGAAGGATGGCGACCCCCGTGAAGACGGCCAGGGGCACGATGAGGCCGAGATCGAAGGCCTGGACGACG
>ERZ795054.4293-NODE-4293-length-10542-cov-5.485267_pt1 | contig 10542 bp, 8 predicted proteins | sample MGYA00375138_ERZ795054 | MGnify/ENA primary metagenome ERZ795054 (study PRJEB30183, sample SAMN05720215) | anaerobic digester metagenome | isolation source: active sludge of municipal wastewater-treating anaerobic digesters | place: USA | collected 2014-12-23 ...
GCTGCCCGACGACGAGTCTCTCGGATGGCGCGGCGGCATCAGGCTCGCCTACAGTGAGCCCAACTTGGCATTCCTTCCGCAGGAGCGGGCCTTGCTCGACACGATGGTGGTCATGGCCGCTTCCATGCTGAGGACGGCCGACCTGGTCGCGAGGCTCAGGGCGTCGGAAGAAGGCTTGATGGCCAAGAACGCGGCGCTCCGGGAGGTCCTCTCGGCGATCGAGGAAGAGAAGCGGGACATGCTGCTCGCCTTCAGGAAGAGCCTGGGGTCGGAGATCCTGCCCCTGGCCGAGCGCGCGCAGGATGCCTCCCTCTCGCCTGGGCGGCGAGACTCCTACCTCGGGCTGCTGGTCGACGAGCTGCGGCGCAGCGTCGCCGCCCTCGGCCTCGGTCCCGAGTCGAACCCCGCCTTGAGCCCCCGCGAGCGCGAGATAGCCGTCCAGGTGCGCAACGGAAGGACAAGCAAGGAGATCGCCGAGGTGCTGGGGATCTCGTTAGCCACGGTGGAGCGCCATCGCCACAACATACGGCGCAAGCTTCGTGTCTCCGACCGCTGGGTCAACCTGGCCAGCCTGCTTTCGACCCGACAACCGTCGACCTAGCGTCTTCGCCTACCCTGCCCCTAATGATCCTGTAGTTTCAGCTACAAGTTCCATACATGCCAACTGAAGATTGTTCCTCCTCCCTCCCTCCTATAGGGTGTCCGCATCACCACGGGAACAGGGAGGACGGCTATGCTCGCGAGCGCATTGACAGAATTCGACTACGGACGGCTCAGCGCCTTGGCACACGCCGTCCTCAGGGGCGCGCGGCCCGAGCGGGCCAAATTCCTCCACGACCGCCTCCGGTCCATCGTCGTCCTCGACGACACCGGCCACGACGTGAGCAAGGCCACGCTCGGATCCACCGTAGCCTTCCGGGAGCTCCACAGCGGCGCCTCCTTCGAATACCGGCTCGCGCTGCCTGGGGAAGCGGACATCGGGCAGGGAGCCGTCTCCGTCCTGACGCCTCTCGGCGCGGCCCTGCTGGGCCGAGGCGAAGGCGAGACTTTCGGCTACGAGTGCCCGGCCGGGGTCGTCGACGTCAGGATCGAGCGGGTCTCCCGTGACGGCTGACGCGGTTCCCTCGGGCCTGTACCTCCATCCCGCCTGGATCGAGTGGAAGAAGGCCGGCGGATGGCGGAGCGCCGACAGCGGCCTCGGATTCCCCCTTCTCGTCCGGGACTTGCCGGAGGGCGGGACGATGGCGCGATGCGTCTTCCCCCCTCCGACGCCCGGCCTCCGCGAGGAGGGAGTCCATGAGCTCGGCGCCGCCCTCGAAAGGCTGTCCCAAAGGATGCTCGCCCAGCTGCCGGGCGATTGCGCCTTCATACGCTGGGACGTGATGCTCGAGGCCTGGAGCGGCGGCCAGGGAGCCGCCCTCGAGCCGCGCCTCCAGGAACTGCGGATGAACGCGTCGACGAGGTGGCGCCGCCTCAGGAAGGCGCCCGCGGATTCCGGCTGCGCCAGCACCATGCTGGTCGAGCTCGACGGTCCCGAAAGGCTGCGCTCCCGCATGTCGGCCCGCGCCAGGCATGCGCTGGGCCTGGCCGAACGCAGGGGAACGGCCGTCAGCCGAGTCGGAGAGGAAGGGCTCGATGCCTTCCAGGCGCTGCACGAGGAGACGGCCGCGCGGCACGGCCTCGAGGCGCGGCCCGCGTCCGCCTTCCGCGGCCTGTTCTCCGCCGCCCGGGCGCACGGGCTCGCCCTGGACCTCTACCTCGCGGAGAGCGGCGGCGAGGCCGCGGCGGCCGCCATCTTCGCGCGCCACCGCGAGGAGGCCTGGTACCTGTTCGCGGCCTCGTCGAGGGAGCGCAGGAGCGCCGCCGGCCCCAGCGCCATCCTGTACCGCGCCATGGTCGACAGCGCCGCTTCCGGCGCGCGCCGCATGGACCTGCTCGGCGCGGCGCCGCCCGGAGAGCCGAGCCATCCCCTGGCGGGCGTCACGCGCTTCAAGGAGGGTTTCGGCGGCCGCCGGATGACGCGCGCCGGGGCCTGGGACCTGGTCCTGCGGCCGAACATCTACGCCCGCCACGCGAGGGCCGAGGCCTTCCGGGAGGCCCGCCGGGCGACGCGCTGAGCTCCGGCCCCCGATCCGCGGGCGCGCTGACGGACGCTCCGCCCGGGGGAAGCGGTAGTCCTGCCTTCGGGCGCCGCGCCATGGGCGGCGGGCCGGGGACCGCGCCCCGCGGCGAACCGCGGCGCCCGCCGGCGACTCGGCCCTTTATCGGGTATACTTGAGGCGTCAGCCGAGGAGGAACCCCATGATGCGGAGCGTGTGCGTCTTTTGCGGCTCGAGCGCCGGCGCGGGGCCGGCCTACGTCGAGGCCGCCGAGGCGATGGGCCGCGAGCTGGCCGTCCTGGGCGTGCGCCTGGTCTACGGCGGCGGCAACGTGGGCACGATGGGCGCCCTCGCGAGGGCGGCCCTGGAGGCCGGCGGCAAGGTGACGGGCGTCATCCCGAGGAGGCTCCACGAGGCGGTGGAGAGCGTCGAGCTCACCGAGCTCATCGTGGCCGAGGACATGCACGAGAGGAAGGCGCGCATGGCGGAGGAGTCGGACGCCTTCATCGCCCTGCCCGGCGGCATCGGGACCTTCGAGGAGCTCTTCGAGGTCTGGGCCTGGAGGCAGATCGGCTTCCACGAGAAGCCCGTCGGCCTCCTTGACGTGGGCGGCTTCTACCGGCCCCTCCTGGCCTTCCTCGGCGGGGTCGTCAGGGAGGGCTTCCTCGGCAAGGATTCCCTAGAGGACCTCGTCGTCGACGAGGAGCCGGGGCGGCTCCTGGACCGGCTCGCGGCCAAGGGGCCGCCGGCCCGGACCAAGCTGCCCGAGAGGCGGCGCTAGGCCGCCGCCACCCATCCGGCGCGGCGGGCCGCGCAAGGCGCGGTCCGGGCGCTGCGGCTGGCGCCCGTCACGCGGCAGGCCGCGGCGGGCCTCCTAGAGCCTCGCCCCGTCGCGCAGGACCTCGAGCTCGTCGCGGAGATCCTCGGTCTCCTTCATCCAGAAGGCCCGCCCGCCCCAGTCGGGGAACTCGCGCCTGAACCAGTGGTCGCCGCGCTGCCTGGCCCTCCAGACGAGGAAGTGGAGCATGCGGTGGAGCCTCAGGGGCTCGAAGAGGCCGAAGACCCAGGGATCGAGGCTCGAGAACTCGGAGTAGCCCTCCTCGAGGAGGGCGAGCTCGCGGCCGCAGTCGGCGGCTCGGCCTGGGAGGAGAAGCCAGAGATCCTGGGCGGGCGGGCCCATCGCCATGTCGTCGAAGTCGAGGAGGACGAGGCCCGTCCCCGGCCTGTCCAGGATGTTGCCCCGGTGGAGGTCGCCGTGGACGCGCTGGACGGTGGAGCCCTCGAAGCGGAGGGCCGCGGCCGCGAGGGCCTCGCGGGCGAGCTCCTCGAACTCCGCGGCGAACTCGGGATGGACGATGCTCCCTCCCCCGCCCTCCTCCGCCTCCAGGCCGAGGAGCTCCTCCAGGCGCGCGGCCGCGAGCTCGGGCCCGAGACGGAGCCGGGCCGGGGCCGGCCGCCTCCGCCCGACGGCGTGGAGCCGCCCCGCGAGGGCGCCGAGCCGGAGCCAGTCCTCGTCGGTCTCGGGATCGAAGTTGCGGCCGCCCGAGCGCGGGAAGAGCGCGAAAAAGAAGGGGAGCCCGGAATCGGCCGCGCCGGCACCCGGGAGCCCGGCCGCCCCCGGAGCCGCGCCGCCCTCCTCTTCGAGGAGGAGCTCGGAGAGGGTCTCGCCCTCGTCGTTCGGCAGGGGCACGGCCACGGGAAGGTCGGCCTCGAGGCAGTCCGCGAGGAAGCGGTGCTCGTCGAGCACGGCCTCGCGGCTCCATCGGCCGGGGCGGTAGAACTTCGCGACGAAGTGCCGGCCCTCCTCGTCCTTGAGGCCGTAGACGCGGTTCACGTAGCTCGGGTAGACCTGGACGCTTCCGTCCAGGCGGAGGCCGTAGGCTTCCTCGACGGCCTCGGCCGCGAGGCCGGGAGACAGGATGTCGAAACTTCCCCGCTGCATGGCTCCTCCTCGCCTGGCCTCAGGCCCGCTCGGCGAGCTCCTCCCATCGGGCGGTCTTCGCCTCGATGAGGGGGGAAAGCTCGGCGTAGCGCAGGTTCGCGGCCTTGAGGGCCGCGGGATCGGCGGCGGCGGCGGAGAAGAGCGCCTCGAGGGCGGCCTTCTCCTCCTCCAGGGCCTCGAGCTCGGGAAGGATGGACTCGAATTCGCGCCGCTCGGCGAAGCCGAGCTTCTTCCTCGCGCCGCCTGCCGGGGCCGCGCCGTCCTCGGACCCGGCACGGGCCTCGTCGGCCTCGCGGCGCCTCGCGGCCTCCGCCGCGCGCGAGGCCAGGGCGGCGGCCTCGGCCGCGGCCTCCGCCTCGAGCCCGCGCCACTCGCCGTAGCTCCCCGGGAACTCCCGGCTCCCGCCCTTGCCGTCCAGGACGACGAGGAAGTCCGCGACGCGGTCCAGGAAGGCCCGGTCGTGGGAGACGGCGAGGACGCAGCCCTGGAAGCCCTCCAGGAAGTCCTCCAGGAGCTCGATGGTCTCGATGTCCAGGTCGTTCGTCGGCTCGTCCAGGATGAGGAAGTTGGGCGACTCCGCGAGGAGGCGGACGAGCTGGAGCCGGCGGAACTCGCCGCCGGAGAGCCGCGAGAGGGCGAGCTTCTGGAACTCGCGGGGGAAGAGGAAGCGCTCCAGGAGCTGCTCCGCGGTGAGGACCGTCCCGTCGGCACGGCGGATGAGCTCGGCCTTCTCCTTCACGAAGTCGACGACGCTCGTGGTCCGGTCCAGGGACTCTCCCGTCTGGTCGAAGTAGGCGACCTTGAGCGTGTCGCCTCGCGCGACGCTCCCCGAGTCCGGCTCCAGGCGGCCGGCCGCCAGGTCGAGGAGGGTCGTCTTCCCCGCCCCGTTCGGCCCGACGACGCCGACGCGGTCTCCCTTGGAGAACTCGTAGGAGAGGCCCTCGATCACCTTCTTCGCGCCGTAGCCCTTGGAGACGTCCTTGAACTCGATGATCTTCCGCCCGAGCCGGCTCTCCAGGGAGGAGAAGGCGTCCATCGAGGCGCCGCGATCGAGGGACTCTCCCTCCATGCCGCGGATGAGCTCCTTCCGGCGGCGCGACTTCCCCGCGCGGGCGCGGGCGCCGCGGTGGAGCCACTCGAGCTCGATCTTCAGGTTCGCGAGGCGCCGGGAGTCGGCCTTCTCCAGGGAGGCCCAGCGCTCGGCCTTGCGCTCGAGATAGGCGGAATAGTTGCCCGGGTGGCGGTAGACGCGGCCCCTCTCGATCTCGAGGATCGAGGAGGAGACGGCGTCCAGGAACCAGCGGTCGTGGGTGACGAGGACGAAGGCCGTCTTGGAGGCGAGGAGGCGGCGCTCCAGCCACTCGATCGTCTCCACGTCCAGGTGGTTCGTCGGCTCGTCGAGGAGGACAAGGTCGCTTTTCGGCGCGAGGCAGCGCGCGAGGGCCGCCTTCTTCACCATGCCGCCGGAGAGGCTCTCCATCGGCGCCTCGAGGTCGGCGAGGCCGAGCTCGGAGCAGTAGGAGGCGTATCTCCGCTCCAGGTCCAGGGCTCCCGACTCCTCCAGGGCGCGGTGCGTGCGCTCGAGCTCCCGCTCGTGGGCCTCCGCGGCCTGGCCCGAGGCCGGCGACGAGGCTCCGGCGGCGACGAGGCGCTCGTAGGCGCGCAGGAGGGCGATCTCGGGCGCCTCGCCCTCGAGGAGGAAGCCGCGGAGACTCGTCCCCGGCCGGAAGGAGGGCCGCTGGGGGAGGACGGAAACCTGGAGGCCGCGCTTGCGGGCCAGGGCGCCCGAGTCGGGCTCCAGGGAGCCTGAGAGCATGCGGAGCAGGGTGGACTTGCCGGCGCCGTTCCGGCCGACGAGGCCGATCCGGTCGCCTTCGTCGACGCCCAGGGATAAGTCTTCGAAAAGCGGGGAGTCGCCCAGGGTCTTCGACGCGCCGTCGATGGAGATGAGGTTCACGGGTGGACTATAGCCGATTCCGCGGGCCTTAGCCTACGGCCTTCGGTTCCGCGCGGCTGGGCGGAGGGCCGTGGCCGCGCGTTTGCCGCACCCCCCGGCGGCCGTGGCCGCGCTGGGGGACGAAGCGGCGCCGGACCGAGCCGCGGCGGCCGTGTCCGCCGCTCCGGGAGCCAACGCCCAGGCGGCCCTCAGTTCCTGGAGGCCGCCTCCGCGGCTTGCGCGGCGCCGCGGCCAGGCGCTCCCGCGGCGGCGCCCGGGAAGTACTTCACCAGGGTCACCTGGTTGCCCTTCTCGTTGTAGACGACGCGGTCGAAGGCGCTCAGGGTCATGAAGAGGCCGCGGCCGTGCTCCAGGAGGTCGGGCGCCGGCTGGCCGTCGGCGGCGAGGAGGGCGCGGTGGTCGAAGCCCTTCCCCTCGTCGGTGACGCGGAAGGTGGCGCGCGCGGCCGAGACGGAGTACTCGAGGACGACCTTCCGGCCGCGGTAGGCCGGCTCGAGCCTGCGCTCGAGGAGGAAGTCGAAGTAGCGCCCCTCGCGCTGGCTCTCGGTCTTCTCGTCGAAGCTGATCTCCAGGTTGCCGTGCTCGATCGCGTTGACGACGATCTCGCGGAGGCAGATCTCGAGGAAGCCCGCCTCCTCCTCCGGCATGTAGCGGGACAGGCGCGAGCAGGCCTTGCGGCAGAGCTCCTCCGCCGCGCTCAGGGTGTTGTCGATCTCGAAGCGCTCGCGGCCCTCCACGAAGGCCTCCGCGAGGGCGTCCCTGGCCTCCGGGAGGACGCGGAGGAGGAGGAGGCCGCCCGAGCCCGCGCCGGCGCGCTCGAGGCGGAGGCGGCAGGGCCTCGGCTCTCCCAGGGGGGTCTTCAGCTTGACGGCGAGCTCCTCCGCCTCGGCCCGCCTGAGCTGGGCCTCGGCCGCGCGGCGGAGGCGCTCCGCCTGCAGCCGGCCCTCGCGCTCGCGGACGTAGAGGGCGTCCCCGAGCTCGCGGTCCTTCCTGCCGGGCCGGTCGAGCTCGAAGAGCTCGACGGCCGCCTTGTTGCCCTCGACGAAGCGCAGCCTCTCGTCCAGGAGGGCGAGGGCCTCCGTCGAGCCGTGGAAGAGGCTCTTGTACTTGCGCTCGCTCGCCTCCAGGCTCTCGCTCGCCTCCGTGAGGAGCCGGATGCGGTCCTCCAGGTCCAGGTTCAGGCCCTGGAGGCGCTCGTAGAGGAAACCGAAGCGGTTCGCGAGGATGAGGGCCGTGCCCATCGTGAAGACGAAGAAGCCGTACTGCGTGAGGACGAGGTCCCACTGCATGAAGAGGGCGTCGATGATGTCGAAGACCGCGGTCGCGAAGAGGATGACGCCGCCTATGAGGAGGTTGCCTATCGGCGTGTTGCCGAGGGCGCGGAGGTAGGCGGATACGAGGCGCTCCGAGCTCCCCGCGTCCCTGGCGCGCTTCCAGCGCCGGTGGCCGTCGCGGAGGAAGCGGCCCAGGATGCCGTAGCTGAAATAGTAGAGCGCCGCCGCGAGGCCCGTGTACTGCCAGAGCCTCAAGACGTCGTGGGCGAAGGCGACGGGCATCGTCACCTCGAGGAGGGCGATGAGGGCGGAGTAGGCGCCGTAGGCCATCGTGCGCCTGTGGACCTTGTTGTCGTTGAGGGTCTCTATGAAGGCGCCGACGAAGGGGAGGATGAAGCTCAGCGCGGCGAGCTCGACGCGGAAGACGACGTCGGAGTCGGGGATGAGGAGGTAGGCCGTGTGGGTGCGCACGAAGAGGTAGACCGCGAGGTCGATGGAGAAGAGGCCGTAGAAAAGGTTGTGCCGGTCCGAGCGCCTGACCAGGAACATGAAGAGGTGGTAGAGGCCGATGGAGAGGTAGAGGCCGCAGAGGACGACGGGCAGGAGCTCGGAGTTACGCCGCTCGATGGAGCGGTAGTCTCCGACGAAATAGGGCTCGGCCTGGTGCATGCCGGCGGGCGGGAAGGTGGGATCGGCGATGACCCGCACGAGGAGGAGGTTCCGCCCCGGCCGGAAGAGGTCGGGATCGACGGGAAAGTAGACGTCGCGGACGCTGCGGTGGCTCGCAATCTTGCCCTTCGCGTCGAGATGGAGCTCCGCGCGGACGCGTACGCCGTTGAGGAATATCTCCCAGTTGTCGCCCAGGGCGGCCAGGTGGATGCCGGGCACGGGCCGCGCCTGGCGGCCGGCGCTCCCGCCGCCTGAGTCCGCCGAGGCGAAGAGGGGCGAGCCCGGCGCCATCGTAAAGGGTATGGCGTAGCTGAACTCCATCTGCCCGTAGCGGGCCAGGGAGAAGGGAGGCCGCTTGGGCACCCCGGGGAGGTCGAGCTCGATGGGCCGGGCATAGCGGCCCAGCTCTCCCGTCGGCGGGACGGCGAGCCAGCCGGGTTCGCCCTCGGGCCGGGGCTCCAGGGCAGCCGCGTCGAAGCCGACCTTCACGTAGAGCGGATAGTCGTTCAGGTTGACGTGGAGGGGATCGGCCTCGGCCGCGAGCGGAAGGCAGGAGGCGAGGCCGAGGAGAAAGGCCGCCCCTAGGGCGAGGCCGGGTCGAGGGCTCATAGGCTGGCATTATAGTGCCTCCTCGCGGAATCGCCACGGGGATTCGCGCTTTTTCTCCCCGATATGCCTTGAATTGACAAGGCCCCGCGCGGCGCCTATCCTGGGACATCACTTCCACCTAGGCGGAGCGGCTTTGCGCAAATTCCTGGACTTCCTGCGATCGATGAGGCTCGCCCTCATCCTCATCGCCTATCTCGCCGCGACGGGCGTCCTGGCCACCCTCGTGCCCCAGGGACGCGAGCCGGAGTTCTACGCGGGCGCCTATCCGAAGCTCGTCGCCGACCTCATCCTCTCTTCCGGCTTCTCGAGCTTCTTCCGCTCCTGGCTCTTCGTCCTGCCCTCCTTCCTCTTCTTCGCGAACCTCTCAGCCTGCACGATGACGAGGCTCCTCCGCGAGCTCAGGAAGACGGGGCGCCGCCGGCACGGCCCCGACATCCTCCATGTCGGCCTCATGCTCCTGGTCGTCGGGGCCGTCCTCACCTTCTCCGGACGGAAGGAGGGCTTCGTGCGCCTGGCCGAGGGCGACGCGGTGGAGCTGCCCGACGGCCGCCTCCTCAGGCTGGACCGCTTCGAATTCCTGCGCTACGGCGACGGGCGGCCAAAGGAGTGGACGAGCCAGGTCTCCGTGCTCAAGGACGGAAAGACCGAGCGGGAGGCCTTTCCCATCAGGGTCAACAACCCCCTGAAGCTCGGCCGGCTCTCCATCTACCAGACCTCGCACAGCGTGGAGCGCGCCCTCGTCGTGCGGCTCGCGGAGGCGCCCTCGGGCCAGGCCGTCGAGCGGAGCCTCGCCCAGGGCGAGGAATTCGAGGCGGGCGGCGCCACGCTCTTCTTCATGGCTCCCGACGAGGGGAGCGGCAAGGCCCTCGTCCGGCTCAAGGACGCGAAAGGCGCTTCCTCGGTGCTGAAGCTCGGGCCCGGCGAAGCCGCGGGCCCCTTCCTCGTCGCCTCCTTCGGCGAGCGCGACCTGACCGGCCTCGAGGCCGTCGTCGATCCGGGATACTACGTCGTCCTCGCGGCCCTCGTCCTCGTCGGCCTCGGGACCTTTCTCGCCTTCATCCAGAAGCTCAAGGACCAAACGGAATGAACAGCCTGCCCACGATCGCCTTCGCCCTGATCGCCCTCTCGGCGGCCGTCCAGGCCGTCTTCCTCCTCAAAGGGGGCGGAAGGAAGGACAGAGCCTCGCGCTGGCTCCTCCTCGCCGCCGCCCTCCTCCTCCTCGCGACCAGCGTCGCCCGAAGCGTGGAGATCGGCTTCCCGGCCCTCACGGGCACCTTCGAGTCCCTCGTCTTCTACGCCGCCCTGGTCTGCCTGGTCGTCTTCGCCTATCGCGCCCAGAAGCGGCTGGCCTACCTGCCCCTCGTGGGCTTCGGCGCCACGGTGTTCGCCCTCGTCCTCCTCGCGGTGGCGAGCTCGCCTCTCGCCCCCAAGGCGGCCCTGGCGCCCATCCCCGCCCTCAAGTCGGGCTGGCTCGTCCTCCACGTCTCCTTCACCTTCGTCGGCGAGGCCTTCTTCGTGGCCTCCTTCGTCTCCGCCCTCGCCTTCCTCCTCTCCAAGGACGAGAAGAGGAAGCTCGACTACGACCGCCTGACCTACACCTCGATCGCCCTCGGCTTCCCGGTCTTCACGGCCGGAGCCCTCATCTTCGGCGCGATCTGGGCCGAGCGCGCCTGGGGCTCCTGGTGGTCCTGGGACCCGAAGGAGACCTGGGCCCTCGTCACCTGGCTCGTCTACGCCTTCTACCTCCACATCCGACTCACGAGGCGGCGGAAGGGCGCCCTTCCCGCCGTCGCGGCCGTGGTCGGCTTCCTCTGCACCCTCTTCACCTTCCTGGGCGTGAACTACCTCCTGCCGGGCCTGCACAGCTACGGCTGAGGAGGCGCCGCGGTTCCGGCCTGGGACCCGGCGCCACGGGCGCCCGGCGCCACGGGCGCCCGGCGCTGCCGGCTCTCGGCTTTGCTGACGCCAGGCGCTTCGCGCTCGCCGTCGGCG
>ERZ795054.4298-NODE-4298-length-10537-cov-3.530910_pt1 | contig 10537 bp, 9 predicted proteins | sample MGYA00375138_ERZ795054 | MGnify/ENA primary metagenome ERZ795054 (study PRJEB30183, sample SAMN05720215) | anaerobic digester metagenome | isolation source: active sludge of municipal wastewater-treating anaerobic digesters | place: USA | collected 2014-12-23 ...
ATCGTTAATAGCAATCTCTCTTTCTACCTCAATTGTATGCGTTTTATATCGAAAAACCGCTTCTGCCAAAGGATAATAAAGATAAATAAAATAAGCGATTCCAAACAAAAAAATTCCTGTTCCTACGTGAAATAATACCTTTTTTCCAAAACTTGGATTATGATACAACAAACCGGCTTTTTTAATTTTTACCACCCTTTTTTTTGGAACTACCCTAAAAAAATCGAGCATTAAATAATTTTAACACATCCAAAAACATACATATTCAATACGTATAATTTGACAACTGCCCTCATCTATCATAAGATAGAACCCGTTTCCCATTCATTCAGTAAATATGAAAATAAATACTCAACTGACTCAAGATGGCTATAACCAGCTTCTAGAGGAATTAAACAATCTAAAATTTAAAAAAGAAAAAATAATTTCTGAAATTGAAGAAGTCGCTCAACCTGACGAATCGGGCGAAGATAGTTTAGCCACACAACTAAAAGAAGAATTGGAACTTCTTTTAAGTAAAATTGAAAAAATTGAAACAACTCTTGAAACTGCAAAAATTATTAGTGGTGACAAGAAAAAATCTAGTACAGTTCAAGTCGGTTCCACTGTCAAAATAAAAGTTAGTGGTAATTCAACCAAAGAATTCTATATTGTTTCTGATTTGGAATCAGATCCAACTCAAAACAAGATTTCTGACAGTTCACCTTTGGGACAAGCTCTTTTGGGTAAAAAAGTTAATGAAGCAATAGAAGTAAGTGCTCCAGTTGGCAAGATAACCTACAAAATCGTCGCCATAAAATAATAGTTCTCCCTTTTGTCAAAGGGAGATGTCCGAAGGACAGAGGGATTTGTTATAATAATTTATGTCTAATTATCCTCAGCCTAATTTACCAAATAAAAACAGTGCACGCCAGGCCAAAGAAATGCTTGACCAGGAAGTCATCCTCGCTGGTCGCATTATGGCCAAACGTGGCCACGGCAAACTGATTTTTTATGATCTTGTTGACGAATCTGGAAAAATCCAACTCTTTTGTTTAGACATCAACCCTCAGGTAAAAATTGGTGATATTATTTCCTGTTCAGGAACCGTTTTCAAAACTACTGCCGGTGAAATTTCTGTCAAAATCAAAGAGCTTAGTTTATTAGCTCCGATTATTCGATCTCTGCCGGAAAAATGGCATGGATTAAAAGATGTTGAAGAGCGCTATCGTATGCGCTATGTTGATTTAATAGCCAATCCGGAAGTCAAAGAAATTTTTAAAACTCGTACTAAAGTTTTGACCGAAATGCGCAATTTTCTTGATGATCATGGTTTTATGGAAGTAGAAACACCTATTCTTCAACCAATTTATGGTGGGGCTAGCGCCAAACCTTTTATTACTAAACACAACAAATTAGACGAGGATCGTTATCTTCGTATTTCCAATGAACTTTATTTAAAACGCTTGATTGTCGGCGGATTTGAAAAAATTTATGAAGTTTCTCGTGATTTTCGAAATGAAGGAGTATCTCGTTTTCACAATCCCGAATTCACTCAAATAGAGTTTTACTGGGCTTACGTTGATTATGAAGAATTAATGAAATTTACCCAAGAAATGATTAATTATCTCTTGTCCAAAGTTGAAAACAAATCCGGCTTCGATTTTAGCAAAATTGGCAAAATAACTTTCAGAGACGCAATTTTAAAGGAAACGAAACTAGATATCGATACAATTGAAAATGAAAAAGATTTATTATTGAAAATTGAAAATTGTAAATTGAAAATTGACAAACATGCCATAGGAATAGGTGCAATGCTTGATGCTATTTACAAAGAATATGTTAGACCCAAATTAATTGATCCCGTGTTCGTCATTGACTATCCATCAGAAATGATTGCTCTGGCCAAAAAGAAAGAAGACAATCCTCGCTATATTGCCTCTTTTCAACTTTTAGTCAATGGTGTTGAATTACTCAAAGCCTATAACGAGTTAAATGATCCTGTTGATCAAACCAATCGTTGGAATGATGAAGTTGCGCTGGCAAAAAAAGGTGCCGAAACAGCCATGCAGTTTGATAAAGATTATATTCGCGCCCTAGAATATGCTCTTCCACCGGTTGCTGGCTGGGGTATGGGTATAGATAGATTTGTTCAAATAATTACCAATCAGCCCTGTATCAAAGATGTTATCTTTTTCCCTGCCATGAAAAATGAAGATTGATAAAATCCCTTCTCCTCAAGACATTCAAGAATTAACCAAGGAATATCCTGGTTATATCAAATTAGTCGCCGATATTTCCAGCAATATTTTGTACGGAGGAGCCAGACTACACGCAGATTTAGAAAAAATATTATTAGAAAATGGATCTTTTCAAAAAAATATTTGGGGAGGCGGAGTTGATTTAAAGATCAAAAAAATAGAATGTACTGCTGTAGCAAACATTAGACCTTCAATGGGAAATCCTTCAATGGAAATCCTGAACCAAGAAATACGACAAAAATTTATTAATATTGTCAAAAAATATTTTCCCGAATTTCATGAATAAAAAACAATTAGAATTATTAAATATTGCTGCTGATCTAAATAGAAGTGCCTATTTCTACGTTGAATCTATAAATCCAAAATATAATAAATGTGATCTTCTACAAAAAGTTGTCAATAATCCAAATAAATTTGATTTTATTGACTACAATTTAATAAAAAATGATAATTTACCTCCAAGAGAAAAAGCAGAATATTTATTAATGTTTGCCAATCAAATACAAAATAAAATTCTTTATGAATAGGCAAGATTATTTAAACGCTGTTAAATCACAGCTTGAACAAAATATTTTTTATCACAGTTTAGCCCTCGAAGCTTGTATGGGTGGATTACATGATGTCATTGCGATCCGCCAAACTGGCGGAGAAGCAATCCCGTTGGAATCAAAAGAGACATGGACTCTCGCCGGCTTACTCCACGATATTGATTATTCCAATCCTTATAAAGACCAACATCCAAATAAAACCAGAGAAGTCTTGCAAAAATATAACCTTGATGTCTCCGATGAAATTATTAACATTATTAAAGCTCATTCACCTCAAAATTCTGGTGTTAATCCCATCACAGCAGGCCAGTGGAGTATTTATTGTGCCGATTCATTGACCGGCTTAATAGTTGCCACTGCCTTGGTTTATCCCTCCAAAAAATTAGCCGATGTTAAATTATCATCTGTCGTCAAAAGATTCCTTAAAGAACCTCGTTTTGCTGCCGGTACTCGCCGCGATGAGGTAAAACTCTGTGAAAAAACAGATGGATTAAATATTCCTTTAGAAAAATTTATTGAAATCTGCTTAACTTCTATGCAGTCCATTGCCCATGAAATTGGTTTGTAAATCACGACGAATAATCAATATTCGTTCTTTGGAACCGACAGATCAGGAAAAACTTTATAACTATTATTCTAAAATTGTTAAAGAAAGAACTTTTATTCTTGATCAAGGATCGAAAATAACAAAAGAGGGTGAAGCAGAATTTCTCAATCTAACTTTAAAAGCGGAAAAGGAAAATAAAACTATTTACTTATTAGCTGAATATAATAATGAAATTATTTCTTCGTGTTCCATAGAAAAAAGAGACAAAGCTTTACATCATATCGCTGACATAGGTGTTATTGTTGCCCAAAAATATCGAGGCGAAGGCATTGGTAAAATTTTAATGCAAAAAGTTATAAAAGAAGCAAAAAAGAAATGGAAAGATCTAAAAATTATTACTCTTGATGTCTTTGCTAATAATAAAATTGCCCAAAAACTTTATTACAGTCTTGGTTTTCAAGTTTATGGAATTTTGCCCAAAGGAGTATATTATCGTCATCGTCTAGTAGATAGAATATCTATGTTCAAAAAAGTGCGATAAAAGATCGGAAATACTTGCAAAAAAAAATGCTAAAATAATCTGTGGACGATTTAAGAGAAAAATATCTAAAAATTTTACAAGTAGTCGAAAAATTACGCGCGTCACAAAATCAAATCAAAGGTAAACCTACTCCTGAACAATTAATTGAAGCTAAAAAAATCAAAGAAGAACTAAAAGAAAAAGAAAAATTGTTAAAAGATGCCAAAGAACAATTAGACAGCGTCGAAATGGAAAAAAGAAACGCTCCTGCCTCCGATGTTCCAGTCGGGAAAAGTGAAGAAGACAATGTTGTTATCAAAACTATTGGTAAAATACCCAAATTTGATTTTAATCCCAAAGATCATTTGGAAATAGGCGAGTCACTCGGTATCTTAGATGTCAAAAAAGCCAGCATTGTTTCCGGTTCTCGCTTTGCCTATTTTAAGGGTAGGGGAGCCGAGCTTGAATTTGCTCTAATGTATTATGCTTTTCGTAAATTAATAAAAAAGGGTTTCTCCGGCATGATCCCTCCATCAATGATTAAATCAAACATTGAAACGGCCATGGGATATACCAATTCCAATAATCTTGACAATGCCTATTATTCTCTTCCTCAAGACGATTTAATATTAATCAGTTCTTCTGAACATTCAGTCGTTCCATACCATATTGGTGAAAATATTGATATTAAACAATTACCGATAAAATACGTTAATTTTTCAACCTGTTTTCGTCGAGAAGCTGGTACTTATGGCAAAGACACTAGGGGATTACTCAGAGTTCATAATTTCAATAAAGTCGAAATGAATGTTTTTACATTACCCGACGAAAAAATTTCTGATGCTATGTGTGAAGAAATGCTTTCTATTCAAGAAGAGATACTTTCGGAATTAGGACTCCCCTACCAAGTTGTTAAAAATTGTACCGGTGACTTACCTGTTCCCAATCGTCGTATGTATGACATCAATGCCTGGTTTCCCGGCCAAAATAAATATCGTGAAGTCACAAGTTGTAGTAATTGCACAGATTATCAAGCTAAAAGATTAAAAATCAAGAACGTTCATATTTTAAATGCCACCGTCGCCGTCGATCGTATGGTTTTAGCAATAATCGAAAATAATCAAAAACCGGATGGAGATTTTTCCATCCCACCTGTTTTACTACCCTTTCTTAATTTATAGAGGAGCCACCCTATTCCTGTCCCGCAGCTGCGGGATAGGAATTTGGTAAATTTCAAAATTTGATATAATTATCCGATGAATTTCAATTTAGTCTCCAAATATAAACCAGCCGGAGACCAAATCCAAGCTATCAAAAAATTAAGCAATAATTTTCAAAAGGGTATCAATAAACAAGTTCTTTTGGGAGTTACTGGTTCAGGTAAGACTTTCACTATTGCCAATGTAATTCAAAATACTCAATTACCAACTCTAATTATTTCTCACAACAAAACTCTGGCCGCTCAGCTTTATCAAGAGTTTAAAGAGCTTTTTCCCCAAAACAAAGTCTCTTATTTTGTTTCTTACTATGATTATTATCAACCCGAAGCTTACATTCCATCATCTGATACCTATATCCAAAAAGAAGTTCAAATCAATGATCTAATTGATAAATTAAGACTTCAAGCTAGTACTAATTTATTTTCCGGCAGCGATAATATTGTTATTGCTTCAGTTTCTTGTATTTACAATATCGGCGATCCTAGTCAATTTGGTGCCTACACCAAAGAGTTTTTCCTTAATAAATCATATCCTAGACAACAATTATTCAAAGATTTAGTCAAACTCTACTATTCTCGATCCGAATTGGAATTTAGCCGATCTTCTTTTCGGGTTCGCGGTAATACTATTGATATTTGGCCCTCCTATATGGATGATTACATTCAATTGGAATTTGACAATGACATTTTAAAATCAATAACTCAGTTAAATCCTTTTACCGCAAGACATATTCAATTGGAAAAATTTCTACTTTATCCAGCCAAACAATACGTTACTGGGAACGAAAATTTACCAGAAATAATAGCCAAAATTCATAAAGACAAAGAAAAACAAATTAAATTTTTTAAATCTCAAAACAAAATTCTCGAAGCCAATCGTATTTCTCAGAGAGTGAATTACGATATGGAAATGCTCCAAGAAATTGGTTATATCAATGGTATAGAAAATTATTCAATTTATTTTGAAAAAAATCGTCACAGCGGTCAACCACCTTACACCTTAATAGATTATTTCCAGCATTTATACGGTCAAAAATTTTTGACTGTTATAGATGAATCTCATGTTACTATTCCTCAAATCGGCGGTATGTATGCTGGCGATCTTGCCCGCAAAAACAATTTGATAGATTTTGGTTTTCGTCTTCCTACGGCTCTGGATAATCGCCCATTAAAATTTGAAGAGTTTTATTCTCGCATTCCCAACTGTATTTATGTTTCCGCCACTCCTGCTGATTATGAAATAAAAGCTTCCAATAATATTATCGTTGAACAAATTATTCGTCCTACCGGCCTTTTAGACCCAAAGGTTGAAATTCGTAGTGAAAAAAATCAAATTCCTAATTTAACAGAAGAAATCAAAAAAAGAATCGCCAAAAAACAAAGAACCTTGCTTATCACTTTAACCAAGAAAATGGCCGAAGAATTATCTGACTTTCTCTCCAAAGATTTTAAAGTCGCCTATCTTCATTCAGACATCGAAACTCTCAAAAGAACCGATATTCTCGATCAGCTTAGAAAAGGGGATTTTGATGTTTTAGTCGGTATTAATTTATTGCGCGAAGGACTTGATTTACCGGAAGTTTCTTTGATAGTTATTTTAGATGCAGGTCAACAAGGTTTCTTGCGTTCCAAAACTTCTCTCATTCAAATTATGGGCCGAGCTGCTCGCCACATCGATGGTCAGGTTATTATGTACACCGATTATGTTTCTACCGCCATGAAAGAAGCTATTCAAGAAGTCAATCGTCGCCGCAAAATTCAAGAAACTTATAATCAAAAACACAATATTATTCCTCAAACAATAGAAAAATCTTATCGCCCAAAACTTATTGAAGAAGAGTTGTCTCAAAAAGAAACAAAAATTGATTTCAAATCTCTATTACCCAGCCAAAGAAAAAAATATCTCTCTTCAATGAAAAAACAAATGCATCAATTTGCCGCAGATTTAAACTTCGAAGAAGCCATAAAAATTCGTGATCAACTCAGAAAATTGGAAAAATAAGGTATAATAATGGGTATGTTCAAAGTCCTCCAAAATTTATTTGACGAAAATGCCAAGCGTATTAAATCCTACCAAAAAATTGTCGATGAAATAAATAAATATGAAGCTAAAATTGGCAAACTAAGCGATTCAAAATTAAAAGATAAAACAAAATACTTCAAAGATCTTCTCAAAAAGGGTAATACTCTAAACGATATTCTTCCAGAGGCTTTTGCTGTAGTCCGTGAAGCTATTAAAAGAACCGTTGGTGAAAGAGCCTATGATGTTCAATTAATGTCAGCTTTAACTCTTCATTATGGTGACATTGCCGAACAGCGTACCGGAGAAGGAAAAACTCATTCAGTTATTTTTCCTGCCTATTTAAATGCTCTCACTGGCAAAGGAGTTCATATAATCACTCCAAACGATTATTTAACCCGTGTCGGTACCGGCTGGTATCCTCAAGCTCTTCATTTACTTGATATTTCTACAGCCGGCATTATTCATGAACAGTCTTTTCTTTATGATCCAAAATATACTGATCCTAGTGAAAAATATGATTCTCGTTTAACTCATCTTCGGCCTATATCACGAAAAGAAGCCTATCTTGCCGATATCACTTACGGCACCAACAACGAATTTGGTTTTGATTATTTACGTGATCACATGGTTTCAAATTTTAACGATATGGTTCAACGACCAAATCATTATTTTGCCATCGTTGACGAAGTTGATTTTGTTTTAATTGATGAAGCTAGAACTCCTCTAATTATTTCTTCACCAAATAATCAACCAGTCGATAAGTATTATCAATTTGCCCAAATAGCCTCAAAATTGCAACCAACAGATTATGTTATTGATGAAAAAGCCAGAAGTGCCACACTTTCTGAATTTGGTATTAGAAAAGTAGAAAATATTTTGAATGTCAAAAATCTTTACGAAGAATCTTTTGAGACTATTCATTACATTGAAAATGCAATTAAAGCACAAGCCTTGTTTCACAAAGATAGGGATTACGTCATCAAGGATGGTGAAATTATTATTGTCGATGAATTTACCGGTCGTTTAATGAATGGCCGTCGTTGGTCTGATGGTTTACATCAAGCCGTTGAAGCAAAAGAAAATGTCCGTGTTCAACAAGAATCACAGACTTGGGCTACTATCACTTTTCAAAACTATTTTCGTCTCTATGAAAAATTAGCCGGTATGACTGGAACTGCTGCTACCGAAGCTGAAGAATTCAAAAAAATATATAATCTCAATGTTGTTGTTATTCCGACAAACAAAAATATTTGCCGAAAAGACAGTCAAGATTTAATTTTTAAATCTCAAAGAGCCAAATACACTGCAGTTGCTGCCAAGGTTAAAGAATTACATCAAAAAGGTCAACCTGTTTTGATTGGTACCACTTCAATCGAAAAAAACGGTATTATTTCGTCCCTTCTCCAAAAACAAGGTGTGCCACATCAGGTATTAAATGCCAAGAATCATCGTTCCGAAGCTGAGATAATTTCTAAAGCCGGAAAAAAAGGCTCAGTAACCGTAGCTACCAATATGGCTGGTCGTGGTGTCGATATTATATTGGGTGGCCCCAAAGAAAATGTCGATCGCAAAACTTGGCAGAAAGAACATGATGAAGTTATTAAACTTGGCGGCCTCTATGTTATTGGCACCGAAAGACACGAATCCAGGCGCATAGACAATCAACTTCGAGGCCGAGCTGGACGTCAAGGCGATCCAGGTTATTCCCAATTTTATGTTGCCCTTGATGATGATTTAATGAGAATTTTCGGCGGTGAAAAAATTGCCTCCCTCATGACTAGGTTTAATATGCCTGAAAATGAGGCCTTAACTCATCCATTAGTCTCAAAAGTTATTGAACAAATTCAAGTTAAAGTTGAAGGTTACAATTTTGATGTCCGTAAAAATTTGGTTGAATATGATGATGTTATTAACAAACAACGTCAGATTATATATCGCCTTCGTGATAATACTCTTCAAAATCCATCTAAAGAAGAAATTTTTAAATATCTCAATAATCAAATCAACAATATTATCGCCAGCGGCAATATCAACGAATTTTATGAAATACTTCCTTTACCAGAATCCGAAAGAAAGAAAATTACCTTTGATAAGATGTTAAATCTTCTAGAAAATGAATGGAAAAAACGAGTCGATTATTTTGGCCAAGAAATTGCCAATTCTATTCTCGTTTATGCTGTTATTTCTACTCTTGATCCTCTTTGGGTCGAACACCTTACCGCTCTCGATGATTTACGTGATGGTGTTAGATTACGCGGATATGCCCAAAAAGATCCCTTAATTGAATATCGCAAAGAAGGTTACGATATGTTTCAAGAATTACTAGGCAAATTTGAATATAATTTAGCTAGAAAATTATTCCGTCTTGAACCTGTTGCTAATCCAATAAATGTACCCAAAAATACCACCGAAACTCATGCTTCAACGCCTGATTCTCCAAATCAAAAAGACGAAAGTCAATCACAACAAACCACTTCCAAATCAAGCGTTCCTCGCAACGCACCATGTCCCTGCGGTAGTGGAAAAAAATATAAAAAATGTTGCTATCCCCAATATGGATAAAATAAAAAAAATAATCAACCAATCCCAAAACATCTTACTCATTTTTCACCAATCACACGATGGCGATAGTGTCGGTAGTAACTTGGCTATGTATCTTTATCTTAAACAAATAGGCAAAAATGTTACTGTTATCAGTGGCGATGACAAAATTGCTCCAAATTACAAAACTCTTCCCGGTATAGATCAAGTCTTGGATAAAAATATATTCGAAATCGACTTAAACAATTTCGATTTATTTATTACTCTCGATATCAACCGCTTCGATCAAGTTAGTAAAATAAAACCTTTTATTCCTCCAAAACATTTAAAAATAATCAATATTGATCACCATGCTACCAATGCTAAATTTGGTAATGTAAATTACATAAAGAAAAATTCTCCTGCCACTTGTCAAATTTTATATGACTTACTTCATTTTTGGAAAGCCGATATTACTTCCGATATTGCCGCTAATTTAATTGTTGGTATTTATGAAGACAGTATGTTTAAATATCAAAATACCACTTATAAAACTTTCCAAATAGTCGCCCGTCTAACTAAAATTTGTCCTCATTTTAATCGATATATTTTTGATATGGAAAATAGCAATACTCCTCAAAATATTAAATTTATGGCCATTGCTCTATCTAGTATAGAAACTGTTTTTGATAATCAAATTGCCATTTCTTTTGTACCTTACGAAATCATTAAAAACAACAATTTTTCTAAAAATATTAGTGACAATACAGATATAAATAGTATATTAAAATCAGTAATTGGCTGGAACATTGGCATTAATTTTTTTGAATATCAACCGAATAATATTAAACTTGGTTTTCGTACTCGTAATCCAGAAACTTGGGATGTAAGTCTTATTGCCAAAGCTCTCGGTGGTGGTG
>ERZ795054.4301-NODE-4301-length-10534-cov-8.011356_pt1 | contig 10534 bp, 11 predicted proteins | sample MGYA00375138_ERZ795054 | MGnify/ENA primary metagenome ERZ795054 (study PRJEB30183, sample SAMN05720215) | anaerobic digester metagenome | isolation source: active sludge of municipal wastewater-treating anaerobic digesters | place: USA | collected 2014-12-23 ...
GCTGCCCAAAAGCACCGGAGTTCCGCCCGGGGAGGCCTTGACGGCAACGCGCGCGAGCTCGTCCGCGCTCTTCACGTAGCCCCTGGCGCGCACCATGAACTCGCGGCCGCTGAATTCAACGAGCCGTCCTCCCGCCTCGTTGTTATTGTTCCGGATGGCCTCCATCACGTCCATGAGCGACACGCCGAAGCTCTGCAGCCGGTTGGGGTCGACGATCACCTGGTACTGCTTCTCGAAACCGCCGATCGAGGCGACCTCGGCGACGCCCTGCACGCTCTGCAGCGCCAGGCGCAGGTACCAGTCCTGATAGGCGCGGATCTTCGAGAGATCGTGCGTGCCGGTTTTATCCACGAGCGCGTACTGGTACACCCACCCCACGCCGGTGGCGTCGGGGCCCAGCTCGGTCTTCACGCCCGGTGGGAGCGAGCCCTGTATCTTCGAGAGATACTCGATGACGCGGCTTCGGGCCCAGTACAGGTCGGTGCCGTCCTCGAAGATGACGTACACGTACGAGAAGCCGAAGTCCGAGAACCCGCGGATGGTCTTCACCTTCGGCGCGCCGAGGAGCGAGGAGATGACGGGATAGGTCACCTGGTCCTCGATGATGTCGGGGCTTCGGTCCCAGCGCGAATAGATGATCACCTGCGTGTCGCTGAGGTCAGGGATGGCGTCGAGCGGGATGTTCTTCATGGCGTAGACCGAGTAGACGATCGCCGCGGCCACGACGAAGATGACGAGAAGGCGGTTGTGCGCCGAGAAATGTATGAGTTTTTTTATCAATGCGCGTGCTCCCCGGGCGGTTTATTTTCGGGAGAGCCCCTGTCCTGCACGGACCTGAAGGCCGCCCGAAGCGAGGACTCCGAATCGACGAGGAAGTTGGCCGAGGTTACCACGCGCTCGCCCTCGGAAAGCCCCCGCACGATCTCGAAGTAGCCGTCGCTCCCGTGGATTCCGAGCGACACCTCGCGCGGGACGATGCGGTCGCTTCCGGCGTCCACGAAGACGTAGTCGCGCACGCCGGTGCGCATCACGGCGCCCTCGGGCACGGCGAGCCGTTTGCCGGGACTGTGGAGGATGCGCGCGTCGGCGAACATGCCGGTCTTAAGCACCAGGCCGGGATTGGCGATGTCCATGCGCACCCTGAGCGTGCGCGTCTCCTCGGAGAGGGACGGGTAGACGAAGCCGACGCGGCCGCGGAAGACCTTGCCCGGCCAGTACGAAAGGCCGATCTCGACCGGCATGCCGGTCTTGATGTACGGCAGGTCGGACTCGAAGATCTCGGCCTCGCCCCAGACCGAGGAGAGGTCGGCGATGGTCATCAGCGGCTCGTTCATGGCGAGCTTCTGGCCCGGCAGCACCATCTTATCGATAACGTAGCCGGTGGCGGGAGCATAGAGCATGACGGTGCGCTCGTACCGGCGCTCGCTCTCGAGCCGGGCGATCTGCGCCTCGGTGAAGTCGAGAAGGCGCAGGCGTTCGCGGGCCGCGTTTCGTACCTCGTCGATGCTGGCGCGGAGCGTTTCGTCGGACATGCCGCGCGCCTGCTCGGCGGCCCGGAGCGTGGAGAGATATTCCTGCTGCGCCGCGAGTATCTCGGGGCTGTAAATCGACAACAGCGGCTCGCCCCGCCGCACGAACTGGCCCGTCTGGTTGACGTTGAGCCGCTCGACCCAGCCGCTCACTTTAACCGTAACCCGATGCAGGCGCGTCTCGTCGGGGATGATGCGCGCCGAGGCGCGGATCTCCCGCCTTATGGCGCGCCGTTCGGCGCGGCCGAAGGTGAGGCCGAGCGTCTCGCGCGAGGCGGGCGAAAGCGTGATCGGCGCGAGGCCCGGGATGTCGCCGTTTTCGTGTTCGGCGTGCGCGTCCTTATCCTGTGTCGCGGGCGTTTCTTCCTTCTTCAGTGGGACCAGCTTCATGCCGCAGATGGGGCAGTCCCCGGGGCGATCGCTTATAATCTGCGGGTGCATCGGGCAGGTGTATTGCGTGCCGTCCGCGCTTCCGTGGTCGTGGAAAAGGTGAGTGCCGAAATACAGGTATCCAAAGGCGGTCGCGACGATGATGATTGCGGCCGGAATGAGCATGCGTTTTCGTTTCACCGGGCGACCTCCTTGCCGACAAGGGCTTTGAGCTCGGCGAGCTCGGTGTGATATTCCTTCAGCGCCATGAGCGCCTCCCTGCGGTAGCGCAGCAGCATGCGCAGCGTGTCGACCACCGGCATGAACTCGACCGCGCCGGTGCGGTAGCGCGCGAGCGCCGCCTCGAGCGCGAGAGAACTCTGCGGTATGATCTGTGCGGTGTATAGGCGATACAGGGTTTCCCGTCGCGCAAGCGAATCGACGAGCGTGCGCGCCCGCGCGAGGAACTCGTTGCGCCGGTCGTCGTAGAGCCGCGCGGCGGTTTCGCGTCCCAGTCGTGCCTCGTCGATCATCGGCGCGTTCTTCGTCGCGTAATACAGCGGAAGGTTGAACGAGGCCATGCCGGAGACCATGTCGTCGCGCTTTCCCATGGGGCCGCTGTCGCGCTGCATGTATGAAAGGCCGAGCTCCACGTCGGGTACCAGGTCGCGCTGCCTGAGACGCGCGATTTCGGAGGCCCGCTCGTGAGCCAGGCGCAGGATGGCCAGGTTAGGGTTCGATTCGAGGAGGTCGGCCTCGAGGCCCTCCCCCGGAGGCCGGGCGAAGACTGGAGCGAGGAGCCCGTCGGTCGCCGGCTCGACATCGCCCCCGGCGAGGTATCGGATGCGCTGGCGCAGCTCCACCTCCTTCCGGGCGAGCGTGATGAGCTCCTCCTCGATCATGGAGTATTCCAGGTTGGCCTTTATAACGCCCGTGAGGCTTCCCATCCCCGATTTGCTCGCGGCGATCTCGCCGTCGATGACGAGCCTGATCTGAGCCCTGATGTCGTTGACGATGACGATGGACGCTCGCACGAAGGCGAGCTCGTAGGAGGCGGCGCGGAGCATTGTGACGAGCTCGATCCTTTCCCCGCGCAGGCGCTCGCGCGCCTGCCGGTATTCGATCTCGGCTATGGCCTCCCGCGCCGAGAGCTTCCCGCCCAGGGGGATCATCTGCGAGACGCCGACCTCCTTGGTCGTCATGTCCGAATCGCGGAAGTTCGGGTCCGTGGCCGGGAGGCTGTTCGCTCCGAGCTTGAGGCGCGGGTCGTCGAGAGCGCGCGCGGGGCGAATCCTCTTGTGTGCCATTGCGGCCTCGGCTTCCATGGCCTTGAGACGCGGATTTCCGGCGAGGGCGAAGGCCTCGAGCTCCGAAAGGCTCATGGGGCCTTCCGCGTGTGCGGGATCTGAAATCGGTATGATCGCCAGAACGATGCATGTGAGGATGAACGGCGTTTTCGATGGGGAAGCGCCGGGTGCGGCGTGAGGACCGGTTTTCCGCCGGGATCGTTCTCGGAACATCCTGATATCGCGTGTCATATCAATCGCTTCCTCTCTCCTCCGACATGCTCAAATATGCCGCCTTACCCCGGCCGTGGCGGGCGTATCCGCTCTATTTGTGCGCGGTTATACACCCGCCGCCGGATGGAGATTGTCAGTGCCCGTGCCCCTTATGGTCCTGGCGCGCGGGGGCCTTGGCGTCCTTCGGGGAGTTCTCCAGGATGACCCCCTCCTTTCTCATCTTGTTCATGTACTTTTCCGGGTTCTTGTTGAACTCCTCGACGCAGCTCGTACAGCAGAAATAGACGCGCTTGCCCTTGTAGTCGACGAAGACGTTTTTATCCACCTCTCCGCCCATTACCGGGCACATCGTCTGCTGTTTTTCGACGGCCTTGCCCTTCGGAGCAGTTTTCTGGGCGTAGAGAGCGCCGGCTAACGCGACGCTCGCGATGAGTATCGACGCGGTGATGATTTTCTTCATGGTGCTTCCTCCTTTGTAATTATTAATGCGTGCATAAACGTCGCCGGAAAAGATGTTCGTCGCTGTTCGGGAGCGATTCCATCCCGAATAAGGGCTCCTTGCTGTGGTCATTTATTAATGCCATAATATGCACCCTGTGTCAAGTTTGTCGTGCGCCTGCCGTACCTATCGTGACGGATGTCCTCAATCGCCCGGGCCGCTGTCCGCGACCAGTGGACCGGCCTGTGCGCCGGTCGTGCGGTTGATCCATGCGATGGCGGCGCCGAAAAGCGCGAACACGGACGAAACGAGCGTGATAATCAACGATACGGTGAACAGAAATACACAACACATGAAGAGCCTCCTTCCACTTTCAGACCTGTTTGTTCGGTCCCGCTTTTATGAACCTGAAGATATCGCGTAATAGATGCTTTTCCTCGGTGACTGCAAATCCCGTATTCCGGATGCTCTCAGCGGTGCGGCGATTGATGTTGAAACCGATGAGCGCGGCGGTCGCCGGGTTGATGATATCGAAGACCCGCCCCAGCAGGCCGCCGTCGGGACGCATGTGCTCGAGGAAATAGACTGAACCGCTGTTTTTAAGCACCCTGCGAATCTCACTCAGAGTCCCCTCCGGATCCGGCACCGAACAGAGCACGCACGCGGTAACAACCGCGTCGAAGGAGTCGTCCGGAAATTCCAGGCGGGAGGCGTCCATCTCGACGAGATGGACCTTCGTGCCGAGCTCCCGAGCCCGGGCGGCGGCCTTCGCGAGCATCTTCGGGCTAATATCGATGCCGGTGTACTCGCGCCCGCTATCAGGATAGTACTCGAAGTTTATGCCGGTTCCCACGCCGATTTCAAGTATCCTTCCCCGGGGCAGGCCGGCGAAGAGCGTTTTTCTCCATTCACGTCCGCCCATGGCCTCCATGGGGGCGGCCCATAAGTCATAGAAGCGAGAGGTTCGGTCCCATTTTTCCCTGGCATCCATCGTCATTTTCCTCCTTTCGGTGACCATACAACCGGGAGTTCGCCGTTCGGGCGTCGTGAGACAGCGGAACGCGACAGCGGTCCCGGGAAGACAATGAAGATCGGGTCGATCGGCTCAGAGGATCATCGAACGGTTTTTCAGAAAAAGAGGGACAGGCTCTGGGGAGCCCGTCAGGGAGTAACGGTAAAAAGAGTACGCCGCGTACGAAACCGACGGATAGAGGTCTTTCTCATATGCCGACGCGTGCATTGTTTCATGCTTTACTGAGTAGTGCGGAAGGATCGAAACGCCGTTTAATATTGAAACATCCGGAATCCCCAGGGAGCACGGCCGTTCGGTGTCTCCACAGCAGCACGCCCTTACGAATCGGGAAGTATCGCTCAAATTGACCGTGCCCATGACGGACATCCCGCACGGCATTCCGCATCCGGGATCACCGCAAACCGATCCCGCTAACAGGGGAGACAGCCCGAAAGCGAGCACCAGAAATATCGCCGCGATGTATGCAGTGCGTTTATTCATCGTGAGCTTGCCGCCTTCCTCTATTTGCTCCTGATCGATTGCGTCTTTGAATGTCCCGCGTCAAAGAATAATCACTACTTAATCAGTAGTATATAATATACAGATGCTGAATATAGATTCAAATTTTTTTCATATGTTTGATGAAAATCCGTTTAAATGCCTGATACCAGATAAATATGAAATTATACGGAACCTCTCCCGGCGATGCCGTTGACGACCAGTCCCGCGAGCGCGAAGCCGAAAACGGCCGTTACCTGGACGAGAGAACCGTTGACGCGCTTCCTGCGTCCGCCGTCGTCCTCGCATCGCTCGATTTCTTCGCCTTTCGTCGCGGGTTCGTCACTGTAAACGCACAGGAATTCGCATGGAATGCCTTCCATTTTAAGGCGCCGGCGCACCACCCGGGCGAGCGGGCATCCGTGCGTTTTCGAGAGCGGCGCGATGCGCACGCGTGTGGGATCGATGCGGGAGGCGGCCCCCATTGACGAGTACAGCGTCGCGTTCGAACGGACGGCCGCGGCGATGAGCGCGATCTTGTCGTCGATGCTGTCTATGGCGTCGACGACGCGGTCGTACGCTCCCAGGTCGAATTCTCCGGCGCTTTCCGCGGTAAAGCGCACGAGGCGCGCGTCGATGTTCGCGTGCGGGTTTATTTCCCTGAGGCGCACGGCGAGCGCCTCGGCCTTCGAAGCTCCAATCGTGCCTGACACGGCCTGCGCCTGGCGGTTGATGTTGCTCGCGGCGACGAGGTCGTGGTCCACTATGGTCAGACGGCCGATACCGGTGCGCGCGAGCGCTTCGGCGCACCAGCTCCCAACCCCTCCGAGGCCGATCACGAGGACGCGAGCGTCCTCGAGCCGCCTGACGGCGTCGACGCCCAGCAGCAAGGCCGTGCGGTCGGTCATGGCCGAGCGATATTCGTTCGGGTCGTCAGCAGGCATCGCACGCCTTGACAAGCGCCTGGTTGAGGTCCTCCAGAATGTCGCCGACGGTCTCGATTCCGATTGAGAGGCGTATGAGGTCGGGGGTGATGCCTCCCTTCAGCCGGTCCTCCTCGGAGAGCTGGCTGTGCGTTGTCGTCGCCGAATGAATGGCAAGGCTCTTGGCGTCGCCCACATTGGCCAGGTGCGAGAAGAGCTCCAGGTTCTCGATGAAACGCTGCCCCTCGGCCTTCCCTCCCCGGATGCCGAAGACCACCATCCCGCCGAAGCCGTTCTTTAAATACTTCTTCGCCGTGTGGTGCGCGGGATCGTCGGGCAGCCCCGGATAGCGCACCCAGGTGACCTTCGGGTGCTGCCTGAGAAACTCGGCGACCGTCATGGCGTTCTGCGAGTGACGCTCCATGCGCAGCGCGAGCGTCTCGAGCCCCTGCAGGAATATCCACGCGTTGTCGGGCGAGATGGCCGCGCCGAGGTTGCGGAGCGGGACGGTGCGAAGGCGCAGGGCGAAGGCGACCGGGTTGAGCGGACCCAGGTCGTGAGCGTAGCGCAGGCCGTGGTAGCTCGCCTCGGGCTCGTTGAAGAGCCTGAATTTTTTATCCGTCCAGTCGAACCTTCCGGAGTCGACCACGATGCCGCCGATGGCCGTGCCGTGGCCGCCGATCCATTTGGTGAGCGAGTGCACCACGATGTCCGCGCCGTGCTCAATGGGCCGGAGCATCGACGGCGGCGTGAAGGTCGAGTCGGCGATAAGCGGCAGGTGGTGCTTCCGCGCGACCTCGGCGATCGCGCCGATGTCGGCGAAATCCAGAGCGGGATTGCCGATGGTCTCGATGAAGAGGGCCCGGGTCTTTCCGGTAATTGCCTTCTCGAAATTCTTCGGGTCGCGCGGGTCGACGAAGTTCACGTTGATCTTGAACTGCGGGAGTATGTCGTGGAACATGGTGAAGGTCCCGCCATAGAGGTTGTTGGCGGAGACGATCTCGTCCCCCGCCTCGGCGATATTGATGATCGAATAGTATATCGCCGCCGTGCCGGAGGCCACGGCCACCGCCGCGGCACCTCCCTCGAGAGAGGCCATGCGCTTCTCGAGCACGTCGTGCGTGGGGTTCATGAGGCGCGTGTAGATGTTTCCCAGCTCTTTCAGGCCGAAAAGATTGGCCGCGTGCTCCGTGCTCTTGAACAGGTACGAGCTCGTCCGGTGGATGGGCACCGCGCGCGACATCGTCTCGTCGACGGTCTGCCCGGCGTGCAGGGCCCTGGTCTCGAATCCGGCGTTGTTAAGGGTTGATTCGTTCATTGTATCCTCCTGTCGGATGGTTGTCTTCCGTGCCGTGTCCACGTCTCAGATCGTGTAGGTGGCGGCTCCCGTTTCCTTACTGTGCCACTCGAGCATGTCCTCGAGCGTAATGCCCGAGAGCGTTTCGGTGATTCGGTCGTTCAGCATGGACCAGATCCGCTGGGTGCTGCATTCGCCCGCCCGGTCGCACTGGCCGGATTCGACACACTCCACCGGACAGACAGAGCCCTCGAGCACCGAGAGCGCGTCCATCACGGTGACCGTCGCCGGATGCCGTGTGAGATAATAGCCGCCCTGCGAGCCCCGCACCGATCCGACGAGGCCCGACGAGCGCAGCTGGATGATGATCTGGCCCAGGTACTTCTCGGAGATGTCCTCCTTCAGCGCGATGTCCGAAAGCTGTACGGGGCCGCGTTCGTAATTGAGCGCGAGCTGGAACAGCATCCGAAGGCCGTAGCGCGATCGCGTGGAGAGCTTCATTGTTCGAGCACCTCGTTAAGGCTGCCCGTGCGGTAGCCCTGGATGTCGAGGGCCACGTACCGGAAGCCGATCTGGCGGAAGCTGGCGGATATTTTCGCGGCGTTAACGTCGTCGAGAACGATATGGGTCTCCTCCCTGAGGGTCTCGATGCGCGCCACCTCGCCGTGGTAGCGGACACGGAACTGCGAGAGCCCGAGGCCGGCGAGCACCGCCTCCGCGCGCTCGACGACGTCGAGCCGCTCGGCCGTTATGCGCGTGCCGTAGGGGAAGCGCGAGGCCAGGCAGGCCTGCGCCGGCCGGTCCCAGTTGGGAAGGCCAATGGAGCGCGCGAGCTCGCGGATCTCAGCCTTTCCAAGGGCGGCCTCCCGAAGGGGGCTCCGCACGCCGAGCTCGCGGACGGCGCGCTCACCGGGACGGTAGTCGCCCTCGTCGTCGAGGTTCGATCCCTCGATGACATGGGCGAGCCCGCGTTCGGCCGCGATCTCGATGAGCCGTTGTAAAAGAGCGCGCTTGCACCAGTAGCAGCGCTCGGGCGGATTCGAGGCGAAGCGCTCGTCGGCGAGCTCGTCGGTATCGATGACCATGTGCTCGGCGTTTATGCCGGCGGCTATGGAGCGCGCAAGTTCCAGCTCGCGCCCCGGATAGGTTTTCGACCGCGCGGTCACGGCGAGAAGCCTCGGATGGAGCTCCTGCCGCGCGACGGCGAGGAGCAGCGCGCTGTCGGTGCCGCCGGAATAGGCGACAAGCGCGCTTCCCATTCCTCGGAGTATCTCCCTTAGGCGTTCGAGCTTTTCGTTCATGCTTTCCTCGTCAGGTGCCGGCGCGCCTTCGCATCACGCCCCCTCCTGGAAAAGCCACGTCGAGAGATAGCGCTCGCCGGTATCGCAGCCTATGGTGACCACGAGCTTCCCCCTGTTCTCCGGGCGCCGCGCGACCTGGATGGCCGCCCACACGTTCGCCCCGGCCGAGATGCCCACCAGTATGCCCTCCTCTCGGGCGAGCCTGCGAGCCGTTTCGCCGGCGTCCTCTTCCGTCACCTTTATTACCTCGTCGATGATCTCCCTGTTGAGAACTTCCGGGATGAAACCCGCTCCGATTCCCTGTATGCGGTGGGGGCCGGGTTCGCCGCCGGAAATCACGGGGGACTTGACGGGTTCGACGGCTATTGCCCTGAGCGACGGCTTTCTCTTTTTAAGCACCTCGGAGACGCCGGTGATGGTGCCGCCGGTGCCGACTGCGGCGACTACGATGTCGACCGCGCCCCCGGTGTCGCGCCAGATCTCCTCGGCCGTGGTCGTGCGGTGTATGTCCGGGTTGGCCGGGTTGTTGAACTGCTGGGGCATGAACGAGCCCGGAATCGAGGCGACGAGCTCCTCGGCTTTTTTGATGGCGCCCTTCATTCCCTCCGGGCCCGGCGTGAGGATGAGCTCGGCCCCCAGGATTTTAAGAAGCTGCCTGCGTTCCACGCTCATGGTCTCCGGCATGGTGAGAATGAGCCGGTAGCCTTTCGCCGCGGCGACGAAGGCGAGCGCGATGCCGGTGTTTCCGCTGGTCGGCTCGATGATGGTGGCACCCTTTTTCAGCAGGCCCCGCTTTTCGGCATCGTCTATCATCGCCGCGCCGATGCGGTCCTTGACGCTCGAGAGCGGGTTGAACGATTCAAGCTTCACCGCGACCGTGGCCGTCGCGTCGCCGGTGATCCTGTTGAGCCGGACCAGCGGCGTATTGCCGATGGTTTCGGTAATGTCGTTATACAGGCGGGACATAGGGACTCCTCCTTGCCCGATAGATCGGGGCGTGATCCGCGCATCGGGTGATTCACTCATGGTTATATGCTAGTAAATCTATAATATTAGTAGTATATATCGGCCGGGGTTATTCTGTCAACAGAAAATCGGCTTTTCGGTACAATTAAATCGCCCGGCCCCGCACAGGCCTGCCGCCGCCCGCATACGCAAAGGCGCGGCCGGCATGAGGGGGCGAATGTTAACGACTGAGCGCGCGGTTATGACGCCGCGCCGCTCTTCCTACGAGAGCACCTTATACACGCCTTTCAGCCAGTTCTCCATGTCGCTCATGTACCAGCGCGAAAAGCGCCGGTCGGAGCTTCCCCCGGCGATGTTGGTATGGAGCGCCTTTTCGGCGAGGTCGGCGATCATGCGGTACGACGGGCTGAAGGTGGTTACGCGACCGGCGCTCTTGAATATCTGTCCCTGGGGCACGGTCGCCCTGCTTCCGGGAAGCGGGATGGGCCCGTAATCGAACCCCAGGAAGCGCGGCAGCTTCCCGCCGAAGAGGAGGTGCGAGAGCGTCACCATGCGCGTCCTGCCGTACGGTTTCGGCGCGGCCGCGAGCCCCTCCTTTATGGCCCGCTTGAAGAGCTCGTCGCGGGGCCTGCCGTCGAACCAGGCCGAGCGCGGGTTCATGAGGATCTCGTCGAAGTTGC
>ERZ795054.4302-NODE-4302-length-10533-cov-3.406184_pt1 | contig 10533 bp, 7 predicted proteins | sample MGYA00375138_ERZ795054 | MGnify/ENA primary metagenome ERZ795054 (study PRJEB30183, sample SAMN05720215) | anaerobic digester metagenome | isolation source: active sludge of municipal wastewater-treating anaerobic digesters | place: USA | collected 2014-12-23 ...
TTCTGATCTCTCTTTCTCTTTCAACCACCAGCCTGACCGCCACACTCTGCACGCGCCCTGCGCTAAGGCCATAACGGATTTTCTTCCAAAGCAGCGGGGAAAGTTCATAACCTACCAGCCTATCCAAAACACGCCTGGCCTGCTGGGCATTAATCAGATCCTGATCCAGATCACGGGGATGTTTAAGGGCATCCAAAATCGCCCCTTCCGTAATCTCATGAAAAACAATTCTTTTCACATCATGCTTTTTGGGATCAACCTCCAGGGCCTGCAGCAAGTGCCAGCCGATGGCTTCTCCTTCGCGGTCCTCATCAGTTGCCAGAAACAGGTTCGTATCCTTCTTAATATAACTCTTTAACTCCTTGATCACCTTTTTTTTCTCCATCGGCACTATATAGGTAGGATTAAAGTCCTTTTTAACATCTATACCCAGTGTTGATTTCGGCAAATCGCGCACGTGCCCCATCGAGGCACGCACCATATACTTGCTTCCAAGTATCTTTGAAATAGTCTTCGCTTTCGCCGGTGACTCAACCACCACAAGGTTTTCAGCCATTTTTCTGGATTTAATGAATAAAAACTTATTGACAAGCGTCGCGCTTTATTTTGCCCTTAATAGGCCACAAAATCAATAGTAACGTTATTTACCCCAAAGTCAAACGGTATTTTATTGGCTGCAGCAAGCCATTAAATCAATTCGACTATCCCGCTGATAAAGCGACCATGGTCAATTATCGTCTTACTGCTCAAAAAAAACTTGCATTTACCTTCTATAACCTTATAATTCGAATCGGTCTTATTTCTTAACCAAATTAAGTCATGACCAAACAAGACTTGGTAAACGCAGCAGCCAACAAAGCTGGCGTTACAAAAAAAGCTGCCAACGAAGTTCTCGATGCAGTACTCGAGGCCATTACAAAGAGCCTCAAAAAAGGTGAAAACGTAACAGTAACCGGTTTCGGCACATTCCGCGTATCAAAGAGAGCTGCCCGCACTGGTGTAAATCCAAGAAACCCAGGCCAGAAGATCAAGATCCCAGCCATGAAACTCCCAGCCTTCAAGGCCGGCAAATCTCTTAAGGATGCTGTTCGCTAAATCGAACCAATCTTATTAAGATTAAGAAAGCCCCTCCGTAGCGAGGGGCTTTTTGTTTGCAAAAAAAGCATTTAAAGCCTAAATTACTAGCTGTAAATAGCCACAATTCCCTATGCCAAACGAACTGAACAAAATTCTGGAAGAAGCCCTGCAACATGTTGCAAATGCCCCAAACCTCACTTCACTGCAGGAAATAGAAGTAAAATACCTTGGCCGTAAAGGCGAGCTTTCCGAAATCATGCACTGCCTTAAAGACCTGCCTGATGAAGAAAAACGGACCTTTGGTCCAGCCTGCAACCAGGCCAAAAACACCCTGCTCCAGAAAATCGCCCATAAAAAACAGGAACTGGAAAACGAAGAGATTAAAAAGAACCTGTCTACCGGCTTTTTTGATACAAGCATTCCCGGAAAAGAATATGACGTTGGACACATCCACCCATTGGCACAGATCCAGTACGAAGTGGAACATATTTTTAGCGACATGGGATTTTCCGTAATGGACGGCCCCGAAATCGAAAGTGAATATTACAACTTTGAAGGATTAAACGTCCCTGCCGACCATCCCGCCCGCGACATGCAGGATACTTTCTTCATCAAAGACCGTGAGGACAAAAAACACGGCCGTCTGGTCCTGCGCACGCAAACCTCTCCCATCCAGATTCGCACAATGGAACGCTACGGCGCCCCATTGCGGGTAATCGCCCCCGGCCGCACCTTCCGCAATGAAGCCACCGATGCCTCTCACGAACACACTTTCCACCAGATTGAAGGCCTGCTTGTTGATAAAGACATTTCCCTTGCCCACTTAAAAGGCATCATGACCGAATTCTTAAGCCGCCTCTTCCGCCGCAAAGTAAAAGTGCGCTTCCGCCCGGGCTATTTTCCATTTGTTGAACCGGGCCTCGAGCTGGATTTTTCATGCCTGATTTGCAATGAAAAAGGCTGCAGCGTCTGCAAACGCACCGGCTGGATGGAATTTATGGGCGCCGGCATGGTTCACCCCAATGTTTTAAAAGCTGGCGGAATCGACAGCAGCAAATACCAGGGATGGGCCTTTGGTTTTGGCCTGGAACGCCTCGCCATTATGCGCTACGGCATTGAGGACATCCGCCTCTTCCATGGCGGCGATTTAAGATTCCTTGAACAATTTTAATCCGGCATAGCTTCTCCCCATGGATCTCCTAATGCACATCATCGGCATCATCGGCAACGCCCTGCTTGTAATTGCCTACATCCCCCAAATCATCAAACTGGTCAAAACCAAAAAAGGCGAAGATTTAAGCCTTGGCATGTGGTTCTGCTATCTGGTGGGTGATTTCCTTTTGGGGATCTACTCCATTTACACACGCGATTACATCTTCTGTTCTTTATTCATCCTCTTCACCGTTTTCAATATTATTGTCCTTGGTTTAACGCTTAAATACAACAAAAAGAAGAAAATCGAAATCTTCAGGGAATTCTAAAAAAACTGATCCTTCACAGCCAGGCAAAAGACATAATCCTTTTGATCAAATGAATGCTTGTTTAAAGGCCCCCGCGAAAACAGCCGGGCACGGAGCCTTCACCAATTAACATATTTTATAGAGACATGTTTTTCTAAGGACCATCGCGAGGTTGAGCGGGCATGGAGCCCCATAGCATAATCATCATATTTTTGTTTTTAGAGGTATGTTCATTTAAAGACATCCACAAGGCCAGCCGGGCATGGAGCCCCATAGGGGCGAGGCTGGCCGAAGCGTATAGTGAAGTGTGCCACGCAAGGGCACACAAACGTGTCTGAAAATGAATATACCTCCAAAAATCATAACAAATCCCTTATGAAAATCTCCCTCAATTGGCTGCGCGATTTTGTAGAGATCCCCGCCAACACCGATCCTAAGAAACTGGCTCACCTCTTCACTCTGCGCACCGCCGAAGTTGAAGGCGTTCATGATGAATCCGAAGAGTTTGCCCACATGGTTGTAGGACAAATCCTCGAAATCCATCCCCACCCCAACGCCGACAAACTCAAAATCACCAAAACCAGTGTAGGCACCGCTTCCAGGGAACCTCTGCAAATAATCTGCGGCGCAAACAACATTTATGAAGGGCAATATGTCGCTGTAGCACTGCCCGGATCAAAAGTACGCTGGCATGGCGAAGGCGAACCAGTAACCCTTGAACCAGCCAAAATCCGCGGCATAGAAAGTTTCGGCATGATCTGCGCAGGCAACGAAATAGGGCTTGAAGAAAATTCTGAAGGCATCTACGACCTTTCGTCCATCAAACCTAAAGCCGGCACGCCCCTGGCCAAAGCGCTCCACAAAGATGATGTCATCCTCACTGTTGATAACAAATCTTTAACCCACCGCCCGGATCTTTGGGGACATTACGGCATTGCCCGTGAAATCGCAGCCATCACAGGCCAAAAACTAAAACCCTTCAAAACCAAAGCCAAATACCCCGGCAAAGGTGAAAAAATAAAAGTTGAAATCAAAGAACCCAAACTCTGCCCGCGCTATATTGGTCTTTTAATCGAAAATTTAAAACTTGAAGAATCTCCCCTGTGGCTAAAAAAACGCCTCCAAAGCATTGGCTATCGTCCCATTAATAATATCGTGGATATAACCAACTATGTCATGGCTGAACTCGGACAACCCATGCACGCCTTCGACGCCGCTAAAATCAGTAAGGGCATCATTGTCAGGCGGGCCAGACCAGAAGAAGAAATCACTACTCTCGATGGCACAACCCGCAAACTGGACCGTGAAACCCTGGTCATAGCCGACCACGAAAAAGCCGTTGCACTAGCCGGAATTATGGGAGGATTAAATTCCGAAATCTCCGCTTCCACCAGTCGCGTCATCATTGAATCAGCCAACTTCAATCCCGCCAGTGTACGTAAAACTTCCGCCCGCCTGGGCCTGCGTACCGAAGCTGTCCAACGTTTTGAAAAAAGCCTCGATCCCGTAATGGCCGAAACCGCCATGGACCGCCTGGTCGAACTCCTCCAGCAAATCTGCCCGCAAGTTGTCATCAAGGGCCCAAAAGCCGATGTTAAAAATTTCTCCGCCGCCAAAATAAACGTCACCGTTGACCCCGACCGTATCAGCGCCAAAATCGGCCAACCCATCGCCCCGTCCCAGATGGTCAAATACCTCAAAGCAATAGGGTTTGAAGCAACACTTTCCGGATCATCAAGCGCTAAAAAGACAACAGCGAAGAAATCAAAAACCGCCATGACAGCCAAAACTTCGCCCAAATCTTCTCCCAAAATAAAGATAACCGTCCCCTCCTACCGGGCCACCAAAGATATCTCCATTGAAGACGATATCCTGGAAGAAGTAGCCCGTTTCTACGGCTACGAAAACATCCCTGAACTGCTGCCTTCGCTGCCAACCAAATTACCTGTTGAAAATAATGAAAGATTCCTCAAACACCTGGTAAGAAAAATCATGTCATGGGGCCTGGGCTTTAATGAAATCTACAACTACTCCTTCTATAGCATTGACGACATAAAAAAAGCCCTTCTTCCCGAAGAGCCGCACCTGCAGATTGAAAACTATCTTTCCAAAGACCAGACCCACTTGCGTTTAAGTCTGCTTCCCAATCTCCTCAAAGCTACGGCGCAAAACTTTAAATACAAAAACAGCTTCAAGCTTTATGAGATCGGCCGCACTTATGAAAATCTGCAGGAATATTTTCCCATCGAAGAAAAGAAAATCTGCGCCCTCATTGCCAAAGAAAAATCAGAATCAGGTGCAGCGTCCGCCAGCTGGAACAGCGACCTCTTTTATGAAGCTAAAGGTGCATTGGAAAAACTCCTAAGCGAACTTAAAATATCCACACTTACATTTCAAAAGGCCACAACCTTCTGCCCTTATGCCCATCCCGGCAAGCACGCCGAATACGTACTTAAAGGTATGGAAGAGGGGCAGGAAGACCAGGTCATCGCCCGCGTTTTTGAACTTCACCCCGTTGTTGCTAAAAACTTCGGGCTTGAATCCGCCGAAATCGCCTGCTTCGAAATCAATTTCACCAGACTCGTCCCACTCAAACGCTACGAACCCCATTACAAACCGGTTCCACGCTTCCCCGGCATTGAAATAGATATTTCCGTACTTTTTGACAGCAAAACCGAAGTATCCACCATTCAAAAACTGATAAGCTCCGGCAATCACCAGTTAATCAAAGAAGTTAAACTATTCGACATCTACACCGGCCAGGGCATACCGGAAGGCAAAACCGCTTTTGCCTTCAAAGTCCTCCTGCAGGCCGATGACCGCACTCTCACCGACGCCGAAATGAAAGAAGTTCAACAGAAGATTTTTGGAGCACTCAGTCACAATGGAGGAACCGTAAGAGGTTTAGCTTAAATGTTGGCAGCTCTTCACTGTTGACATAACAAGCGCTTGTGGTAAATTTTAACAAAATTGTAATTTACCATAAGTGGCAACATCCATAGAACAAATCGACACTTTCTTTGATCACCTGGAAAGCACACTCCACCCCATCAACCATGGAGTAAGTGTTGACCTGAAAATCATGGTCGAAGAAGTAATCAATATCGAAGCCGCCCACGCCGCCAATCCCGAAACAAAAGCTTTAATGCTTAATGATGCCAATGAATTCTGTGACGAACTAAACGCCAGAGTCCTTGAATATGTTAAAACAATGGATGAAACGCAAAAAAAAGATTTGGCTCAAAAACTGGCCAAGTTGCTCGAACACGCCAAAGATCTGGGCGACGGGCTATTTCAATTCCTGTCCAACATCTTTAAAGGCATCCCTTTAGAACAGTTCCTGCCGCAAAAAGTAGAAAAAAAAACTGAAGATCCCGAACTGTCATTCCAGCACCGTTACCCTTTCAAACTGCCCGACCTGTTATGTACCTCTGGAGATATCAAAACCTTTTTAACAGCCTGCGGACTTGAAATTAAACCATGCAACGGAGGAAGCCATAGCCGCACATCCGATCCCCTGAAAGAAATGCACGACAATGAAACCCTTTCTAACGGAGATAAAATGTGGCTAATCAAAATCGTTAAAACCTTGTATGATAAAGGACTCTCACTCGAGCGCATCAAGAGGGCTTGCGATGAGCTCAAGATTAAGATTAAACTTAAGACCTAACTTTCATTCAACATGACCAGCCGAGACAAATTCACCGGACAAATCAACATAGGCCTTTCATCAGCCAACACACCCGTGCGTAACGCCAAGGTCGATCTGCTTAAACTCGCCCACGATTCGGACAATATTACCGTTCTTAAACACCTGCTCGAACACGATAACAACCTTATCAAAATTGCCGCCGCGCGCCGCCTTAAAGAAATTCTCGATTCAGGACTGCAACCACAGGCAACCCAAATAACCGACCAAATCCGCCAGGAAATCAATCAACTGCTGGCCAGATAAATCGCCCTTTAAACAACGGTTAGCGCTTCACTCTAATCAATCCGCCGCAGGCAACCACCTCCACGCCCTTCTTTTCCACCTCATCCAGAATCAGGTTCATACCAATACTGTCACTGGCCATATGTGAAAGCACCACCACATTCATATGGAACTGTTCCACCAGTTTCCGGTGCTCTTCCGGAATATGCATCACCACCAGAGTCCCCACGCCGGCCTGCGCCATCTTTTCATAAATATCCTTTGAGCCTGTAGTGCCACCGGTTATCCCACTAAAGGAAATTTTCCCCACCCGTGACTTCTCATCGCCGCAGGCTATAATTGGCTTATTTCCAAGTCTTGCAGCTTCCTGATATTCAGGGATCTCCATCACCGCGTCCATAATATCGCCAACATATTTCGGCTTTTTCTTTTCAATATGATTTTTAAGAAACCAATAACAGTTATTATCCGCAGCCGTATGCAATTGCATATATGGCACGTCTAATAGTTTAGCCGCATTGATTACACGGTAATGATTGGTCGCATGAAGTCCCCTGTTCAGTTCGCCAACCCTCACATTCAAAAGTTTTTCCGAAATATTCACCGGAACCCCGTCAATCACAGCAATATCATCCTGCACCTCCATCACCTGTGTAAGGCTTATCAGTCCTCTTCCCTCTGGATGGTGCGCAATAATCGCGTCAACTTTCTTGCCCATCTTTCCCAGCTCATGAGCTAAAAGAACTTCACCGACCGCCATATCAATGCCGGTCAAAACCCTCTTCAGTTTGGTATTTGGATCGCCAAACTCAATCCGGCTATCCAGAAAAGGGTTCTTCAAACTATCCAGGTCAAAATATTTTTTCTTCTTCTCATCAAACTTGTCATACTCTTTTTTTAAACGTTTCAGTTCATCGGCAATATCCTTCTGTGAACGCGGCCCGCGCTTAATCGCCATATCAATACCCATTGCGTGTACCTGCCCAAGAGTAATCATAGAAAAAATTTTAAAAATAAATTTCGAAAAAATCATACAGCAAAAATCATCACCACACAAAAACATTGGATCAAACTCAAACGCCTTCCCCCATTCGGAACCTGATGGTCCGCAACAAAAACCACATGATGGCCAAACCCAATAGCTTGCATCTGATGATTCTAAATTTGTACGCGCACACAAACCCCACCGTCGCAACCAATTTGACATCATGTCAAAATAGTGACGCCAGCTATTGAGTATTAGGTCCTTTTCTGCTAACATTTCAGCGCTTTTGAAATCACAACCATTAGGCTAACGCCTTTCTGTTTTAAAAACTTATGAAACACCTCAATTTCGACAATCTGGACTTCAAACCGGAACCAGAAAAAAAAGCCAAGATACAGATTCCCGACTACCTGACCATGTTCTTCCAGCACCTTAAAACCCTGGGCTGGAAAAAGACGCTGGTTTGGGCGGGAATCATTTTCTTTGGAATGATCGCCGCTGGTATCGCCGCATTTATCATCCTCATTGCCGTAGTCAGTATTGATCTGCCGGACGTAAAAGACCTCGACAAGCTTTCCATCGCCCAATCCACCACTATTTACGACCGCGAAGGCAATGTGCTCTACGTTAAACATGGCGGTGAAAATCGTCAGTACGTTGAATACAGCCAGATCTCCAAAAACATCATCGATGCCACCGTTGCTATCGAAGACGACCAGTTCTGGACACATCCCGGCTTTGATTCAGTCGGTATCCTACGCTCAGTCGTCAATAATATCTTTCACATTAGCGGCACCCAGGGAGGATCAACCATTACCCAGCAATACATTAAAAACACCTTCCTTAGCCCTGAAAAATCCTACATCCGCAAACTTAAAGAGCTGATTTTGGCCGTACGCCTTGAACAAACCTACGATAAGAAAAAAATCCTGGAGCTTTATCTGAACAAAATCCCTTACGGCAACAACGCCTTTGGCGTAGAAAAAGCCGCCCAGATTTATTTCAACAAACACGCCAAAGACCTCAATCTGGCTGAAGCATCTATTCTTGCCTCACTACCCAAATCCCAATCCTATTACAACCCTTACGGCTCCCATCTTTACTCTTCCATCACTCGCCAGTTCGCCCCCGAAGAACTCGCCGCCCGCCACATTGCAGCCGAAAAAGACCTGTACGACAACGAATTCATGCGTGGACTCATCGGTAAAAACATCAAGCTTGATGAAAACAGTTCCGTTTACGTCCAGGGCCGCACCGATCTGGTTCTTAAAGCCATGGAAAAAAACAACTACATTACCGAAGAACAAAAACGGGAAGCTCTTAACCAGCTCCAAAATTTCAAATTCACCGAATATCACGAATCCATCCAGCACCCGCACTTTGTCTTTTATGTAATCGACCAGCTGGAAGAAAAATATGGTAAAGAAGTCCTGGAACAGGGCGGCCTGCAGGTTTATACCTCACTTGATCCGGTGCTCCAGGAAAACGCCGAAAAAATCATCGAAGAAGAATCCAAGAAAAACGATGAAAAATACAACGTCAAAAACGCCAGTCTTGTTTCCATCGACCCCACTACCGGTGAAATTCTGGCCATGGTCGGATCACGCAATTATTGGGACAAAGACATCGACGGCCAAGTGAACGTTGCCGATCAGTTCCGCCAACCGGGATCATCTTTCAAACCATTCGTTTACGCCCAGGCCTTCTATAACCGCTACGCGCCTGCCTCAGTCATTTTCGACACCGAAACCCGTATGGGGTTAAGCGCTTTCCCAAAAGATTTTGACGGCAAATTCCGCGGCCCCATGAGCATCCGCACTGCGCTTGCCCAGTCCCGCAACATTCCTGCCATCAAAGCCTACTTTTTGGCCGGTGAACAAAAACCGATTATTGAACTTGCAGAAAAAATGGGTATCAACTTCCTTGATAAAAACCGTGATTACGGCTGGCCATTGTCACTTGGCGCAGCCGAAGTTAAACTTGTTGATATGGTTTCAGCTTTTGGCGTTTTTGCCAATAACGGCGTACGCCAAAAACCAATCACCATTCTTAAAATAACCAACGCCAAAGGAGAAGTACTTGAAGAAGCAACTGCCCAGCCCGGCGAAGAAGTCCTGGATCCGCAGATCGCTTATGAAATCAACAGCATCCTTTCTGATAAAAGCGTCCGCCTTGGTGAAAACATGACCGTCCCCGGACACACCAACGCCGCCAAAACAGGAACCAGTAACCGCAAAACTCCTGATAAAAAATATCTACCGCATGACCTTTGGTGTATTGGTTACACTCCTCATCTGGCCACCGGCGTCTGGACGGGCAACAACCGCGATGACGAAGGAAACCTTTCTATCTATGCTGATGGGTACACCACCTCCGCCCCCATCTTCAAGAAATTCATGGCCGCTGCCTTAAAAGACAAACCCGATGAAGCGTTCCCTGTACCGGCAGGAATCAAACAGGTCACTGTATCCAAATACACCGGCAAACTGCCAGGCCCGGATACTCCGGCAGATCAACAGGTTATGGAAATTTTTGCCAGCTTCGCCGTTCCTACAGAAATCGACGACAGCGTTGTTGAAATTGATGTCGACACCCGCAACAACAAACTTGCCAATGAATACTGCCCCGCCGATTTTGTGGCTAAAAGAACCTTCCTCAACCTCCACGACATTGCACCATATCCCGAATGGGAAAAAGGTGCACAGGAATGGATAACCGCCCACATGGGCGAAAGCACGGCTCCCGGCACCATCATTGGCCCTCCGCCTGTAACCACCTCCGAGCTCTGCACTCCCGACAAATCCGGTAAAAAACCTGAACTTCAGATCATTTCACCTTCGCAAAACGAAGCTTTCCCCTCCGGCAGCACTATCACGGTCAAGGTCAGTGTTAGCGCCCAAAACGGCATGGACAAAGTTGAATATTACGTCGACGGCCAAATGCGTTACTACTCAAACTCATTTCCATATGAAGGTACCATTCGCCTCCCCAAGGGCGAAACCGGCACCAACCGCCACGTCATTACCGCCAAAGCTATTGACCGTTACGGATACGCAACTGAAAGCACTGTTGAAATT
>ERZ795054.4306-NODE-4306-length-10528-cov-4.068653_pt1 | contig 10528 bp, 7 predicted proteins | sample MGYA00375138_ERZ795054 | MGnify/ENA primary metagenome ERZ795054 (study PRJEB30183, sample SAMN05720215) | anaerobic digester metagenome | isolation source: active sludge of municipal wastewater-treating anaerobic digesters | place: USA | collected 2014-12-23 ...
TCTTGAAAAACTAAGTAAAAAACTTGGAAGAAAACTCACTGACAGTGAGGTCTTTGGCTTTTCTCAGGTTAATTCGGAACATTGCAGGCATAAAATATTCAATGGCAGCTTCATAATTAATGGCAGGGAAAAGAGCAGGACGCTTTTCCAGATGATAAAAGACACAACCCGCACCAATCCCAATCATGTAGTATCGGCATACAAGGACAACTGTGCCTTTATCGGGGGGCCGGAAGTTGAGCAGTTTGCTCCGGTAACACAGGACAAAGCTGATTACTTCAAGATAACAGACTATGAATCAATCCTTTCTCTCAAGGCTGAAACACATAACTTCCCTACTACTGTTGAGCCTTTCAACGGAGCTTCAACCGGAACCGGAGGTGAGATAAGAGACAGGATTGCAGGTGGCAAAGGAGCCTTTCCTGTTGCAGGCACTGCTGTTTACATGACATCGTATCCAAGGCCTGACGGACCAAGGTCGTGGGAGAAAGCCACTGAGGAAAGGAAATGGTTATACCAGACACCGGAAGATATACTGATTAAAGCTTCAAACGGGGCCAGCGACTTCGGGAACAAATTCGGGCAACCGCTTATCTGCGGCTCAGTATTTACATTCGAACACTTTGAGAACCTCAGCAGGTACGGATACGACAAAGTAATAATGCTTGCCGGCGGGATAGGAATAGGAAAGAGAAAGGACAGTGAAAAGGACACACCGGAAAAAGGAGACAAAATAGTTCTGCTTGGAGGTGACAACTACCGGATAGGAATGGGAGGAGGAGCAGTTTCTTCAGTTGACACTGGCAAATATGACAGTTCAATAGAGCTCAACGCGGTCCAAAGAGCAAATCCGGAAATGCAGAAAAGAGTATATAATGCAATCAGGGCCCTTGCAGAATCAGATCATAATGCTGTTGTTTCAATCCACGATCATGGAGCAGGAGGACATCTGAACTGCCTGTCAGAACTTGTTGAGGCAACAGGCGGCAGGATAGATATAAGTAAACTTCCTGTTGGCGACCCTACCCTTTCGGCAAAAGAGATTATTGGTAATGAATCGCAGGAGCGAATGGGGCTGGTAATCAAAAAAATAAATATTGATACTCTCAGAAGAATAGCTGAACGGGAAAGAGCACCATTCTATGTAATAGGCGAAGTTACAGGAGATATGCAGTTCACCCTTGAAAATCCAGTAACGAACGAAAAGCCTATAGATATTGCTCTGTCATCACTCTTTGGTGACCCACCAAAGACAATCATGAGAGATGAGAAGAAGGAAACAAATTATTCAGATCCGGAATATGACCAGGAAAAACTTGAATACTACACCGGGCAGGTACTTCAGCTCGAGGAAGTAGCCTGCAAGGACTGGCTTACAAATAAGGTTGACAGGTCAGTTACCGGTCGTCTGGCCAAGCAGCAGTGTGCCGGTCCGCTCCAGCTTCCACTTAACAACCTTGGAGCAATTACGCTTGATTACAGGGGGAAAAAAGGTTTTGCTACATCAATCGGTCATGCTCCGGCTGCCGGCCTTATTGATCCTGCTGCCGGATCGGTACTATCGATTGCAGAAGCTCTAACAAACATCGTATGGGCTCCGCTTTCAGATAAGCTTAAAAGTGTTTCTCTGTCAGCCAACTGGATGTGGCCCTGCAGGAATGAAGGCGAGGATGCCAGATTATACGAAGCTGTAAAGGCTGCAAGTAATTTTGCAATTGCGCTTGGCATCAATATCCCTACAGGCAAGGACAGCCTTTCAATGACACAGAAATACAAGGATGGAGTTGTTTATTCACCCGGAACTGTAATAATCTCTGCATCAGCCGAGGTAAGTGATATAAGGAAAATTGTAGAACCCGTTATTGTAAATGATCCTTATACAAGCCTGATTTACATTGACATGAGCCGCGATTCCCTGAAAACAGGCGGAAGCGCTTTTGCACAGGTGGTAAACAAGCTTGGAAAAATTGCTCCGACAGTAAATGATCCTGCATATTTCTCTGATGTGTTCAATGCAATACAGGAACTTATCCTGAAAGGAAAGATACTTGCCGGTCACGATATATCTGCAGGAGGTATGATCACCACCTTGCTTGAAATGTGTTTTGCAAACAGTGAAGGCGGCGTCACAATTAACCTCACAGCAATGGAAGAGGAAGATACTGTAAAGCTGCTGTTCAGTCAGAACCCCGGACTTATTATCCAGGTAAAGGATGAAGATGAGATTGCCGAATACCTTCTTGAAAACGGGATATCATATTATTCAATTGGTCATCCGGTGAACGACAGGATGCTCTATATCAAGAATGGCGTACAATCGTGGACACTTAATATTGACGAGATGAGGGACAAGTGGTACCGCACTTCATATCTTCTCGACAGGAAGCAGTCCGGGCTTAAGCTTGCTCTTGAAAGATTCGAAAACTACAAGAACCATAAGCTTAACATAAATACAGGTGATTTTGACGGTTCTTTCAAGTCACTTGGCATTTCACCCGACAGGAGAAAAAAATCAGGAACCCGTGCTGCGATCATCCGCGAAAAAGGAGTTAACGGAGACCGTGAGATGGCCTACGCACTGTACCTCGCAGGTTTTGACGTCAAGGATGTACACATGACCGATCTGATTTCCGGAAGGGAAACACTTGAAGATATCAGCATGATTGTATTTGTCGGAGGATTCTCAAACTCAGATGTTCTTGGCTCAGCAAAGGGTTGGGCTGGAGCTTTCAAATACAATGACAAAGCAAGAATAACCCTTGAAAACTTCTATAAACGCAAGGATACCCTATCGCTGGGAGTATGCAACGGATGCCAGCTCATGGCAGAACTTGGGCTTATCTACCCCTCACAGAAGGAAGCACCCCGTCTGCTCCACAACAGCTCAGGCAAGTTTGAATCAGGCTTCCTTGGTGTGAAAATCCTCCCGAATAATTCTGTTATGCTGGGAAATATGGAAGGCATGGAGCTCGGAGTATGGGTTGCACACGGAGAAGGAAGGTTTGAGCTGAAATATCCTGAAGAAAATTATCGGATACCCTTAAAATACAGCCGTAATAGTTATCCGGCCAATCCTAATGGTTCAGATTATGATGCTGCAGGCTTATGCTCTGAGGACGGACGACATCTTGTTATGATGCCTCACCTCGAAAGAGCTTATTTCCCCTGGCAATGCGGATACTATCCTGAAGACAGGCGAAATGATGAAGTAACGCCCTGGATAAAGGCCTTCGTAAATGCAAGAGAATGGATAGAAGAAAAAAACAGGAAATAACTATCTGACAACCGGAGTCAGTGATACAGAAACAAGCTTTGTTTTTGCGCTTCCTGAATCCTCAATTTCATTTTCGGGTATTATCCCGTCGCTTATTATCTGCACTGCATACAGGCCTGTATCCTGGATATACATTGATCCCATAAATGAATCAGCCCTGAAATACGGGTAATCAACGTCTGAAGAATTCCTTACAACTTTGTTTATTACAGGAATAGCTTCAAGTACATTATCATGCACATTAAGAAGTACTTTGTTGCTGTATTCGAGATTTGTAGTATCTGTAGTTGCACTTGTGATCCATACATTGAATCTGCCGGATTTCTTAACCGACACATTCCACTCTGCTGTATTTGTTGATGGATTTACCTTGTCGCTGTAACAATCTGCTTTTTTTACCTGAAGCTCGATGCTTCCGTCATCCTGCTGTACAACATGGTTAAGGGCAGGATCAGTATGTTTGACTTCAGTGTTATTTGTGCAGGAAAATAAAAATGAGATCCCTGTAATCATCACAACAATTCCTCTTACTCTGCTTATACTCATTTCTTGTCTTTTTAAAAAGAACGGGCAAGTATCAATTTTATTTTGTCCGTAAAATTAGATGCAAAATAAACTGAAAAATATTAAACTTTTGCACAAGAGTTTAATATTTTCAACAATGCAGTATCAGACATTAATCAGTTCATGGCGGCTTAGGGACCTGCGTATCCGCTGGTAGCCTGAGGATGATTTGGGCAATGCATCAGCCACAATTTCAGCTATATCAGACACCTTTGTGTCCGAGACGGAAGCTAGTGTTTTCTTGCACAAAGGGCAGGCTGTAGCAACTATTTCAGGACCGGATAATATAAGATTTTGTAAGGTATCTGATGCGATTTTTCTTCTTTGACCGGAATTTAATTTAAGATTTCCAAGACTTCCACCGCAGCAGAGTGAATTACCATCTTCAAATTTTGTATTTTCAAGCTTAGCCACATAACTCAGTACCTGTCTTGGCTCTTCATAAACACCGGAACCTCTTCCCAGGTCGCATGGAGAATGGTAAACAACACGCTTGCGAAGGTACCTGAGAGGAACAGAACGGTTATCAATAAGCCTCTTTATGAATTGGGTATGATGAAGTATTTCCATATCGAGATGGTAGCTCTCACGGAACACTTTATAACAAATCGGACAGGAAGTCACAAGTGTCGATGCACCTGTTTTCCAGAACATTTTCGAATTATGATTTATAAGTTCCCTTGCTTCCCTGTCCTGCCCAGCAAGCATAACAGGTCTTCCACAGCAGGCGCCTCCCTGTTCATCAATAAAAAGATAATTCACACCGGAAGCATCAAGAATTTCAACCATTGCATTTTTAATCGAGGGAGTCAGATGAGTCATACAACCCGCAAAGTAAATTACATCTGCCTTATCCGGATCATTTTCAGCAAGATATGGATATGATACCGAAGATTCCTTCAACTGGCTTACAGGCTGCCTCTGACGGAGATAGCCCTTGTAATAATTTTTGTATTCATAATCAGGTTTCTCATTCCTTCTCTGCATCATTCGTATGGGAGACAGTTCTATCCCAACAGGGCAGATCTGGTCACACCTGCCGCACATAAGGCAATTTTGTGCTATATAAGAGACATCCTCATTCATTCGCAGACCTTTCATCAGATAGGCTGATTGTATTGTATTAATGCCTACGGAATTGTTCAGCTGGCAGACATCTATGCACATTCCGCATGAAGAGCATGAATGTATTTCTACTTCAGAATATGATCCTGGTTTATCTCCTGTACGTATACCTGCATTGCGCATGAAAATAAGAAAGAGCTCGGCAGGTATGTGCATGTATCGTGTAAGCGGCAGAAGAATAAAAAAGGTACCAAGCGACAATGAATACAGCCACCAGAACGGATATGCAAGTTCTCTTGCAGGCAGAAATGAACCCAGAAGGCTGCCTAGAGATCCGGTGAGGAAACTTCCTGTTCCGTAAGCCTCTGATGTAAAACTTTCAGCCAGCAGCCGGCTGGGAAAAATAAGCCACAGGGAAGTAAGGGCTACCCTGTCCCTGATCTTAAGCTTTGTTGTCTTTTTCATTCCAACTACTCCTGAATGCAGACGTTTAAGAACCGCAAGCAGAAGTCCGGAAAGTATGAAGGCCAGTATCAGATCCATAAGAAAGCCAAAAACAGCTTCAAAGCCTGCCCTTCCGTGTTCAGGATTAAAGAACCTGAAGAAAATGGCCTTATACGGAGGATTCAGGTGTCTTACACCGAAGATGTCAGCCTCAATTGTACCGAAAAGGATTAAGAGAAACCAGCCAAAGGCAAGGCTCATGTGCATATAGCCAAGCCTGAAATTTGATCGCAGGATCTTTCTGTGGATCAGGCTTTCCATGAATATCTCCTGTAAACTCATTGCGAAAGCCCTGCCAAAGAAACCTCTCTGCAGCCTCAGTTTGTCGGGGCGTGAAAGTTCCCTGAACCAGATCACTGACCTTACAACTGCATATATCAGAATAAAGTACAGTCCTATATTGAATGGTATAACAAAGGGATCAAACTGCATTGTTCAGCGACGCTTTAAAGTTACGGGCAAGGGTTATAACGTTACGGGTATTTACTCCGCGCGGACAAACGAGAGTGCATTTGCCGCATAACATGCATTTTTTCAGGGCTGATTGTATCTTCCGGCTTTCTCCCCTGCGGATGAGCACGTGCAGTTCACGCAGGCTGAAAGAAGTATAAGCTGCAGCTGTGCATGTGGCTGAGCAACCTCCGCATTCGATGCATCGCCGGAAAGACGGTTCCAGAGCATTCAGATATTCTGAGAGGCTGCGGTCATTCGACTCATAATCAATAAATCGTGGTTGCGCAACTGAATAGCCGAATTTATTCATTTTGCGCTTTTTAGATATTGAATTACATCAACTGCGGCGGCACGCGCATGAGAAATAGTTTCCGGAATGCTCATAGGTGCAATACAGGTCCCGGCATAAAATACTCCTTCACTGTTACTCATATTGCTTCCAAAATGATTATCAGTACTTTTAAAGAACCTGTTATCACCTGTATCCAGGTCAAGAAGCTCCGATATCTCCTTACCACCTCCTGACATTTCCATTCCCGCCATCAGAACAAGCATGTCAAGCTCCATTCTCAAAGGCCGTCCTGCAAGAGTGTCCTCAACCTTTACTATAAGTTTGCCATTATGCGCTTCTCCAACTTCCGACACTTTGCCGCGAATGAAATTTACAGAGTGTTTTTCCTGTGCTTCAAGATAAAGTTCCTCATAATGTGCCCCACCCATCCTCATATCCATGTAGAAGCAAAAGACTTTTGAAGCAGGAAGCATCTCCCTGAGCTCAATAGCCTGTTTCACAGCAGTTACACAACATAATTTGGAACAATATATGTTACCTGATTTTTCATCCCTTGATCCAACACAATGCACCATTCCTATCTTCTGTGGCAGGGTACCGTTTTTAAGTTTCACTTCAGCAGCACGGAACATTTTCTCAAGATCGGCGGAAGAATAAACATTCTCATAGATCCCATAGCCGTATTCTTCCTTTCTTTCGCTTTTGAAAAGGTCAAATCCTGTGGCAACAACAATAGCTTCAGTATCAATTATTTCACCTGAACTTGTTTTTATCCTGTACACTCCCTTCTGCCTGTCCACTGATTTTACGGAAGTACCGGTAAGCATCTTAAGCTTTTCATTCCTGACAACATTATTAAGATAGCCAAGAACTTCCCTGCTGTCTTTTCTGTCGGGAAACAACTGGTACCAATTTGCGAGGTTGCCTCCTGTTTCACTTTTCTTCTCAAGTACTGAAACTGAATAACCTGCCTGAGCTATTCTTCCGGCTGCCTCCATACCTGCAGCGCCCCCTCCTATCACTACAACATCAGTATTCATTTTCAGACATTTATTAGATTCTGAGGCACAGGCATCTGTTTTCCGTCCTTGGTTTTATATTTATCGGATGCATTAATCTCAACACCCAGTTTTCTGAGAAGTGGTTCAGATTGTACCATGTGATATTGCAAACCAAGGTCCCATGGATTCATTCCAAGAACCAGACCTGCAAGTTCCTCATAAGTAAGGACAGGTATCGATTCGCCTTTTTCACCAAAAGTAATACCCTCAAGTTCCTTTGCAGTGTATTGCCATTTGTCCATGAACATTGTACAACCCGGACAATTGGCAAGAATCATATCAGGCTTATAGGGTTTCATCGAATTGAACTTCTTGACAGTGTTTGAAAGTGAATACCCCCGGTTGGCCTGTACCAGGTACTGACGGAATCCGAATCCACAGCAATGTCTTCTTTCAGGATAATCGATTACTTCTCCTCCCCAGGCATCGATCATTCCACTCAGAACATGAGGAAACTCTGCACCTCCGATACCTGATTTGGGAAACATTTTTGAATAATGACACCCTATATGTTCAACAATCTTCAAGGGTTCTCCCGTTATGCTGTTGACAAGTTTTATTTTGGCTTTTGCAGCAATCTGATCCCTGAAACTGTAGACAATATCACTCGCATGAGCCACATTCTCGGGAATATCGAATTCCCTTCCCGTAGCCTTGAATAAATATTCACGGGTCTTCTCAAGCTCTGCAGGAAAATGTTTCCAGGTCTCAAGAATCTCGGTATATAATCCGAATGATGTTACACAGGAGACTGCCAGATTCTTATAACCTGCTTCCTTCATAAGGGCAAAGTGACGCGCAACCACTGTCATTATTGTTGCTGCGGGAACTATGTCACTGTGATAACCGATTCCCGTACAGGTGGTATGAGCAGGATCCTCATAAACATCCTTACCAAGCACCTTTCTCATCAGGTTGAGAAAGAACTGTTCAGAACCCGGGAAAAAGCTTTGCCTTATACAGGAACGCACGTAAAAAAAATGATCATCAGCTATTTCCTTCTGATAATCTGACCAGATTCTCTTTTTACCTTCATTCTTCATCATCAATCGCTTTCAAGATTATTATGATTGCCGCTGTTGCATGTGAATACTTCATTGAAGTACTCATTATCAATGCCTTTTGACTCAAACTGAAGTCCCATTTCTGCAGCTTTCCGTTTTGAATGCTCTTCAATAAGTTCAAAGAACTCTGTTCCTCCCGTTACATCAAAAATCTTTTTTATTTCATCAAGAGCTTCCTTAGGTATCTTCCTTAAAGGACCGGTTCCTGTCCCGTTAAGCTGCCCTCCAAGTCTTTCGAATACCTCATCAGTGTTTTCCAGAATATATTCCCATACGGGGCCCTGTTCCGGATGCAGGTCAGGATTTACAGCATAAGTTGCTGCACAATATCCATATTTGAAAATATTATCTCCGACAGTACGCTTTATTGCAAATTGCTGTCTTCCCTTCTCCGATTCGGTAAAGTACCCGAGTTTCTGTGAGAGTGTACGCAAAGCCATGATTACAAAGCCAGGTGTATTGCCTCTGGGACATCTTGTTTTGCATGACATGCATTCACCGCAATACCATATTGTATCTGACTTTAACAGATTATTTATTTCTTCATTGTCCCGTCGCTGGACTGTGTCAACAATTTTTCGCGGATCGTAGTCGTAAAATTCCGCGGCAGGACAGATTGCCGTGCAGACACCACAATTCATACAGGCTTTAAGACCCTCTTCAAATCGGATATCATCCATCAGGATTTCATAAAGGTTCTCCTGTTTTTCCATCCCCCTTCTGTTAATTTTATAACACAAATTTACCTTCAGTCACAGAGGGAGGAAAGAGGCTTAAAGCCTATTTGTTGCTTGGTATTTATACGTATAGGAGGTGGAAGGCGGAAGGCGAAGGGCGAAAGGCGAAAAACCGAAGGCTCCTGGACTCCCCTCCGCCGGAGGGGCTGGGGGTGGGTTTAAATGGGACTAATAATAAAAGACGGTAGCTTTTTTTATGACTAAGGAATGAGGCCCGGATTTATTTACTATGATTATTAAGTAGTTTTTTGTTAATAATGTGGGTAAGCCAGGCAGAACCGGCTCCTATAACTGCACCGGCAAAGACATCTGAAGGATAATGAACACCGAGATGCATTCGCGAATATCCTACAGTTGCTGCCCAGCCATACGCCGGAACTGCAACATACCATTTTGAATATGCAAGGCTCAGGGAAGTGGCTGTAGCAAATGCACTTGAAGTATGTCCGGATGGAAATGACGGTGAATCAGCATGATATTTCTGTATGATATCAGGATACGTATCAAAGGGCCTGTCTCTTCCCATTGAATATTTAAGAAGGTTTGTAGCACCTGCACAGACCAATGAAGATGATGCTATGACACATGCTATCCTGAACTGCTTATCATCCTTTCGTACAAGGCCATACCCGCCTATTGCAAGCGGTGTAATGATTACAAGATAAGGCTCAGTGTCAGAAACAAACCTGAAAAAACCATCAGAAGAAAGGTTCCCGGGAGAATTAAATGTTCTTAAAAGCCTGATATCAGCATTCTGGGCATTCAAAACAGGATGCAGAAAAATCAGCAGACAGAAAACAAATTTCCCGGCGATGCGCATATCGTCAGATCTTACTTCAGTTTACTTTTTAAGCCGATAAGCTCAAGAACGGTATTAACATCTGCTTGCTCTGTAAGTGTCACTGTTACAGGCTTTATCTTGCCAAATCCCTTATGCTCAGCAAAGTCCTTTTTCAGACCTGAGGGTATTCCACTGTTAATAACCTGGTCTTCATATTTTCCTCCAAAATAGAATGTTACCCTGAAGGAATCATTTAAAACCGATGCCCAGAAAATAGTCTTTTTCTTTAAAACCATCTTAAAAAGCCATTGCTTTCCGTCGTTATAGTAACGCCATTCACCTGCGATGCCTGAATAAGTTGCCATTGCATCAGTCAGAACTGAATCCCAAAGGGCAAATTTATCACCAACAAGAGATTTTATTATTGCATCATCCGGCACAACTGACGGATCAGTCATTTTTCTTTCTGCGTTTTCAGTCATAACGGGTGATTTTCTGATTGAATGATTACATTTTTTTCCGGGTCAGTAACGAAAGTCATATCAGACTCATATTCAGGATATAACTTCTTTGTTTCAGATTCCTGCATTGCTGCTGTAACCGATCCGTATCTCCAGGCTCTAAACCACAATCTGACAATAAAAAGTATCTGTGCCAGAATAAAATACAGGAACAGAGCACCACCGGTAGATGGTTTTGCTGACAGTAGTTTCGACATTGTCAGCCATCCAAA
>ERZ795054.4309-NODE-4309-length-10521-cov-3.598987_pt1 | contig 10521 bp, 17 predicted proteins | sample MGYA00375138_ERZ795054 | MGnify/ENA primary metagenome ERZ795054 (study PRJEB30183, sample SAMN05720215) | anaerobic digester metagenome | isolation source: active sludge of municipal wastewater-treating anaerobic digesters | place: USA | collected 2014-12-23 ...
TCTCCATCAGCGAAGTTGCAAGCCATTGGATTGAGGAAGGTTTAGAAAGGGATTACCCCGAGCTGGTTCAGAAGATACGAGATGGGATAAAAAAATGAATTCTGGTTAGCCGTCTTGGAGCCTGTGGACATGCCTAAGCAAGGGGGTGAGTTCATGAGAAATACTACTACTATTACCAGGAGCCCACCCCGTGCCCTTATTATTGATGTTCAACCTTTAATAGCTTTTTGGTATGTTCAATGCCACAACCTCATCCTTCCACCCAAAGCTCCTGCGGCCACAGCTCACCATCCATGGACAGCCTCTCCTCTCCGGCCTGAGAACGGTTCTCTATCATCTCATCCACCTCCGAGAGTTTGACCCCGAAGACCTCCGCCAGAATCTCCCTGGCCGCCTCCAGCTCCATAGCCTTCCGGTCCTGCACCGCTGTCCTTTGTGGCCTGAATAGCTGCCCTAGAACTCCTGCCATGATGCCTCCATTCTACGTACAAAGCTAAGTACTTTGGCCGGAAAACAATATCAATAGGTCATATTTACATAATAGAAAGTATGAATAAGATACAAAAGCTTGAATGAAGATCACAGGCAAGCATAACATTTTTCGGATGAGCCAACAGACGACAGCCTGATGAGAATAATAATCCCGATATTAGCTTTGGTCTTATTTCTGCCCTCCCTGGCAGCCGGCGCGCCGGATGAGGCATATGGGAGAGTTATCAAGGTAGTGGATGGGGATACCTTCGATATAGCCCTGCAGGATTACAACAGCAGCCAGATAGCCGAGGATGTCATTAGGATCAGGCTTGCCGACATCGACACCCCGGAGGTTCGCGGCCCGAAAGCCTGCGAAGCTGGAAAGGTGGCATCCGCATATACCCGGACCTGGCTTTTAAGCAACTACGTGTTCCTTGACCTGGATGATAAGACGGGCAAAGATCCTTATGGCCGATGGGTGGCCGTGGTCTATCTAGCTGAGGGTGGCAAGCCAGGGCGGAACTTCAATAAGCAGCTTGTGGCCTCTGGCCATGCCGTGATAGAGGACTTTAAAAATAACGAGTTCGATCCTGGGAGCTGGTAGAGATAAGATGCTCCACCAGCTATCGCTTAAGCCAGAGGGGGAAAAAAGGATGACGGCTGATTTCCAGGGATATGAAGCTAGCTTTTAATGGATCGGATATTTCCTTCTATAGGTGTTAAAAGCTGGATTTCTTCAATGCAAAACGCGAGAAGAAGACAGGTTCCTGAATTATGGATACCGATTTCATGCTCATAATTCTTGAATCGAACTGCTCTTTGTTTCATGGCTTCAACAAAAAGAGGGCCTTGATCAAAATCTGGTCCGAAAAGACTCCAATCCCAACCATTGAGTTTTTCTTCCAAGAACGTGATTAAATTCCCGTTTTCTATTTCTCTATAAAGTTCATCAAATGTAATTCTGTCGAAGAACCCGTGATCAATAGCCGAAGTCAGATTTCTGGCTGCAAAAGTTACCGTGAATATACTTAATTTGCCTGGCATTTACTTAATCCCTATGTCGCCTTAGCAGGCTCCATAAACTAAATATTTCTATCACTAAACCATAAAAGTTTCCCTTGGCAACGGTTCGGAGAATAGATCCATCTTGCCAAAGGAATAATATCAAGATGCTATTATAATAGAATTATAACCGAATTGCTAACCCATTTCCGACTAACCGATACTATACTACTATACTATCCTTCTCGGACTATAGAACTTAATTGTATATTTTTCGACTATATTAACTAAATTGCCTTATAAGCCGAGCCCTATGCTCTTCCCGCACCGTTGCCAATAGGTACGATAATCAACCTCAGGAGCAAAAGCGATGTCTTCCTTCTTTGCCACAAGTCGCATGGTCTTTCTGCTGTCTCCGGGCCTGTGGCTACATAGAAGGGCAGGCCATAGCCTCTTAGCTCGCATCATGGCCCTGATAGTCTCTTTGCGGCTCACCTCTTCCCCATCCTTCCCGGCAAAGAGCAGCCGGGCCTGGCTGCTATCCAGGGAGATGTCTTTGCCCTGGCCAGCTCCGAAGCTCTTAACGTGGTCAATAAGCTGGATTGCCCTGGCCATGATTTTAGAGCAGACTTGAACCACCTTACCGCTTTCGGCTGTTGGCCGGGCTTTCAGAGCCTCGCGTATTCTGGTTAGATGCTGGCGAATGTAGGCAATAAGGAGATGCATCTTAGTTAGGGGCGATCTTTCCGCCATGAGTGTCTTTGTGTGCGCTTCTGAGATCCTGGCCAGCTCTCTCCTAGGGAGAATTCCAGCCTCTTGCACTGCTTCGGCAAGCAGGTTATGAGTCTCGATTAGCGCCTCTAAAATACCCTGCAGCTCGGAAAGAGGGATCTCAAAAACAGGTTCAACCTGCAGTACAACGGCTTCGGGCATCGGCCCAAAAGCTTTTATCTTCAAAGTATCCACTATTTTCATACTAATCCGCTCCTGCATTCTGGAGTTTCCTGGCCGGGTGTCGCAAGCACCCGAGCCGGACCTAATTTTCTTCTGACTATTATTTAACTGGCATTATTCATTTGTGTGACATTTCAGCAAAGCTGATAAGCTATGATCGCAGGGATTCAAGCAGCATTGTATCTCACCAATACAATGTCAGAGAGCGGGGACTGCTTCGGCTTTCCCATGCTCTCCCAAAATATCCTCTTTAACTCTTATCACAACTTCGACAACATCTCCAGGCTTTAGGCTCTCCTTATCTCTAATTGCCTTCGGGATTGTTATCCTCTTTTGGCGGTCAAGCTTGACCGTCGCGGTATATTCACGCATGGGCTTAAGTTAGCCTTTATTAGCATATATATGTATTGGTCTATTTAACATAAACAAGCATAAATAAGCATAAACTATTTATAGACAGCATGACTTAATCCTGTATTGGTGAGATACAATGGCAGGAAAAATTTTAATCGATATCCAGAAGCCCACAACGCAAACAGTAGAGGCCGTTAAGGCGCTGTTGGCCTGGAGAGGGAGAGCAGCAGACCCATTACCTTCTTTTGTGGAGATGGGCGATGGAGATAACCGCTTGGTGCTGGTTCTCTCAAATAAGAAGGATTGCTTCTATGTGACCACCGCGCGAGACTGCTCTTGCCCGGCTCACAACTGGCATCCTGGCCAGCGGTGCAAGCATCAGAGAAAGTACTTTCCTGAAGTCAAAGCAGCCAGGCCCGCTGTGGTCGAAGCACGCAAGCCATTCAGGCCATTTGTCGAGGACGAGGCCCGGCCCGCGAAGGCTGCCGCTGCCTCTTCTATCCCTTTGGTTGACACTTTGGGCGAGCCTACACCCGGAGAGCTGGCCTATCATTCAATCAAGGCAGATCGCGAGTTTTGGCCGTGTGAGGCGTGAAGAGGTCTTTTTCTCACTCTACTTTCTTTGAAGTCGAAGTACTTCTTATGATCTCAGTTATCCTCAGTTAATTTTTTTTTAGATCGGATTATTTGTTTAGGACGTGTTGTATTGTCTATCGAAATCAGCTTCCGACATCATGAACAATTGAATGGACTCAACGAGGGCTATAAGAGCTGGTATTGCTGTCCAACATAGCACCAGATAGACCCACCAGTTGCTCTTTTTGAGGTAGAGCTTGTGGATACCGAAGCCACCCAAGAAGAAAGCTAGCAGGGCCGCAGTTGTCTTGTTTTTCTTTCCGCCCATACCAACCGCCAGTCCTATTGCAGACTGTGCTACACCACACTTAGGGCAGATTGCTGCCTTCTCATCAATTTGAGCCCCGCAGTTGCTACAGAACTTCTTTCCGATCTCTTTTTGCTGTGCTATATCAGTTTTATTAACATCCTCTGCCATCAAATCCCTCCTTTTTAGTTTCAAGTTTGATGGATCTAATGAAAAACGTTTGGGTCGTTAAAATTGGCTCTGCCAGTTATATGGCTATCCACATTCTGCCTTTGATGAGGCTTATCTGATGAATTTAAAGAAAATCGAAGAGGAGGTTTTAGCAGCAAACCGATAGCGTCCTCTTCTTTTTGTGCTCAATTTAGTTCTATGACATTCTAGAGAGACTTAGAAAAATGACATAGAACTCTTTGGCTAGCTTTAAATACCCCTTCGGCATTGTTATCAAATAGAATTTGCTGTTTTGCCGTTAATTTATTCTTTTATCTCCGATTTTCGCAAGGTATTAATAGCCCAAAGTGGCAATATGTAGCTTATACTATCGATGGCCCGGTATGTCTCGGCAAAACCCTCTTCAACTTCGGGAGCGAGGATTTCCCCCTGCTGCCGGGCCATACTCCAGCTTCCAATTAAGGAAGATGGATGAGACGGTATTAAAAAAGCTGGAGTGTAGAGAGAAAATGCCATTTACTGCTGTTGATCCAAAAACAGGAATAGCCAAAGACTATAACAATTCTGCCGAATTTTTCAATGAAGTTGAAGAGGCCAGAGCCAAAGAGCCCGAGAGGCAGCGAGAGGTTAAGACTTTCGCAGATGCTTCAAAGCGTCTCAGAGATGAAATAGGTCTAGACCTCCGAGATCCTGCCGAGATCAATGCGGCGGCTGATAATGAATATATCGAGAAAAGGATAGCTGAGGGCGTAGCCGAGGCCCTGGAGCAGGCCCAAAAGGCCGAGAAAGCCCAACAGGCCGAGCAGGCGAAGGCTACTAACCAGAGCCCATTTATGTTTAACATCGCCCATGCAGCCAGGCCACAGTACAAATTCTTTGATGGCCAGAAGTGCAGCTGTAAGGCCAGCCAGAAGCCAGAGGCAAAAGAGGCGATCCATAGCGGGCGAGGGGTAGGCCCTACTATGACTGCTCAGAGAATTTCATGGCCAGAGGCGCAAACCAGGCTGAAGGTGACAGGGATTGAAATCTGAGAACTTAATGTTCTCATAATACCGGTTTTTATCCTTTTTTTCAGAATATACCTATAGGTCAATTTAGAATAAATATTGCCATTAATCTCAATTTGTCCCTAATTTATTCTGCAAAAACCTATAGGTCTTTATCAAAATTAATCAAAACGTCGTAGATCGTCGTAGAGTTTAAATATCCCTTAGTTGCAAATAAACAAAGATTGTTATGGATGGAGTGCGTCGGAGTCGCAAGGACTGGTTTTCTATGACTCTCGGAGAAGGCCAGCGAGGAAAAATAACGAGAGTGGCTGAGCAGAAAAGGACGAGCATGGGCGCGATAGTCCGGCAGTGCATCGACCTCGGACTTGAGCGGATAGAGAACACTGACGCTATTCTTTAAAAAATATTCAAAACTGCAAATGAAATCAAAAGAAGATAAAGTCCGGCTGCCGAAAACAGCCGGCCAGGATGTGAAACAGCATGTGTAAAAGAGAAGTTATAGGTGAAATAGCTTGCGCAAACAGATTCGGGCTACTCCGGTTACCGGGTGACCGAATTTTTGATGAAGATTTATTAAAATCGGTAAATAAGGGACAGAACGCTCTGGTAGAATTCTCAGATGTCCTTTTCGTCTTTGAAGGATTACTGGAAGCGTTAATCGAGCGCGATGAGGCCGACCGGGGGGCGGTGCTGAATGGCTGCTAATTCTTGTTCAGCTAGCTTAATAACCTCTAATCCTTGTTCACCTAGCTCAACAAAAACTAGACGAACACGCCAACAGGTAAAGGAATTATTGCATGGGACTTTAGCCGTACTAGATGCTGAAAAAGAATATGGTCCCATGACAATTCGGCATTGCTACTATAAGCTGGTGGAGACTGGGCTTTTAGCTAAGACCGAGCAGGAATATAACAATCTCGGATATCAACTTCGGAAATGGAGGCGAAGCGGACAGATCCCTTATTCCGCTTTCTCAGATAACTCTAGGTCATATTACGAGTACACCCAGTTCGACAGCTTAGAGGATGCTCTGATAACTACTAGGGACACATACCGCAGAAATTTGTGGGCATCACAAAGTGAATATATTGAGATTTGGGTTGAAAAGGATGCTATAGCGACAATAGTGTTTCGCATAGCCAGCCAATTTGGAGTTAAGGTCTTCCCAACGCACGGCTTTAATTCGATGACGGCGGCATATGTCTCTGCTGAGGCATTCAAGAGGGCTCAAAAGGCTGGAAAGAATGTCCATGTCTATTATTTTGGGGATTACGACAAGGCTGGAAAGGACATCTCAAAAAGCATAACTCGTAACCTGAGAAAAGATCATCACATAGACATCGATTTCCAGCGAGTGGCAATCAATGATGATCAAGTTGAGAAGTACAATCTTCCAACAAGACCCCCGAAGGATCGGGACATAAAATGTGGGTTCGTTTCTTGTGTTGAGATTGATGCTCTGCCAATGAAACCTTTTACGGAATTAATAGAGAGTTCTATTATCCAGCACATTGACGGGCGAGCTTGGGAGAGGCAAATGGAAATTGAATCGCAGGAACGGGCCTTAATGAGCCATCTGGTCAGAGATCTTGGGCAGGTGATGCATTAATGGCTGCCGCAATCCCGCAACCCTTTACTGCATATCTGCCGCCCTGCCTGGAGTCACTATACCGCGAAGGGGCAACCTTCGGTAAGGAAGATACAAAGCATTGCCTCTCCTGCATTGCGCTCTATTATCAAATCCAGGCCCGGCAGGCAACGCCGCCAATTGAGGATGAGGGATATGATCTCCTGCCGATGCTCCAGCTCATCAACAGCTTAAGCCATGAAAAACTTTCAGAAGAAGAGATAGAGCTGATAGCCGAGGATGTCAGAAGCACAAGCAGGAGAAAGATAACTTGCAGGGAGCTAAAGAAGTCCGAGACTCTGAAGGCCCTATGCGTTCCTGAAGATTGCAGGCTATCCGATGGATCAAGCAATCAGGCTCCCATTCCCGAGAATATTCAGCTCTCGGACCTGACCAAAGCAACTGGCCGAATTGAAAGAGTCAACCCTGAGACCGGAGAGCCCGAGGCAGACCCGGTGACTGGTGCAACGCATATCCCTAAGCTAACCCTGAGCCCTACCAAAGCATCAGCAGCTATCTTGAATTCAATGCCCCTTCGCAGATCTGCAACCGACGCCGCAAAAGACCCCGATCTCTGGAGATATGATGGCGGCATCTGGAGACCCGATGGCGATGAAGTTATTGAGGTCTTAATAAACAGCGTAGCCGGAGATCTCTCTTATGAAAGAGGGAGGCAGGAGATCTTTAAGAGACTCCGAGGTTTAGCCGATAGAGTAGCCTTCGATTCTGATCCTTATCTTCTGCCCGCTCAAGATGGGATAGTCGATTTAAGAACCGGCGAGGTCTCCGACTATGGGCCGGCAGCTAATATTACATTCCGTTATGGCGCTGAGCTCGAAGGAGAAGCAGATATCAGGCCCGTCCTCTGGCTGCTCAGCTCATCTCTTCCTGATCCGAGAGACGTATTAACAGCCCTGGATATTTGCGGTGAGGCAGTCATAAGACGGCCTTCTGATTCTATCATTCAGCTAATCGGAGCTGGCAGCAACGGCAAAGGCATGTTTGAAAGGATGATCTCGGCTCTTGTCACCGATGAGAGGATATCAAGCATAACCCTTGCCGAGGCCAAAGCATCCAGGTTCGGCCCCGGTGCTGTTCTTGGTAAAGATCTCTGGATTCTGTCGGAGGTTGAAGAGGTCCGGCAGGCTATCAATCTGCTCAAAAAGGTAGCCACGGGCGAGCGGATGGACTCTGACCTCAAGTATGGTGGTCGTATCCAGGGTAAACCCCATGCCCTCCCAATACTGGACTGCAATACCGCAATCGAATTCGGAGATGATTCATGGGGCAGGAAGAGGCGAGTCATTAAGCTGGATTGGCCTTTTACCTTCGACTATGTACCAGGAACCAGACGGAAAGATCCCCACTTAGAAGAGAAGATAACCAGCCCCGAGGCCCTGGCAGGATTGCTTCAGATCATAGTAGCCCGCGCCCCTCACCTTGTCGAGTCCAAGCGGATTTACAACCGCAAGAGGCCCGAGGAGATGGCCGAGGAGTACCGGAGGCAGCAGTATTCTTTACATTACTTCTGTGAGGAGTGCTTAACCCAAAATGAAGAGGATGCCCTAGACAACCCGGCAGGCTGGAGCTATCCTGGCAGCACCCCACGGCTTACTACCACGGCTCTTTTCGAGGAGTATCAAGAATACTGCCGCCTCTTCCATGTTCCAGTTCCTGCCGAGAAGGGGCAGATAGGGAAGTACCTCAAAGAGAAGTTCAGCGTCTCTTCTGTAGTTACCAGAGATAAGGGCGAGCAGATCCGCTATTATCCTGGCCTATGGATAGGCAAATCTGCTAAACTGGCTCATGCCGAGATCTCCCTTAGTTACGATAGCTACAGCAGCTACACTCCAGCTACAGCAAAGCTACAGGAGGGGAATAGGGAAAACAGTATCAGTAGCCTTTTAGCTACAGCAGCTACAGAAAAATGGCCCAAAGAGGTTCTTGACGAAATTGGAAGGATGTTCAAGTTCATAAATTCTTGTGAAGATCCTCAGCAAATAAGTTATGAGAATTATTTGCAAAACCCTGTAGCTGCTGTAGCTGCTGTAGCTGAAGGTCAGCCGATAACGATTTCTGAAAAATCTGCTGTAGCTAAAAGCCATTCTCCTGTAGCTACTCCTGTAGCTGAGCCAGAGACGGCTAATAAAATCATCCTGGTCCTAAAGGATATCCCCCTTTTCCGAGGAGTAGATGGGAGGGATTACCGACTTCATGCACAAGATGTGGTTACCCTCCCTGAGATCCATGCAAGGAATTTCATTGCGAAACATCTCGCACAAGAGATCAATCCAGGCTTAGGACCGCACCCAAGACGGGATGCTCCGGCTCCGATCAAGCAGGATGAGGTCGCGGAGGTAGCCTGAGCATGGCCGGGCTTAGTGTCTCCGAGAGGCAGAGAAGAGGCCGATTCAAGGATGTCCACGGCTACATCTCGGCTAGAGTAGGTCTTCCTACATATTTTTACAATGGCTGCGATTTGCGCAAGATCGCCAAAGCCTGCAATATCACTATCGATGAGGTGCGGGGGCAGCTTCGTAAGCTAGGATATGAATTGAAAGAGAACAAAAAGGGTATAAAAATTTGGAGGCTGCCCAATGACAAGACCAACATGCAATCTTTGCGAGAGTAATCAGCTTTACCTTTACGGCTATTTGGGCCTAAATCTAGTCTATTGCTGTCGAAACTGTGGTAATAGATTTGTTGAGACTGTAGAAGATATCAAGCAAAGTAAAATCAAGGTGATCAATTTATGCCGAAAAACCAGATAAAACCAGAAGCAGCCGAGCCATACACCGAACAAACCAGCCTCGGAGGGCCTATTCCCGTTGTAATGGGCGGAGCCGCGATGGCCTGCAGGATGAAGATAAGCGGCAAGGCCCTGCAAGCGGCTGGCATGAAGCCAAATGATCAGATAGAGCTGATCGCCGGAGCTGGAGAGATCCGAATCCGCAAGATAGGCGAGCCCGAGCCTTCCATATGGAGCGCGTCCGAGCCGAGGCCGAGCGCCAGGAAAATTCAGCTAGACGACCTGATGCAATTTGCCCGAGAGAAGCAGGCCAGGGCGAGAGGCGAGTACGACGACGGAGAGGATGAGGAGCCCGAGGCGGTGGATGAAGCCGGACTGAATGAGGATCAGGTCTCCAGGGAGCTGTAGAGATGAGCCAGGAAGGCGCGGTGGAAAATCCACCGCAACCTCGGAGGAGACGGATTAACCCGAAGTGGGCATATCCCGAGACTGACAGCCTGATAGATGACTATGCCGAGCTATCCACCCTGGCTCCTGGTGAGATCAAGCGGCTCTGCGGCGGCGGGAAGAGCTGATGGCACGACCTTGCGGCCCATGCTCGGGCAAACGGCGGATAGAATTGGATCGCCGGCTACTGGAGAAGGATCTATCCGGCGAATCATTCCGGCGAATTGCGGAGGATTTTGGCTACTCCGAGACGGCATTACGGCGGCATAAAGAGAGCCATATTGCCTCCGATGTGGGAGATGTCAGGGAGGCCATGATTGCGGCCAGGATAGAAGCCCTTGCCGAGGTAAAGGCCCGAGAGCGGGAAGAGGTCAAGGAAGGGATAGTAGCCGAGGCCAGGGAGACCACGGCGGCCAGGCTAGAGGCGGCTGCCAGCTTCATCGATCAACTCCGGGAAGTCCGAGATAGAGCGGCTAACCTCTTGGATCAGGCAGAGGCCAGCCAGGATATGAGGGCGGCAGGAACCTTCCTGAGAGAGCTACGTGAGCAGATTCGGCTCATGGCCGAGCTGGAAGGCAAGATCTCTAGCCAGCCTCAGGTAACGATTATCAATAATCCTGAATGGGTGGAAGTGCGATCGCTTGTTATCAATGCCTTAGAGCCATTCCCGCAAGCCAAAGAGGCGGTAGTTCATGCTCTCCGCAGTAAGTGATGATCTGGCCTATTCTCTGGATCCAGTTATGTGGGCTCGGGAAGTTTTGGGCTATCACCCGGACCCCTGGCAGGCTGATCTCCTCCGGAGCCGGTCAAAGCGGATCATTTTGAACTGTAGCCGTCAGAGTGGGAAGAG
>ERZ795054.4311-NODE-4311-length-10518-cov-4.057058_pt1 | contig 10518 bp, 8 predicted proteins | sample MGYA00375138_ERZ795054 | MGnify/ENA primary metagenome ERZ795054 (study PRJEB30183, sample SAMN05720215) | anaerobic digester metagenome | isolation source: active sludge of municipal wastewater-treating anaerobic digesters | place: USA | collected 2014-12-23 ...
CCAGGCAAACTCCAAGATGCGGTGATCATCCAGAAAGGGAACACGTGCTTCCAAACTTACCCCCATACTGGCCCGATCCACTTTTACTAAAATGTCATCTGGCAAATAGGTAACCAGATCCAAATACATCATCAAGCTGGTGAAATCCAAACCAGAAGGCCAGTTTTTTTTATCAGTGAGAATTGATTCAGATTCTGATCCTCCAACAACTAAAGAGCGAGGCTTCTTCCAATGAGAGACTAATGATAAATATAATTCTTGTGGGCTTTTAATTGTGATGATTTCAGATAATTTTTTGAGTTTATCACTGATATTGGGTTGACGGAATTTTGTGGGTAAAACCTGGGCTGCAGAATTAAGAAAATCACCATGGTTGGATAAACCCTTGATGATTTTTGCGACATCTCCTCTACTTTTTAAAGGCAACCAGCTTATACTTTTCCAGATATTTCTTGCCCAAAAATACCGGTTATACCCTGCGAACAATTCATCACCACCATCACCCGAAAGACTAACCGTAACATTTTTCCGTGTGAGCTCGGCGACAAGAAAAGTTGGGATTTGTGAAGAATCTGCGAAGGGCTCATCATATAGCGTAGGCAGATGCTGGATCACATTCATAGCTTTCTGCGCATCAACAATTAGCTCTGTGTGATCCGTTTTAAGATGTTGGGCTACTGCCTTGGCATAGCCTGCCTCGTTATAATCTTGCTCCTCAAACCCGATGGTAAATGTCTTTACAGGTAGGTTTGTTTGAGCCTGCATAAGAGCAACAATGGTAGAAGAATCCACTCCACCAGATAAAAATGCTCCCAGAGGAACATCAGCAATCATCCTTTCTCGAACCGACCTTCTAATTAATGCATCTAATTCCTCTGATGCTTCCTGTTCGTCTCCTCCAAAAGGTGAGTGGAGTGATTCCTGAACTGCTTCTCTAATTGAATAAAATTGACTTCTTATAAAAGTTCCAGTCGGATTTAAATCATCGATTCTAAGTTTGGTTCCTGGCTCTAGCTTGTAGATATTTTCATAAATTGACAATGGGGTTGGGATATATCCAAACCTTAAGAATGATGTAATTGCATTATGATTTATCACTGCTATGAAATTCGGATTTGCTGTCAGTGCTTTTAACTCCGAACCAAAAAGGAAACACTTCCCCATCCAGCCATAATAAAGTGGCTTAATTCCAATTCTGTCACGAGCTAACCAAAGACATTTGTCTTGGCAATCCCACACTGCCAGGGCAAACATCCCATTGAATTTTCTTAAAGATGGTTCTAGCCCCCATTGACAAATGGACGCCAATATAACTTCGGTATCAGACGTCCCAGTAAATCCAACCCCCTTTGAAATCAATTCTGTTTTGATGTCAAGGAAATTATATATTTCTCCATTAAAAACTATTACATAACGCCCATTTGCAGAAATCATGGGTTGGTGTCCGGTGGGAGAAAGGTCGATAATTGCTAAACGTCGGAATCCTAGCGCAACTCCGCTATTTTCATCAATCCAATACCCCGAATCATCTGGACCGCGATGTTTCAAGGTATTACTCATCTTCTGAATAATTGAAGTTAAATCAGCAGTTGTCTGGTTATTATTAGTTGAAAAGAAACCCGTGATTCCACACATAGTAGGTATTTATATAAATAATGAAATTATTGACTTCAATAATTTCATCAAGTAATAGGATCTATATTTACAATTAAATAATTTTATCTTACTATTCTTTTGTCTTCACTGCTTGAATAAATACCCCACTGGTAGTTAAGTCAACATCAGACATACACTTAAATCTTGGAGCAAGTAAAAATTTTTTTAGATTTGATTTTGATCTTATTCTTTTTTCACAAACAACCTCGAAACCATTCTTTTTCATTAATAAAATGTGTATTGAAAGAGGCTCTCTATTCAACAGGTATGGTTTTTTCTCCTTCATGAGTTTCCATGTAAAATCTGAATAACACCAATGCCCATTCCATTCATCAGCAGTTCCATGGCATTTAAAATCAATTTGATGTGAAATATACCCTTTCGGTTTTAACCATAAGCTCATCGCCTGGTATGTTTTCGGCAGGTCTTCGATATGTTCAAGAACAGCTTGAGATAAGATTATATCCACAGATTCTTTTGTTAGATTACCGACATCATGCCAAGGGACTATATATTGGATAGGAGAGTCCTTATTTTGAGAATCAAGTATTGAATTTCTTATTTTTTCAAGACGTTCTTTTTCTAGTGCATTCTCTAACCGTTTTTCATCTAATATATTTGAGGGAAAAGAATGGTTTTGTAGTATGGGATGGATATTCGGAAATTCCTTCTCGTCAGGAATTGGTGATCGTTGTTTGAATAGAGTAATAAGTTCATCAAACACCTCTAAATTTCGCTCTAACTTTGCGTGTTTTATTACATCAAGGGCGAGAAATTTCTCACCCCCTGAAATTAACGCCGCTAATCCAATCCCTAAAGAATCACCAGGTCCTAATTCTGCAATAACCTTTGGATTTGTATTAAGCCCATTAAAGTATGCCATCATTAAATGACGCAAATAAACTGAGTAGCAGTATCTCGCGGATTCCATCCTCCCTGTTCGTTCTTTATATAAATATTTTGAAAAAGGGATGTAAGAGATTATCCCTTGTGCCAACTTAATAAATTTCATCTAACATTCCTTAAATGTCTTGGAGGGTATTTGTTGTAAACTGCATAAAATTGAGGTTTAAATCCTTGTGATCATTTTTTCTATACGGTAACTTCTTAATGAAAGCTACTGTGATGTTATTTCGAGGTACAAGTTCTTATACTTTTGAAGTGTACAAGATAATTCAAATTTATCATGTATTCTTTGACGTGCTGATAAACCAAGATTACGTCGGTCCTTTAAACTCATTGTAAGTATTTCCATGATACCTTCTGCCAGAGCTTTATGATTATTAGGAGGTACAACTTTTCCAGTATTGCTAACAAGATTAGCTGAATCACCCACATCAGTTACAACGCAGGGTACACCACAACTCATCGCCTCACCAATGGTATTTGAAAAAGATTCTCCTGCCGAGGATGAGACAGCAATCTCAAGGGCAGCGGTAAGCCTTGGAATATCCTTTCGTTCTCCAAGCAGATGAGTGTAATGTAAGAGATCATTTTTCTCAATAAATTTCACCAAGTCTTTATTTTCCCAGGTAATGTCTCTCCCGCATAATAAAAAATGAACCTTCAGATTCTGCTTATGAAGGATACGAGCGGCATTTAGAAAATTGACATGGTCTTTTATCGGATCATACCTGGCCACAAGACCAACTAATTCATTGTCAGCAGGCAAGTTTAGTTCTTTTAAGACCGAAGCTTTAGCTTCTTTATCGGGATGAAATTTACTCAAATCAAAACCGTTAGGGATAATCACGAATTTGCTTGGATCGTAACCATTTTTAATATGGACTGTACGTGCGTGTTCTGAATTTACAATTATTTTTTTAGGTAAACTTTTAGAAAGTTGTGCACAAACTTTGACCACCCACATTGTGCTTGACTTAATGTATGCCTTATCAAGGTTGAGATTACGGATATTCCATAGTATGTGTTTAATTCCCGCTAGTTTTCCACATATCCCACCCACAAGGTCGGCATGGTACATCCATGTTTGTAAAATATCCGGCGATTCTTTTTTCAGTGTTTTTATCAATGAAAGCCACTGAAGTAGATTAACGCTTCCTGCTCTCCATCCCAAGTTGATGACAGGAATGCCGAGCTTTCTAATTTCATCCCCAATAGGGCCATCATCTTTCAAAGAAATGACCTTTGAGGAAATGCCATTCATTCTTTTATGAGCAAGTAATTTGGCCAGAGTGTTTTCGGCACCACCGGTGGATAAGCCTGTAATGAGGTGGATGATCTTTATAGGTGGTTTCATGTGATCGATAGTGATGACAAGGCTTTCTCAGTTTTTTCTACCATAGAGTCAAGCGCATATTTTTTGGTAACTCGTTTAAGCCCCCTAGTGCCATAACTTCTTAATTTTTCTTTCGGTAATTTCGACATTTTGATGATTACTTCAGCTAATTGACGATAATCACCAACTTTCACGACTTTACTTGGATCCCCTACAATCTCCGCTGAATCACCTACATCAGTCGTCACAACAGGGATCCCACAGGCCATCGCCTCACCAATAGCATTTGGGAAACCTTCACCATAAGAACTAAGACAAAGGATATCAAATGCATTGTATACCGCTACCATTTTTTCAAGGTAACCCGTCCAAACAAACTTTTCCACCAATCCCAAATTTTTTACTAGTTCGATTAATTGGTTTTTGTATGAATCATTCCCACTACCAACACAGGCAAAATAGGCATTCGGTGTTTGCTTTATCACACTAGCTGCTGCTTTAATAAACGTCGGGTGGTCTTTGATGGGATCAAGCCGACCGACAAAGCCAATCAGAATATGCTTATTTTGAATACCCCATTCAGCTCTTAAATGCTTGCCAATCTTCTTATTCGGGAAAAATTTTGCGGTATCGATCCCATTATTGATCACAATCATTCTTCGAACGTCATAACCTACCTTTTGATGATATTCTTTGCCTGCAAATGAATTTGTAATCATTAAATCCGGAAATCTGGATAATAGAATCGAAAGCCTGAACAACCATTTATCGGTCCAATAATATTTTGAAAGATCCATGTAGGATGAGCGGACACCCCAAATCACCTTCAAACCTAAGAACTTGCCAACCAACAGGCAAAGCAGATTTGGAACATCTAAATAACCATGGATAAGTTGGGGTTGGATTTTTTTGACTAATGCAAACAAGCGCCAGAATAGGGCAAGCAGATCCCAACGATGCCTCTTACCAAGAGAAATCAGGTGAATTCCGGGGTAGGATTCCAATTCATGCCAAAACTGACCGCCATCGTAGAACGTTACAACATAAACATCAAATTTTGACTTGTCCATCCCTTTAACAAGATCACACAACTGCCTTTCAGTGCCGCCTGCATTTAACGATTGAATTAAAAAAATAATCCGGATCATATTATTCTAAAAAATAATTCATTATTTCCAAGTTTTCTACCTACAGTTTTGGATTTTTTCAGAACTAATCCCTTTTCTTTGAAAAACTCATTGATATATCCGGGTTGAACCACCTCAGAAGAGTATCCACCCACCCATTCTACAACATAAGTCAACGAAGACATACTGCTGAAACTTTTGTAAACTTCCATTTGAAGAATGGTTAAAGTTTAAGAAAATCTAGAATGATTGTGGGAACCCAAAAATAAATAAATGGGATAAAAACAATATATCCTAATCCTACCGGTAAGGAATTAAATGTTCTTTTGATCCATAACTAAACTTTTGACATTATCCCCTGATCGTTATGTATGGCAATAAAACGGATGCTTGATGGTTTTTGGAGCGATACCACATTATCTAATGCTCCCCACAAATTTCCCTTGTGATATAAAACACCCCATGAATACACAATGTCCATTGTCTCTGTGAAACTATGTTATTCATCAAGGACATGATCTTGTGCAACCTCTCAAATTTTATCATTAGGATAAAACATTTTCTTCAACTCATTGGCACTTGCGACACTCCTTTTATCAAAATCAAAAGACTTCACCCTTTTCGCCCCTAATCGCTTTGTAGCCAAGGAAAACAATCCATTTCCACACCCAATATCCATAAATAACAAATTTGCGAGGCTGTTAATTTCCAGCATCTCTTGCAAGGATTTCTCTGCATGCTCAACCCGATCTTTATCTAAATCTAATAGAAATCTATACCAATTAGCATCGAAATCGAAATCTTTTCATCTAAAAAGGATCTTGGGGGTAAATCTGTCATAGAATAAATCCATGTAATCTAATAACAATTTGCTAAAAAAAATATTAGATGTTGTATATCCTTTTTTTAATTAATTGTTTATTCAATATTATCTACTCGTCAATTTATTGGTTAACCTTCCAACAGGTTTAACAACCGATTTAATAATTAGAGCATAGTATCCTAGACGATGAAATGGATATATTAATATACCTTTGATTAAGTAATTAATTGCTTTTCTTCTTTTCCGGTCAATAAATAACAATTGGGATGTTTCCAAATATCTTTTTGAAAATGCTTTTTTCCCATACCACTTATATTTTTTAAAATCATCTTTATATCTTTTGATGATTTTATTGTTGGCTAATTCAACTTTGTACGCAGGTGGGATGGAATAATTTTGCACAATTGCATAAATTTTTTTAAGAATTTTAATACCTATCTTTTGATTCTTACTCACTCTAAGGAGCCATTCCCAATCCTCTAGTCTTGGATATGTCTCGTCGAAGACTCCGTAATCAAAAAATACTTGCTTTTTTACCACCATGGTAGAACCTGGGCTTAAATCACAACCAAGCAAAAAATATTTAAACCAGTCTTTATCTTTCGATTCTTTAGGGGTATAGGCTTTAATTTTTTTATTACCATTGCTGGATATGTTGATTAATTTATAAGAGCAGAAGCATAGATCAATATATTTCTTTTTATTAAAAACATCAACCTGCTTCTCTAGTTTTTTTGGATACCAGATATCATCTGAATCTAAAAAAGCGATTAGATCGCCTCGTGAATTTTTTATTCCAGTATTACGAGCTGAAGCCGCTCCTCGATTGGACTTATGCCGTATTACCTTAATTCGATTCTCACTTTGAATATATGAACTAACTGGGATTGACGAACCATCATCAACAACAATAACTTCGAATTTCTTGTAAGTTTGAGCTAACACGCTATTAATTGCATTCTTTAATTGCTCCTGGCGATTGTAAACAGGGATAATCACACTTACTAAAGTCATTTTTCTGCTTTTAGAATCTCAGGAATGTGTTTAAGAACATGAAGATTATTCTTAACCAGCGGGAAAACCCATAAAGGCTTACTCATAATTATTTTAGTTAGATATTTTAAAGATGTTTTCTTATCCCCTAATCTCCAGGCAATTTTTATCATCTCACCTACCAGGAATATGTACCAATCTTTGCATTCTCTTCTTACACTTTCGCATGAATCATCTAAATAAGCTTGTGCCAAACCAATACTATCTTTTATTAATTTCAGTTGTCGTAATTGATGGTGTGTAATTGTCATTGAGTCAGCATGAAAAAGATAATTATAAAAAATAGCACTTGATAAATAATATTTTATGCCGGCTTTGTAAACTCTCAGAATAAAATCTCTATCAGCGACTAATTTATATTTCAAATCAAATCCACCTAATGTATCAAAAACACTTTTTCTCCAAAACCAGGCATTGGTTAAGGGCACACCAAACGAAGCGGCATGAAGTAGGTTATTTAACACCGATGAAGGATAATTCTTAATTTCCTCTTTACTAACATTAGAAATATCCTTTTGAATTACTCTTGCGCAACCAGCCACTGCAAGTGCTTCGTTGTTGCATATGAAATCATTCGTTACCTTAGAAAAACACCCTTTTTCATAGTAATCATCGCTATTTAGGAGACCTACGATGTCACCTTTTGCAAGATGGATACCTTTATTCATCGCGTCATATACCCCCCTGTCGGGTTCAGATATGACCCGTAAATGCGGATACTTCTCCAGTACCTTTAAAGTATCATCCTTAGAGCCACCATCAATGATGATATGTTCAAATGAATCGTAGTGCTGATCAATTACTGATTTAATCGCCGTTTCAATCATGTCCGCCCGATTCAAACTAGCGGTTATTATGGAGATCATAAAATGTTTTTTCATTTTTTGCTATCGGTTAAACATTGGATAGATAATTAATTTGGCTTTAAGTGAAACCGATTTTTTAGAAATATTTTATTCAACTTTCTAATAATGCAAAAAAGGTTTTTAATAGTTCTTCACCAAATTTATTTGTTCGATCAATCAATTTAGATTTTGAGAATTCTTCCATTATTAAGTCTGGACCAGGAACTGTCTCGTCATAGATTTTTATAAGAATAGTAGCAAGCTCCTCTGGGTCATGAGGATTAAAATAAATTCCTCCCGGAGGATTTTGTTCACGATGCACAGGAATATTTGATAAAATAACTTTTTTGCCAAGCGATTTTGCCTCTTCAATGGTTGTACTCCAACCCTCAAAGAGAGAGGGTTGAATAACTGCACATGATTGACGCATTAATTGAAATACATGCTGCTTTGGTATAAAGCCCAAGAAAATAAAATTGCACCGAATGTGTCCTGTGGATATTTCATTTAATATAGATGAAAAATAATCCTGGTTACGATAATCTCCAGTTCCTCCAGAACAGACCACAACAATTTCTGGATGGTTTTGATGAATCACCTTTAATGCATCAATAACAATTTTGTGATTCTTATGCTTCCAAAATTGGTTTGGCAAATAAAAATATTTTTCTGGAATGTTGTATGTCTTACAAACAACAAGAGGATTTTCATCATAAATCTGATTTGGAACCTGAGCTACAAATGGCAAAACTCGTACTTTTGCAACATATGTAGGAAAGCATCTTCTATAATCTCGAAAACATGACTGACTGCTTAGGATTACACAATCTGCATTTTCCGAAATTTTTTTGAATACATAATCTCTGTCAGCAAGTTCCGTCGAGTTAAACAACTCAGGTAAATGTAAATGTTGAAAATCTGGTATCCATGAAACCCAAGGGGTATGGTGGTACCTTGCCGGTAAAACTATACTTGGAGCAAAAATAACATCAATCTTGTCTTTTTTACAAACCTTATCGATTAAATACGATTCTGAAAGTTGGTAAAGCTTCCGAATGGTACCTGCAAATATCCCATTTCTGTTTTCTATAGACGCAGGTAAATCTGGTATCACGGATTGTGAATCAATAATTTCATGATATCTGTCGTTAATAATTTCAAATTTCCTTGCAATATTTGTAACATTGATATCCCTTCTTGCCTGTTTGATAGCATAAACAAAATTTATAAGGTAGACATCAAGTGCTGCCCAGCCTTGAATTTGTTTGTTGCGGATACCGATTTTTAATTCAGTATCACTCAAGTGCTTCACTTGTTTTCCATTCATTTCTAAACCACTTTACATACGATTCAATTCCTTTTTCTAATGATATTTTTGGATAAAAACCGAGACGATTTAATTCTGAAATATCCGCAATCCAATTTAATGGTTTTCCTTGGGGAATCACACCAGTAAAATGAACCTTGCACTCACCTGGCTTTATGTATTTTATTATCAAATTGGAAAGTTCTTTTATTGTTGTCTCTCTGCCACTGCCTAGATTGAAAATTTCAAATGCATTAATCGAGTTATTAATAACCTGCTCAATTCCAAACGCAATGTCTGTGACATGAATAAAATCCCGGCTTTCTTCTCCTGTTCCCTCTAGTTCAAGTGATTTATCAATGACAGCTTTTTTACATATGTCAAAGATTACCTGACGCTTCAATCCAGTGCCATAAGCAGAAAAAATCCTTAAGTTTACAGTTCGAATTTGGAATATTTTGGAGTATTCAGAACAGATTGTTTCCGTTATTAATTTGTGATATCCATAAGGGGAAATTGGATTTCGAGGATGGCTTTCCTTGATTGGGAGCATTTCAGGATTCCCATATACTGCTGCACTTGAAAAGTTGATGAAGAGACATGTCGGTATAACTAGCCTGATGCATTCAAGTAATTTGATAACTAGTTGTGGGCCAGAATAATAGTCTGCTAAAGGATCTACAATGGATGCGCATACGTCGGCACCACCAGCGCAATGAATACAGACGGATGGTTTAATATTTGTGAGCAAATCAATGAGGCGATTATCCAGTAAGCTTAGTTGATGATATTCTTTTAAATATACCTTCCCTACGCTTTTTGGAGAAACCACATCAATTCCTACAACATGATATCCTTGGATACTGAAATATCTGGCAATATGTTGACCTAAAAATCCCTGTGAACCTGTGACCAGGATAGTTACCGACCGATTCATCCTTTTAGAAACCATGGTTTAAAATGCCCGTCGAATTGCCATCGCCACACCAAATCCAAGATCTTTGAATTCCCAAGAAGAAAAATGAAAATTATTTACAACAACATCGTTCCAAACTTTTCGAAGATGTGGGAGTGATGGGTGACTTATATCATCAAAAACGATTACCCCACCAACTTTAATTCTAGGTAATATTGTTAAAAGATCTTTTCTTGCGCCATTTTCCGAATGGTCACCATCTACAGTTACCAGGTCAAAAAATAGTTCTGGATAATTTTTTAGGTAAGCTGGTAGAGTCTTATGGCTATTTCCACTGATAAATTCAATGTTCCCTTGATACCCAATTTTTTTCATTTCCTTTGACACAAATTCTGGACCGGGATTTGAAATGTTTGCATACATAGATGTCCACAGATCAAAAGCTACAATTTGACAATCAGGATTTGTCGCAGCCACAATTGCCATACTTCTTCCCCTCCGAACACCAATTTCAAGGTAGTTCCTAGGTTTTGTAAAATGCGCCGCTGCGTAC
>ERZ795054.4313-NODE-4313-length-10516-cov-3.940541_pt1 | contig 10516 bp, 13 predicted proteins | sample MGYA00375138_ERZ795054 | MGnify/ENA primary metagenome ERZ795054 (study PRJEB30183, sample SAMN05720215) | anaerobic digester metagenome | isolation source: active sludge of municipal wastewater-treating anaerobic digesters | place: USA | collected 2014-12-23 ...
AAACGAAGAAGAAGTAGGAGCTGTTCTGTTGTATTTCTTTGGAAATACTGTTCTGGGCAGCTTTCATTTTTTCCATTTCCTGCATTAGTCCAAGTTTTTCGCCGTAAATTTTTCTGATTTCGCCAAGATCGCCGTGAAAATGTTTTTTTAGGAGTGCTTTCTGGATGTTTTCCGGATTTTCGATGAGCTGTTTCAGATCGATCATTAGATGTAGAAGTTAGTTTGTATTAAATGTTCAGGATGTTTTTAATTGTTTTTGTACCGCTGTTGACGATGGCTTGGAGGAGTGAGGGATGACTGCATAGTTCTTTGTTTAATTTAGACCTGAAGTCACTTAGGATGCCAAAGGCTTCACTGCCGGATGTTTCTTCGCTTTGTTTGAGTATGCCAATAAATTTTTCTACCAAGGCTGGATATTTGCCGTTGCTTTTAAGGGTGATACCTTCGGTGGTGAGTTGGATATAATCGGGGAAGTTGGCGTTTATAAAGTATTTTTCAACTTCATCCAGGCTGATTTTTTCATCAGCTGGAACATGAGCTCCGGTTTCGTGATTTTGCAGGGCTTTGACAGTTAGAGTAAAAAAAAGATCAGGAAGGGACTGTCTTAAAGTTTCCAGCTTGAGGTTTTTGACGTAAGGGGGGGTAGTGGGAGTTATGTCAGAAACTTCTCCCGGGGTAGGGGTTTTGCTTTCGTTCATTGTTTTTATTGGAAAAAAGCTACTCAACTTTAATACGTAGCTTGTTTTTTGTCCATGAAGATAAAGGATAACTGGTCCCGTGTACGTACTCAGGATAGTGATGAGTGAGTTCGGGGTAAGTTTTTTTCTTTTTGAAGACCATTTTGTGGAAGGCGGCAATTAAGTCTCCGAGGGAGCGGAAGGTGCGGTAGGTTGTTGATTCGGCTCCCGGTTGGGCAGCGATATGGATGTAGTCAAGGCCGGCGTCGGCGCAGGTGTTATCGGTAAGATAATTGCTACCAATGAGGACGCAACTGGAGGGTTTTACATCGGGAAGGTGTTTGTGTACTGCGGTTAAAAAACAACGTGGATCCGGTTTGGGTACAATATTGTCGGCAATAGGAATGTGCATTTCAAGAAGTTTCTGGGGCAAGGGCATGTTTTTTTCCGGCAGAAGGCAGGTTTGCATCCTCTGGCTTATTTCGTGGACTTTTTGAAGGATGCGGGGATCGGGTTGTTGTTCGGGAGATTTAATGATTGGTCCAAAAATATTAATGATGACACCCCGGAAACAATTGCGTAACCTGGTGATGTCTACCTCTAAAAGAGTTTCCGCTTCCTGGAAAGTTACAGTGTTTTTAGGCTTAAAGGGTAGTTCTAAAGCTTGCCAGAGAAGATCGGGAGTTAAAGCTGGAAGTTGTCTGCTTCTGGATTGGGTGACGATTCCTGAAGCTGTGGGAAAGTTATCGTGGGCGAGGTCCAGGGGAAGTAATGATGACATTTGGATAGGGTTATTTTTTTCAAAGAACGGCTTATACCAAAGGTGTTATATTTTGTCTAGGGGAAAATGCAAAATTTTGCTATGATGCTGCTGTTATTCCGTAATTTTTTTTCGTATGAAAGAAAACGACGTACCAGCCACGAAACATGTTTTGTATGTTTCCGGCGCGGTTTTCCTGATTGCTTCCTCTCTTTTTTATGTATGGTGGAGCCTTCAGCCAAACTGGTTTGAAAGCATTAAAGCTGAGATTACAAATCAGCCTTATGCCCGAACGGTTACGGTTAGTGCTGAAGGGAAAGTTACGGTTAAGCCGGATATTGCCAGGATTTCATTATCGGTAGTAAGCCAGGGGGCAACAGTCAAAGCTGTGACCAAAGATGGCAATGAGAAGATGAATGCGGTTGTGAAGGCGGTAAAGGCTATGGGAGTTGAAGACAAAGATATTACCACTTCCCAGTACGATCTTTATCCCGAATATAAGTATATATCTTCCCAGCCGCCGAAAATTGTCGGCTATAAGCTGGATCAGGAAGTGCAGTTGAAAGTAAGAAAATTGGAGGCAGTTGAAGACGTGCTCGATACGGGCATTAAGGCCGGAGCCAACCAGGTGGGACAGTTAAGTTTTGATATTGATGATACAACTGACATCAAAAAACAGGCTAGGGAAATTGCCTTTAATAAAGCCAAGGAAAAGGCCCAGGAAATGGCAAGCGCAGCCGGTGTAAGTTTGGGGAAAGTCATTACTTTTTCTGAGGATACTTATTCCGCCATGCCACAGGCTTTTGCTAATTATAAGTTAGATATGGCGGTTCAGGCGCCGGCAATGGCCCAGGCTCCAAGCATCCAGACCGGCAGCAAGGAAATATCCCTGAATGTGAGCGTCACTTACGAAATAAGGTAGGATTTCGGATGATGGGATTTTCATTAAGACTGGAAAGCCTTTCAGTAAGGAAAGATTTGATTTGTTCGGGGGATTGGATCCTTGGCATCAGCAAAGTGTGATTGATGGCCGGATTATATAGTTTGATTGTGCCATAGTTGATAATGCGGCCGGTAAGGTTTTGGGTAATCGATACAGCGGTAAAGTTGCGGAAGGAGTGTACATCTTCTTTTACTCGAAGGACCCCTCTTTTGTGGATTATTTTGTCTTCCTGTATTTCGTAAATTTCCGTTACCCATTTTAGGACAATGATTATTACCATTACCATTTCCACAGAGCTGGCGATAAAAAGGGTAATAACTCCCATCCAGTCCGCCTGGAGAATTAATCCTATATTGGGATTGGTGTCGGCAAGGAACAGGATGGAAAGATCAAATAGTGCGTAGATTAAAAGGAATAAAAGATTTAGGAACAGAAGTTTTGTAATAAGGAAAAAAACGCTTTGCCTGACGGTGATGTTTATAGGTAATAACAGGTTTTCCATTTAGGTTAGTTAAGTGCGTTACAATATAGCTGGCGTTGACGGTTTTTGGCAAGGTTCGGGAGATCAGGTTTTAGATGGGGATGGTGTTATATAGTTATTTATAGCAGCAACTGTTTTTGTTGACAGTCTGAGTTGGTTAAGGCTATTGTCGCGGCGATTTTGAATTTATTTTATGCAACATCAGATTAAGTTAAAACAGGGCAGGGAGAGATCATTATTTTATCGTCATCCCTGGATTTTTAGCGGGGCAATTGAGCAGAAAAGCATTCCGGCAGAGATGAATGATGGTGATATTTGCGCGGTTTGTGATGCCGGCGGTAATTTTCTGGCGACTGGATATTACAATTCGCGTTCGAATATTGCAGTGCGGGTTTTAAGCTTTGATGAAAGTGATGTGATTGATGAAAATTTCTGGGCACGGAGATTGGGTGATGCTTATAAATTTCGCCAGAAATTTATTGATGAAAAAAATACCAACGCCTTGAGGGTTGTGTTTGCCGAGGGAGATATGTTGCCGGGATTGGTAATTGATAAATATGGGGATGTCTTGGTGGTGCAGATTCACACTTTGGGTATGGATAAAATGCGCAGTGAAGTGGTGAGGGCGTTGGTGAAATTTTTTAATCCGTCCTGTATCTATGAACGCAGTGATGTTGCGGCCAGAAAGCAGGATGGTCTTAAGGATTTGCCGTGCGGCCTGTTGTATGGGAATGAATCGAGCCTGGATGGCCTTAAGATAAGGGAGAACGGACTTGAATTTCATATTGATGTGAGAGGCGGACAGAAGACGGGATTCTTTTTGGACCAAAGAGAGAACCGTTTGGCTTCGATGAAATATACGGCTGGAAGTAAGGTTTTGAACCTGTTCAGTTACAGCGGAGGTTTTAGCGCGTATGCGCTATCGGCCGGCGCTTTGCACGTAACCAGCGTTGATGCTTCGGAAGAGGCGGTAAAATTGTGTTCGGAGAATTTGTCGTTGAATGGTTTTAGCAGCAATCAGCATGAGGAGATTTGTGGAGATGTGTTTAAGTATTTGGAAAGTTGCCGCAGCAGCGGGAAAAAATTTGGACTGGTGATTGTTGATCCGCCCGCGTTTGTGAAATCGCAGAAGAATGTAGATGCAGCGCTTAAGGCTTATGCAAAGTTGAATGAAGCGGCACTTGGGGTGCTGGAAGACGGCGGAGTTTTAATAAGTTCGTCATGTTCGCACTATGTGCCGGCAGAGCTGTTTAGAAAATCTTTGTTCCAGGCTGCGCTTCATGCCAAAAAGGATTTGCGGCTGATGGAGTCGCGCACGCAGCCAATTGACCATCCGGTGCGGTTATATTTTCCGGAAGGGGAGTATTTAAAGTTTTTTGTGCTGGGTTGATGCGTAAGCATTTTCGTCAGGAAGGTCGGGAGTGATCAGTTGTTTTTCTTCCTGCATTTTGATGCGTACTCCTAAAAGTTTTTTTAGGTAGGACCGTTGCTCTTTAACAGAAGTAAGTTCGTTTCTTAGTTTGGTGCGGTCGATTGCGGCTGGCCGGGATCCCTGTCCGGATATGATTTTCCTGATATTCGCGATAATGCTGGCAGAAGGGTTTTGATCTTGATGTCTGATATCGTAAATCTGTTCAGTTAGTTGGTTAGCCTTATTATCAAGTTCATGAATAGTACGTTGGAGAGTTTTGATTTCTACTTTGCTTAAGAGCCAGGCGGCGTTTGGTCCGAAGATTTTCTCCATTTTTACCATAAAGTGGCTTAAAGCAAACTCTAGGTTGCGAATGAGGTCATGCCACGCCTGGACAGTTTCAGGATCGGCATCAAGATTCATTTCATCGGTAAATCGTTTAGCCGCCTGGATGAGGTTGGTGTTTTCAATGGAAGTTTCAATCGTCTGGTTCAAGGTTCCCATGTTGGCTATGATGCCGGTGACGGTGTATTCGATAATGCCTTGAAGGAAATCGTCAATGGCTTTGATAATGGCGCTCACTTCCGTAGGTTCAAGAAAAAGGTGGGGTTGTTCATTTAAGGTTCTTAGTCGTTTTAGCAAAGAGCTGTCAGGTTTGAAAACGGCATTGTTTTCCGGAACACCGGAAGTTTGTTTTTGGGGTCTGGTCTGTAGGGATGCGAGCCTTAAATTATTAAGTAGCTGTTCAAGATTTTCGTCACTTAAGGCAGGTTTGCTGGTAGTCGGGTCAATGGCATGATTGATTTTCAGAATCCGTTCAAGATGTTCCAGTTTGTCCAGTGTTTTATCAAAAAGGTGATTAAGGGAAAGGACCTGGGTTAAGTAATGCCTGCTGCCAAAAAGTCTGCGTAAGTGAGGTTCGGAAGTTTCGGAAGCCAGTCCGTTATTGATGGTTTGATCAAAAGTCCGGACAGCCTGTCCACGTGGTTGAGCGTCAGCGCTGATAATGCTTTCAACCCTGATGGAAGTGTTTTTGCGCCACTTTGCCAGGGCACTGGTTCCTGCCGTTTTTGTTTGCGGGCGCTGGGGTGCGGTTTCAATAACCAGGTCGGGAATGTCGGGCCTATCTTTGGGCTTTGGACGGTCTGTCATTAAGATTGGTTAATTTTAAAGTGGCGAAATTCTATTCAGGAGAAGCTTTTTGGGCAAGGGGATTTATATTGAACAGCGGTTTTTTATAAGCTATGATTAAAGAAGCCTGATAATTAATAATAATGTCTGAACAATCTTTGGAAAAAATGGACCGGGACAGCCGGGAAAATAATGAAAATGACTTGGAAACGTCTGGAGCGCGGCAAGTAAGCCAGACACCTTCAGCTTACCAGCGTCATTTTGGCGAGTTGTTAAAGGCGGAGGTTGAACCAGCGGGAGGTGCTGTCGAGGGCCGTCGGCGTTCGGTAAGGGCTCCGCATATTGAGGTTAAGAGCAGGAAGCCTGAAGTTATTGAGGCCTTGAAACAAAAGTTGCAGGATTTAAAGGATCGTCTGCAAAAAGGATCCCGTGAGGAAAACAATAAGCTTATCGCTGAAATTAAAGTGAAGGATCCGGCTCTTTTTGATGCTTTGTTTGTCGAGATTAAAAGGATGCAAGCCCAAATTAAAGAAAATAACAGCAAGATGTCTGAAGCTGGCAAAAAGCTGGCAAAGTTTGAAGCTGTTTCAGCCAAGGCCCTTAATAAAGTTGCCGCAGATTCCGCTTCTACAATTAGAGGGGTTGCGGATAAAGCTAAAAAACGTTCAGCGGCCTGAGTTTATTGAAATCTTATTCCATTACAAAGACGGCGGCAGCGATTACTGTTGTCCAGAGCCCGTTTTTATCGCCTTCGGCTGATTGGGTGACATTGGTGGTACGAATAATTTTACCGGAGGTTTTGTAAATTTGTTCGCGTTCATCCCAGGCGCTGTTGATGTCGAATTCGATGCCGAGAGTGGAGGCCAGCATGGATGCGGCAAGATCTTCGGCGTAGTCGCCGGCTTTCTTTTCGGTTTCGCCAAATGGATGGTGTTCGGAAAGATAGCCGTAATGGTTTGGGTCGGCGGGCTGGGCGTGGCCGATGGACGCACACACAAGACGGTTTGGCTCGTTGGTGCTGTTTTTAGCCATTACGCAATAGACGATTTGCCCCGGGTTGAGGGATTTTTTACCTTCTTCCCTGGTGATTTTTTTGCAGTTTGGCGGGAAAATGGAACTGACATAAACCAGATTATATTCCTGAATGCCGGCGTCACGGAGGGCCATTTCGAATGATTGCAGGTATTCTTTGTGTCTGCCGACACCTTTGGTGAAGAAAACTTTTTTAGGAACAAAATCTGCCATGTCGATTGGATTAAAGGACAGGCAAATTATAAGAAGATTTTTGCTTGTGGTAAACGGGTTATTTGCGCGGGGTGGAGTTTGAAACGCGCGGAGCAGGATTTGAACTGCGTGGAGTGGAGTCCGAAACGTCCTGACCGGATGTTTCTTTTACTCCGGTTTCAGAGATGGCAATGCTAATTTTTGCCTGGGTCTGGCTGATTTTGGGAAGCGCGCTTATTCCCTGCTGGGAAATTTTTTTCTTTTTGAGGGCGTCTAGTATTTCAATAATCAGTTTGGAGAACCTGTCTATTTCTTTGGTCATGGTGTCGTAAGATCTGAACAGGTTATTAACGATTGCTTCGGTCATGGAAAAATATCCTCCAACCATGCCGTTGATATCATCAAGTTTGCTTTTTAGCAGGTGTTTAGTGTCTTCGCTTAGGGTGTGGTTGGATGGATCCAGGAACGGGGCGAGGGTCTGTTCCAGTTCACTGCGGCTTTTCTGCAGTAACTCTTTTTGATCCTGCAGAATTGTTTCCAGTTCGGAAAAGCTTTTGGCGGCAGGAGCACTGCAGCGTTTCATTCCTTCGCCTAAAGATTCAAAGATGCCCCGAAGTCCGTCGATTGTATCGATGTCATTGGGGGCGTTGGTGTTGGTTATCTTATTAATGATGGTAATCCACGGGTGGTCGACATCATTTTCGATATCACGGTGGGTGGATTGAACTCTTTCTACTACCCTTAAAGCTGTCCCGGTTTCAATGGTTTGATATAGTTTATTGGTGATTGTTTCATAACATTCGCCAACATGAAGCGCATAGGTTCTTAAGGCATTACGGAGCGGAGCCAGTTTGCGGCGGTTTTTCTTATTGTTATCGATTACCTGGAAACATCTTTGGCTGTCCAGTATGGCCATCCTAAGGTTGCCGATGTGGTCTTTAATTTCGCGCAGGCAATGCCGGATACTCGTGCATTCAATATTTAGGGCAGCGTAGTATCCATGGACAAGTGCCCAGATATTTTCGGATAAGCTAAGTTTGACTGGTTGTTTGTTAGTTTCCATTATTATTTATTTATCCAGCTGTTTAAGGAATTCTCCCAGCTTTTTAAGTGCTTCCTGGGGGCCTGCCAGCTTGAGGATATCGGAGATTTCGCAAACCTGTGCTGCGGTAAGTTTTCCTTCGTTGAAAAATTTATTGCGGAAATGGGTGATCGCTTTTGCCGTTAAGCCGACTGGTAAATGTTTGGCGCGCGGGCGCTGTGACTGTAGTTCCGGATTTATTTGGTCCGGGTGGTTTGAGGGGGTGTTTGGCATGTTGACTGCTTTTTAAGACGTTCAGCGTCGAATTTTTTATGGTATTCGACGGCCAGCTGCATAAGTGTAAAACGCGGTTTTTCCGGTTTTTCCGGTATCCAGTCGCTGTTGCCTGTTTCGCCGGGGAGTTTTTGTCTGCCGGCAACGTAGCATTCGCAGTTTATTTTTTCCGGAGTGATCGTATATTTGGTTACGACGCGGTCGAGTGAAAAAGAGTTAACGGTAATGGATCCATCCGGCCATAGGTTAATGAAAACCGATCCGTGTTCTGACTGGAAGGCTGTGCTATTTTGGTTCCCCAGGATTCTTTTATATGAATTGTATTCAGAATGGGAAGTTGTATTTGTTGATTCGTTTTTTTCTGCCGGTCGCGGGGAGCCATTTTGGGGCTTTAACATGAGGTGGTGGCTAATGAGTTAAAAATGAGTTAAAAGAGGGGGGTAGAGTGCCAGTTTTTTGAGGAAAAGTCAATTTTGAATTAGGTATTAAGGGGTGGTAGCTTTGGGTTAGCATTTTAAGTTATTAAATGATGATTAACCAAAAGTATTATTCCGATATTAAGGCTTTTCCGTCGCAGTTTGAGGTTGGTGTCCAGTTGGCTTCGGGGATAAAGGTTCAGGGGCATTTTGAAAAAGTTTTTTTGTGCGGGATGGGGGGTAGCTCCCTGGTTACGGAAATGATTAACGATTTTCTGGTTTCAGTTGGGGAGAAAGTGCAGCCGATTATTCCAGTGAGAGGATATGAATTGCCGCTTTATGCTGATAAGAAGTCTTTGGTTTTTGCAATATCCCACTCCGGGAATACCGAAGAAACACTTTCCTGCATTGACCAGATTCTGGCGCAGAAATTTGCGTGCGTGGTTCTGGCCAGCGGTGGCAAGCTTGCCGAAATTGCCGAACAGAACAGGCTGCCTTTGTTCAGAATTCCAAAAGGGCTTCAGCCCCGCCTTTCCAGCGGTTATATGATGGTGGCGATTTTAAAAGTGATGGCGAATGCCGGTTATATTAGGGATTATTCGGAAGATTTGATGGCTGCGGTAGGAAGTTTGGGCAGGCTGGTGGATGAAAAGGGGGCTCGTGATCTTGCCCGCAAATTGGCCAATAAAGTGCCGATTATCTATGCGACCGATAACGCCGGCGGAATTGCCCGCGTGAGTAAAATCAAATTTAATGAAAATTCCAAGATCCAGTGTTTTTGGAATGTGATCCCGGAGCTTCACCATAATGAAATGGTTGGTTGGACCAAGGTGCTTATGCAGCCTTATTTTATTATCCTTAAGTCAAAATTTGCCCATGCGCGCAATAAGCGGCGGATTGAAGTCCTGATGGAGCTGATGAAGGGAAAAGGTCTTGCCGGGGAAGTGATGGAAATGAAGGGCGAATCTTTGCTAAAGGAGATGCTTTCCACTTATATGTTTATCGATTACGTCACCTATTATTTGGCGGACGCTTATGGCATTGATCCAGAACCTGTAGCGATGGTAGAAGATTTTAAAAAGAAGCTTGGCTAAGTGGGCCGGTTTTAAACTGATGTTCAATTTCCCAGTGATGCTGGTGGTATTTAAGGATGGAGATGTTATTAAAAGAGACTCTTAGTTCAACTTTTCGGTCGGCTAGAAAAGCCTGAATTTGGCTGAATTTTTCCGGAGTTAGATCTTTGTAGGCAAGAGTGATATGGGCGGTAAAAGGGCGTTGATCGTTTTCCGGATGAAGCGTTATGCGATCCTGCGGGGCAAGTGTTTTTAGATAGATGTTATAGAGTTTTTGCCGGGTTTCAACAAGTTTCGTGCTGGGCTTTATATGCAAGTACCAGACGCGGTCGCTAAAATGTTCAAAATTATATATGTGCAGAGGAAAAGGCTCTATGGTTGTACGGGCTTTTTCCAGGGGATCGGCAAGGTCGTTGATTTTGGATGTGTCGAAGGGCGGAATTAAAGTTATATGTGGCGGTATTTTTAGGGCCGCATGGACATCGAACTTTTTTGAAATTTCCTCCCGCAGTTGGTCTATTTCTTTTTTGGCTTCACCTTCAACCATGAAGGCGATGAAATAACGGTGGCGCGTTGGACGGGGGATGTATTGCATATGTTATCCGCTTATTCCAGGTCTCTTGGGAGTTGCCGGTTTGTCACCATTTGTTAACGGGTTGAAATAGACTGATTCAAATTGCGGGTAATCCTGGCCGATCAGTTCAAAGACAAACATGCTCTGGTTTTGTTTCTGGAAAACGAAGTTCTGGACGCCATTGGTAAGGCCGTACATGCCGCACATTTCCATTACCGCTTCGCTGGATTGTAGTTTGGCGAGATAATCGGGTGCTGGTTCGATGGTGTAGACTTCGATATTGGGATTGGAGGATTCGTGTTTTTTGACTACACAGTTGTTGCGGTCATCAGCAGATGCCATCTGGTTGATGATTTGTTCTTTAAGAGCCTGTTCGGGGGTTTGACCGGTTGATTTTTTAAAAGCTACCATCCAGGGGAGAGGATCCGGGAACTGCTTCATATTGCCGTCGTAGGCGATGACCATTTTGCTTTCATCAATTTTGGTGTCCGGACATTTTTCCATCATCATT
>ERZ795054.4315-NODE-4315-length-10509-cov-3.622441_pt1 | contig 10509 bp, 9 predicted proteins | sample MGYA00375138_ERZ795054 | MGnify/ENA primary metagenome ERZ795054 (study PRJEB30183, sample SAMN05720215) | anaerobic digester metagenome | isolation source: active sludge of municipal wastewater-treating anaerobic digesters | place: USA | collected 2014-12-23 ...
CATCAGTGAGGTTTTCGGAGCAAATCCCCATATCGTGGGACTGAAAAGCTATATGGGGCACACGATGGCCGCCTGCGGTGTAATAGAAACAATTTGCACTCTTTATATGATGCGGGAGGGCTTTATCGCGCCGACTCTGAATCTGGAAGAAATAGACGAACGCTGCGCCATGCTTAACCATGTGCAAAGTTTAATGCAAAAACCGGTCAAAACCGCCGCTATTCAAAATTTTGCTTTCGGCGGGGTTAATACAATCTTGTTGATAAGAAATTTATCCTGAACAGGCAGTTGTTATGACAAAAATGATTTATCGCCTGACTGATTTTTTTATTACAATACTCTTATGGTTTTATTTTCTGTTTGGTTATCTGATATTTCTTTTTGTGCTTTTTCTTCCCGCCTGTATTTTTTCCGAAAACAGCGCCGCCGCCTTTCAGCGGGTCAACCACGTTTTTTTAAAAAGTTTTTTCGGGCTGACGAAATTTCTTGTGCCGCGGACGAAATTTAAAATTGACGATAAAGTGCCGGCTGTTAAATCTTCCATTATCGTCTGCAACCACATATCTTATCTTGATCCGATTTTGCTCATTGCACTTTCGCCCCTGCAGCGAACGATTGTCAAAAAAACGTTTTTTCATGTTCCGGTATTCGGCTGGTTTCTGAGGCAATACGGTTTCATTCCCTCCGCGCCCGCTGAAATGATGGGAGAGGCAATGCTGAAAAATCTGGAAAGCATCAGGCGGCATCTGGCGGCCGGCGGCAATTTGTTTATCTTTCCGGAAGGAACCAGAAGCCGCGACGGCAGGCTTGCCCCGTTCAACCGGGGGGTTTTCAGCATCGCCCGTTACTGTAACGCGCCGCTGGCGCTGGTTCTGATCAAAGGCACTGACAGGCTTTTCAAACCGGGAACCTTCCTTTTCAACACCCATGCCAGTAATGAAATTACGATGGAATTAATCGCCTCGATTGAGCCCGGTTTCAGCGGCGGCAGTTTACCGGCAGCCGCTCTGTCGGATTATGCCCGCCGGATTTATCTCGCGAAGCTGGCCGGCCGCGACGGTGATGATTTAGCGGAAACGCAGGATGAGGCCAGCGGATAAATGAATGACGCCGGCAAAAAGCGGACTGACTTACATGGTCAAAGTTAACGAAAGCGAATTTAATAATGGATAGCCTGCAGGATATTTTAACTTCGTATTTACAGGGATCGGCGCCCCTGGCGCTGCTGGCGGCATATATCGGCGGCGTGTTAGTCAGCTTTACTCCCTGCACTTATCCGCTGATTCCGATTACCGCAGGCTTTATCGGCGCTCATTCTTCTTCCCGGGGACGCGGTTTTTTGCTCTCACTTTTTTATGTAGCGGGCCTCGCTATCACCTATTCCATCCTGGGCGCGGCGGCTGTCTTGTCCGGCAAAATCTTCGGCCAGATGCAGACGACTCCCTGGACGTACTTAATCATGGCCAATCTCTGTCTTTTCATGGGACTGGCGCAACTCGACGTGTTCACTATTTCGCTGCCCATCTCGCAGAAGCTTTCGCAATACCGGGGTACAAGAAAAAGGGGCGGTTTTTTTAGCAGTTTTCTGATGGGTGCTGCTTCCGGGTTAATTATCGGTCCTTGTACAGCTCCCGTCCTGGCTGTTCTGCTGGGCTATGTGGCACTGCGCACCAATATAATTATGGGAATGAGCCTGCTTTTCGCCTTCTCGCTGGGCATGGGCACGCTGCTGATTATTGTCGGCACCTTTTCGGGAATTATCGCCACGCTCCCCAGGTCCGGCGCCTGGATGACAAGGCTAAACCATTTTTGCGGCTGGCTGTTAATCGGCGCGGCCGAGTATTTTCTGTTTACTGCGGGAAGTTTATCTTTCTGATAAAGGGAGAATTGATGAAAAAAATATATTTAACGAAGTTTGCGGCAATTATTATTTTTGCGCTGTCTCCGGTCTGGCCGTGTGCGGCGCTCGAGCGGGCCCCCTTTATTCCTTACAAGTCCGTCAGGACTCCGGCGCCTGATTTTACTTTAAAAGATTTGCAGGGCCGGCAATTCCAGTTGAAAAGCCAGCGCGGCAAACAGGTAATGATAGTTTTTGGCGCGACATGGTGCCCTTATTGCCGCTCGGAAATTCCCAACTACAAGGCGATATATGAAAAATATACCCCGCAGGGAATTGTCTTTACCTATATTAACATTATGGAATCACGGGATAAAGTGGCCGGTTTCTCCCGGGCCAATTCTCTGCCTTACCGGACACTGATTGATGAAGACGGCCGGGTCGCGCAAAGCTTCAATGTGGTCGGTGTCCCAATGATTGTAATTGTTGATAAGGAGGGAAGGATTGTCGTTACCAAAAACCTGGTCCGGCAACTCGATCTGCCGAAACTGTTTTCTTCTCAATCTCGGTAAAACCTTGATAATATTAAGCGAGGGCTCATGTCGACTCCGGCGAAACAGTCAATTTCAGGAAAAAGCTAAATTGACCGATATAATGGCACATTGGCGCATATTGTGATAGAGAAAAACATTAACCTGAGACAAGCCGGGAGAAAAGTTATGAAAGATAAAAACTGGCTGCAGAATTTCACTAAATCGGAAACCGACCGCTGGATTGCCGGTATCTGCGGCGGCCTCGGTGAACAGACTCCTGTGCCCTCCTGGACATGGCGCTTGCTATTTGTTCTGCTTTTTTTAATCGGCGGTTCCGGCCTTCTTATCTATATTCTTTTATGGATATTTGTGCCGCGCCGGCCGCCGGCCGCTGATGGCAACCAGGTTTAAAATATTTAACGGGGAAAAACGATTATTGCTGCACATTAAAGTAGAAAATCTGGCAGTTGACAAAGAACAGCCGGCAAAAATAAAATTCCCGACTCCGCTGCTTTTCATTCATGGCGCCGGTATCACAAGTAAATATCTGGCCAATTACCTCGGTTACTTTGCCCGGACCGGATGGGAAAGCTACGCAATTAATCTGCGCGGCCATAAACCGTCCAGCCGGGAAGAAGGACTGGCGGGAGTTACCATCGAAGATTATATTGACGATATCAAAAAAGTTATTGTCGCACTGCGGCTGGAAAATTGTGCTTTAATCGGGCACAGTATGGGCGGACTCCTCGCGCTGAAAGTTGCCTCTCAGATGGAATCAATCCGGGCACTGGTAACCATCGCCTCGGCCCCGCCGCTGGGTGTTCCCATGGAAATGAAAATGAATCTTCCTTACTCGGGCATGATTATCAAATCCATGTGGGGCATGATGAATTTCAAGCCCGTTAAGCCGACTTTCTTCATGGCCGGCAAAACGCTGCTCAACAACATACCGGAAAAAGAAAGAAAAGATATTTATTCCCTGCTGGTTGCCGAATCTATAGTCGCCGGTTATCAGGTTTCTCAGGGCGTGCCGGTCAACATGCAGAACATTAAATGCCCTAAACTGGTAATAGGCTGCCGGAAAGATGTTATGGCGCCGGAAGAAATGGAGCGGCATCTGGCTGATTGCCTGAATGCCGATTATATCGCCTATGAGCAATTTGCTCATCTGCCGATGCTGGAAGAAGGATGGGAGAAATCAGCCGCCGACATCAGAAACTGGCTGATTGCGAATATACCCGAAAGACGTCGCGGAAAGGATTGTTTATGAAGTTAACGGAAGAAATTTATGTCTATGAATGGACAAATTATTTCGATAATAATTGCAACAGTTATTACATCGGCGGCAATGTTCAGGCGCTTATTGATCCGGGACTGGCGCGTTATCTGCCGGATCTCTTCCGGCAAATGGCCGGAGACGGCATTAAAAAAGATGACATCCGTTACGTTATCAATACTCATTCTCATCCCGATCACTTCGAGGGGTCGAGACTGTTTGATACCGCTGCGGTTAAAATTGCCCTGCATCAGAAGGAAATTGCTTTTTTAAAGGGCGGCGGTGGCGAGCTTTACGGCCTTTTCGGCATCAGTGTGCCGCAGATAACGATTAATCTGGTGCTGGAAGAGTCTCCGATCATGCTGGGAGATCAATCCTTCCAAATAATTCTCGCGCCGGGACATTCACCGGGTTCCATCGGCCTTTACTGGCCTGCGAAAAAAGCACTGTTTTGCGGCGATGTTATCTTCGCGCAGAATATTGGCCGCACTGATTTTCCCGGCGGCAGCGGCATCCTTTTGAAAAAAAGCATCACTGCCTTTTCCGAACTCGATCTGGAATTGCTTTTTCCCGGGCATATGGGCATCATTAATGGCCGGAAAGAAATTCAAAATAACTTCAACGTCGTCATTCAGAATATTTTCCCTTATATCTGAATCATTACAGTAATGAAATTAACGGAGGGCAGGCTTTAATGGCTAATGAAGGAAATAAAGTAATTTACTCCATGATTGGAGTAAGCAAAGTTTACGATAAAAAAACAATTCTTAAAGATATTTATTTGTCTTATTTTTACGGAGCAAAAATCGGCGTGCTGGGGTTAAACGGCTCCGGAAAAAGCTCCCTTTTGAAAATTCTGGCGGGTGTGGACACCGAATTTCTGGGCAAGACAATTCTGTCGGCCGGTTATACAGTCGGCTATCTGGAGCAGGAGCCAAGGCTCGATGAAACAAAAACAGTCCGGCAAACCGTCGAAGAAAGCGTTCAGGAAACAATCAATCTGCTTGCCGAATATAACAACATCAACGAAAAATTTTCCGAGCCAATGTCCGACGGGGAAATGGCAAAATTGTGCGACCGTCAGGCCGCCGTGCAGGAAAAGCTCGATGCACTTGCTGCCTGGGATATTGATTCCCGGCTGGAAATGGCCATGGACGCCCTGCGTTGTCCACCCGGTGACACGAAGGTTGCGATCCTCTCCGGCGGCGAAAAGCGCCGGGTTGCCCTTTGCCGGCTGCTTTTGCAGAAACCGGATATTCTCCTCCTGGATGAACCAACCAACCACCTTGATGCGGAATCCGTGGCCTGGCTGGAACACCATTTGCAAAAATATGAGGGCACTGTCATTGCGGTAACGCACGACCGCTATTTTCTGGATAATGTGGCGGGCTGGATTCTGGAACTCGACCGCGGACAGGGAATCCCCTGGCAGGGTAATTATTCTTCCTGGCTGGAACAAAAACAGAACCGCCTGAAAAATGAAGAAAAATCGGAAGGAGCCCGGGCCAAGACGCTGGAGCGGGAACTCGAGTGGATAAGAATGTCTCCCAAAGGCCGCCATGCTAAATCGAAAGCGCGTATCAAAGCTTATGAGGAACTGCTCGGAAAAAATCAGGAAAAAGAGGCCGGAACAAGGGAAATTTTTATCGCTCCGGGCCCACGTCTGGGAGATTTAGTCATCGAAGCGCAGAACGTCCGTAAGTCTTTCGGCAACAAACTGCTGCTCGAAGGAATGAATTTTTCTCTGCCGCCCGGCGGTATAATCGGCGTAATCGGACCCAACGGAGCCGGCAAAACAACTCTCTTTAAAATGATTACGGGTCAGGAAAAGCCGAATGAAGGAACAATTCGCATCGGCGATACGGTCAAACTGGCCTATGTTGACCAGAGCCGCGAATTGCTGGATCCGGATAAGACAATCTGGGAAATGATTTCCGAAGGCCGGGATATAATCGCTATCGGGACAAGAGAGGTAAATTCGCGCGCTTATGTTTCACGCTTTAATTTCTCCGGAACTGATCAGCAGAAAAAAGTCGGCACTCTTTCCGGCGGCGAGCGCAACCGTGTTCATCTGGCCCGCATGCTGAAGGAAGGCGCCAATGTTCTGCTGCTGGACGAACCAACCAATGATCTGGATGTAAATACGCTGCGCGCACTGGAAGACGCACTGGAAAATTACGCAGGCTGCGCCGTAGTGATAAGCCACGACCGCTGGTTTCTGGACAGAATCTGCACTCACATTCTGGCTTTTGAGGGTGAAAGCAAAACTCTCTGGTTTGACGGTAATTATTCTGAATACGAAGCCGACCGCAAAAACAGGCTGGGGGCCGCCGCCAGCCAGCCGCACCGGATTAAATACCGCCAGTTGACGCGTGTCTAAAAAACATGACTTCTGTTCCGCAAAGCATAAAAAACGGGAAACGGCCTTAAGTCTGGCGCAGCACATTAAGGACGCTGTGGCCGGAACTCCACAGCTCCTTCAGCATTTCATCCACCGCTGAACCGGCAATCCTGACAACGCAAAGATTGCGCCCTTCCTGCACCACCGAAATCATGCTGACTATCCGCACGTCCCACCGGAGCGCTACCGGCGCAATTATCCGGAAAACATCCTCCTGACCGCCAACGGCGAAAGTAAGACGCACACCGCCGCCGGGCGATGCAAAAATACTGACAAAAACGCGGAAAATGTCCGATTCGGTAATGAGTCCGGCAAGACTGCCCTTCTGCATTACCAGCAGCGTGCTTATTTTTTCATTGCGCATTATTCTGGCCGCCTCCTCTATCGGAGTTTCCGGTGAAACGGTCTGCAGGGCACGGCTCATTATATCTTCCGCCCTGATGCCTCCTTGTTTTGTATCCGGCGCGGCAACGGCAAAAGGATTAATTTCCGGGGGATAGGCATGCAGAATATCGGTGGCAGTAATTATGCCCACCGGATGGATAATACGGGCCTGCTGCTTTACAACAGGCAGGCGGCGGATGTGTTTGCCGGCCATTATGGACGCAGCTTCGGTAAGCGAAGTGGCCGGTTCGATTGTTATCGGGTTCCTCGTCATCCACATACTTACGATCATTTGTGCATTCCTTTCATTGCAAAAATAATGTATTTTCGCTTTGTTATACGGTTTTTCGCCGCCGGATTCCAGCCGCTTTCGGCAGTTTTTCCCCCGACCGATCCGGATTGCCGATTCCGGAAAACGCATATTCAACTTGACCGGGAAAAATTACTATGAGAAATATATAATAAACAATATTAAAAAAATGTCCATCGGGGAGATAATTTTTGGTTGCTCTGCCGGATATTCAGAAAACAGAAAATATTGCCGACACAAGTAAAAGCCACGGCAACCGGACTATTCTGGTTGTAGATGATGATGCTGCGACACGCGATTTTATCGCCGATGCCCTTCAGCAATCGGGATTCCTGGTCCGGAAAGCCGCCAACGGGCTGGAAGCGCTGCAAATTATCCGGACGGATTACTGCGATTTGATTATCAGCGATATCAAAATGCCCGGCATGAGCGGCATTGAGCTCATCAATAAAGTCAAAGAAATCAATCCCGCTATTCACATCATCATGATTACCGGATTTCCCAATATTGATCTCTCTATTTCCGCCATCAAGGCGGGGGCTGTTGAATTTATGCCCAAGCCTTTTGACATTGATGAGTTGATTTACAAAGTCAATATTTATGCCAGAGAAGGAAAGCTTCTGTCGGAAGATTTAAAGAAGGAAAGTATTGCAACTCTTAAATTAAAACAGCAGCTCCATGAATTATCAACCCGTATTTACATCTACGATCAGGTGGAAAAAAGCAAGGACAGCAATGATCAGATTTTCGAAGAAATGGTTGATCTGGCACTGAAGCTCGTCACCGGCGAAAACTGCGCCATTCTTCTTTATGATGTGGAAAATAACCGATTCAACGCCAAGACGCTTCGCAGCACATCTCTGGAGCTTTACCGCCATGTAATTCTGCCTTCGCTCAGCAACATCTTTCGGGAAGTTATTCGCACAAAAGAGCCTTTACTGCTGAATAGTGACGAGCAAAATCAAATCACCAATTCCCTGATTTGCGTTCCTTTAATGATCAGAAACAATGCATTCGGCGTTCTCACTATTTCCAAAAAGAAAAGCGGCGTGGAATTTACCGAAAAGGAACTGAGCTACGTCGTTACTTTATCGAAAAGAGCGTCTCTTAATCTGGAAAATAAAATTCTTTATGAAAGCGCTTATACAAACATTATGGACACTTTTAATTCACTCACAACATCAATTCAAGCCAGGGATAACTATACACAGGAACACTCCATTCGGGTAACGGAGCTGGCCGTTAAAACCGCCCGGGTGTTGAATTTCCCTCCTCAAGAAATAGAATCATTAAAAGTATCGGGCATGCTGCACGATATAGGAAAAATCGCCGTGCAGGATCGGATTCTTTTGAAATCGGGAACGCTGACGGAGGAAGAATTAGCCATCATGAAAGAACATCCGGTAATCGGGGAAAGTATCTTAAAGCCTGTTTTGCTCTTTGACCATGAAATCCATGCAATTCGCCATCATCACGAACGCTGGGACGGGCTCGGTTATCCTTACGGTCTGTCCGGTTATGATATCCCTTTAAACGCGCGTATCCTGACGGTTGTTGACGCCTTTGACGCCATGACCAACAACAGGCCGTACCGCAAAGCAATGCAGGAAAAGCAGGCCATCGATGAATTGCGAAAACATTGCGACAAACAGTTTGACAAGCTGATTGTCGAAGCATTTTTAAAAACTCTGTAATGTCAGGGCGAGAACGGTTTACGTAATAATTATCAGGTTTAAGCAGATAACTTTTTTTCTTATCAACAATCAGAGAGACAGAACTTTTTTCAGAAACTGGCCGGTTGTTGAATTTTCCATCTCGGCCACCTGTTCGACGGTTCCCGTGGCGATAATCTGCCCGCCTCCCGGGCCGCCTTCCGGCCCCAGATCAATCACATAATCGGCGCATTTAATTACATCAAGGTTATGTTCGATTACGACCATGGTATTGCCCATATCCACCAGCCGCAGCAAAACATCGAGCAGTTTTTGAATATCGGCGAAATGCAGCCCGATGGTCGGCTCATCGAGAATGTAGAGGGTATTCCTGTTGATTCGCTTGCCTAATTCGCGGGCCAGTTTGATTCTTTGCGCTTCACCGCCGGACAAAGTTGTGGCGGATTGCCCGAGCCGGATGTAACCCAAGCCCACATCGCTTAACAGCTGTAAATGCGTTTTGATGGCCGGAATATTGGCAAAGAACTCCAGCGCCTGCGCGACAGTCAGATCAAGAATATCCGCAATGCTTTTATCCTTATACCTTATGTCCAGAGTATCCGCATTGAAGCGGCGGCCGTGACAAACATCGCAGGTCACATAAACATCAGGCAAAAAATGCATCTCAATCCGGTTCAGGCCGTTGCCTTCACAGGCTTCGCAGCGGCCTCCTTCAACGTTGAAGCTGAATCGTCCCGGTTTGTAGCCGCGCATCCGCGCTTCGGGCAAACCTGAAAACAAATCGCGGATAAAGGAAAAAATACCGGTGTAAGTCACCGGGTTGGAGCGCGGTGTCCGTCCGATGGGCTGCTGATTAATCATGATTACCCGTTCGATACCACCTAAATCGACAACTTTTCTGATTTTACCCATGGAGCCGCTTTGCTGGTTGAGACGGCGGGCCAGCACCTTGTAAAGAGTTTCGATAACCATGCTGCTTTTTCCGGATCCGGAAACCCCCGTCACTGCGGTTAGAACGCCAACCGGTATTTTGATATTAATATTCTTGAGGTTGTTTTCCGTAGCGCCTTCCAGAATGATATGCCCGCGCCCCACTGGCCGGCGGCTCGCCGGCAGGGCAATTGTTTCTTTGCCCGACAAATATCTGCCGGTGAGAGAAGTTTCATCCTGCAGTATCTCATCGGGCGTCCCCTGAAAAACAATTTCTCCACCTTGCGCTCCGGCGCCCGGACCCATATCAATAATGTGATCGGAAGACAGCATCATGTCGGTATCATGTTCCACCACCAGCACGGTATTACCCATGTCCCGCAATTTTTTCAGCGTGGCGATGAGGCGCAAATTATCCCGCTGGTGCAGACCTACGGTCGGCTCATCGAGCACATATAAAACACCCATCAGGCCGGAGCCGATTTGCGTGGCCAGACGAATGCGCTGGGATTCTCCTCCCGAGAGGGACAGGGTTGCCCGCTCCAGACTCAGATAATCCATTCCGACATTGAGAAGAAAATTCAGTCTGCTTTTTATTTCCTTGATAATTCTTTCGGTAATAATCTTTTCCTGCTCCGTTAATTCCAGTTGCCCGAAGAAATTGAAACATTCGCGGATGGACATGCGGCAGAGTTCGTAGATATTTTTGCCGCCAACCGTTATCGCCAGGATTTCCTGCTTCAGACGCGCACCAGCACAGACAGAACAGGCGCTTAAATCAATATATTTTGCCAGATCGTTGCGCATTGCGGTTGACGACGTTTCCCGCCAGCGTCTCTCCAGTTGTTTAATCGCTCCTTCAAAAGGCCGGTTGGCAAAATAGCGGCGGTCCGGCCGGTCGTGATGGAACTTGATATTTTCCTCGCCGGAACCGTAAAGCAGCACTTGTTGAATCTTCTGCGACAGTTTATTGAAAGGGGTGTTGATGTTGAACTTATAATGCGTAGAAAGCGCGTCGAGCATATTGAAATAGTAAAGCGAATTCCTCCCCGCCCAGGGCGCAATAGCGCCTTCCCGCAGCGATAAACCGGCGTCCGGCACAACCAGTTCTTCGGCAAAGCGCATGCGCGTGCCCAGGCCGTTGCACTCCGGACAGGCACCGTAA
>ERZ795054.4318-NODE-4318-length-10508-cov-4.605855_pt1 | contig 10508 bp, 8 predicted proteins | sample MGYA00375138_ERZ795054 | MGnify/ENA primary metagenome ERZ795054 (study PRJEB30183, sample SAMN05720215) | anaerobic digester metagenome | isolation source: active sludge of municipal wastewater-treating anaerobic digesters | place: USA | collected 2014-12-23 ...
GACTGGCTGACACGCATCCCCCAACCTGGCCGGTGAGTTCTGCGGAGCGTTCTTGTCCACGATGCCGTCATCGAAGGACGCCGTCTGGTTGTTCGTAGCAACAGGCTCTTCGCCTGCGCCAGGGATGTCCGACAGGGCCAGGCCGTGGACATTCCGATCCGTGGGGGTGCCGCTGCCGATGCCGAGGATGTGGTCGTGCAGGCTTCCCACGAAGCCATCACCGTAGCCCACCCCCAAGCCGCCGTTCTGGTTGGACAGCTTGTTCGTCAGATCCACCACGATCTCAACGTCCTGATGGCGCTCGGCGGACCAGACCCGGTGCGGATCACCCGTGGTCGTGGACTTGGTCTCCACGGCGTTGTTGTTGGCATCCGAGACATTGCCATCGGTGGCTGTCAGAGTCCCAGACCCGCCGTACCACGTGACCTTCGCCAGGAAGACGCTGATGCCATCCCCTGAGGGGGCATCAGGTGTGTTCGTCACACGGATCCTGTAGCCATCCGTGACCTGCGGGTAGTGCGTGGCCCCTCCCTCGTCCACGATCGGCGTGGGGTCGTTGACCTCGAGGTACTCGATCCACAGGTAGTAGACGCCGGGGATGGATGGGTTGGTGAAGCAGTCGCCGGATGTGCCCGACAGGTTCAGGGCGATGGCGGTGTTGCCAGACGACTTCTTGCCGTAGGGCGAGTCGTTGCTGAAGTCGAAGGGCGCATCGTCCGTGATGACGATGCGGTTTCCCTGCAGGTCGTAGCCGACCAGACCCGCAACCTTGGGGTTGGTGGACGAGCTGGATCCGGCGCCGACCGAGACCAGACCGCTGAGGCAGTCCAAGGTCACGGGGGCGGCAAGGATGTTGGGCCAGCGGGGAGGGGCGGCGTTGACTGCCGAGACTGGGATGTTCACCACGGCGGGGTAGGCGTTGTCTCGCAGAAGACCCCAGGTATGGGTGTCCGTCCACCGCTCACGCACCATGGCGTCATACGAGGCCTGCATGTATTCCCAGTCCTCGGCGGCAGGCTGCCACAGGTTGAAGGACACAAAACGCTTCATCTCGCCTCCGTGGCTGGGCTATTCCAGCCTTTCCGATTGTTCCATCGATACGATATTGATGCAACTTTTTCCGCCTTCGTGCGATCCAGCCACCGCAGCCACGCAATAGCGGTAGTAGCCGTCGATCTCTTCAACGAACAGGGTGTCCACGAACCCCCTGAGATCTAGGCTGGTGATCTCGGCGATTAGAGTTGGGTCTTCAAGGTTTTTGGACGCCGTCCTGAAGACAAGGTACTTGTCCACCGTGATCGGGTTGTTATACATGTCCCGAGTCACAGGATCCCAACGGAGCATGGTCAGTTCTGGACGCCCATTCTGTAGGCGGCGGTTCAGGAACCTGATGCGGGGCGGCTGGGGCGTGCCGATCGGTGGGTCGGGGATCGGCGGGAACAGGTAGCGGTAGTAGTAGGTGGGGCGCGGTGGAGACCCAAAGCCAACCCCATCGCTCATGAACACAGCGTTGTCGAAGTAGTTCACCATGAAGACATGGTTGAAGTAGTCCACCTGGAAGTCGACCCTGACATCGGTTGGAATGCCCGTCACCCCGTCAAGTTGGACGAAGCCCAAGCGGTCCAGCCCATGGCTTGTCAGGAAGTTGCCACCAGCGAACACCGTGCCATCAGGGCCCTGACAGATGGATTCCACCACATAGCCGCCCGTGAGGTTGGCATCGAACGGGGCGAGAAGCGCTCCCGTCACAGGATCCACCGCCGCTATCAGGGCCCTTGGCTGCCCCCAAACAACGGACCAGTTTCCACCGATGTAGACGGCAGACGCCGTTGCCAGAATCGACTGTGCGCCCGTCCCGCCCAAGCCAGACACAGACCACGGCATCAGGGCACCCGTGTTTGCGTCAAACGCCGCAAACCACTGCCTGCTCGATCCACCAGCCGTTGAGAATGATCCAGCGATGTAAACCACGCCCCCAAAAATGGAGATTGACCTTGGAAGGGCTGGTGTGATCTGAGCGTCCCAGGCGGCAACTGCCGCGGTCACCGGGTCTATCGAGATAAATCCCTGATGCGATGACCCATTCACATTGGTGAAATCGCCGATGACAAACAAATGAGTGCCATCGGTGTCCATGTCGTAGATCAACGCAGATCCGCCAAAGCCGATGACAGGCGACACCCACCCGGGAACGGGGATCCCAGTTGCCAAGTCATAGGTCTGAATGACGCTGGGGCCTGCGCTGGTCGTGTAGTAGATGACCCCGTTGATGATGGTGAACTCTAGAATGTAATCGTAGATGCCAGTCGTAGGTAGTGTAAGCGGAAGAACCGACCCGCTGAACCTGTCGATCGCCGCAAATGTCGCACGCGGAACGCCGCCGATATTCTGGAACAGGCCGTTCATGTAGATGACATTCCCGACCACCATCTGCTTGTAGACGATGTTGTCGGCAACGGGCCAAAGAGTGTCTCGGATCGGCTGTGCCATGGTCACGCCCACTCGTACTGGATGATGTCGTTCACTTCCTTGGCACGCTCGGCAAGGGCCAAGATCTCGCGGCGCATCTGGTAGGTGTAGGACGCCTGCAGAGTCAGACCGGCCGCAGGCTGGTTCGGGAAGGCTGGGCTGGACGGCATCCAGACGATCTCGCCTGTTTCAGGGACGGACACGAAGTCCAGCCCATCCGTCCAGGTCGTCACCCCATCCGTGATGACCACAGGGGTCGTCAGCCAGGGGTTCGCCAGTTGGTCTGGCGTCACATCCACCTGCTGGCCCACCTTCAGACCCAGCATATCGAGAGCGGTGCCACCAGTGATGGTGATGCGGAAGGTCTTCCCAGCCTGTGGGATGACCCCGATGCGGAGCTTGCCGACCGCAGTAGCGTAAACAGCCGATGATAGGGCTGGGTTCTGGGCCAAGATCTGGGCAGCCACCTGAGCCGCGGTCACGGTCGGCAGGGGGAAGGTGGTGAAGTAGGTCTGCTTCGACAGGTGGACACCGGGCTGTTCCACCGTGAAAGTCAGCGTCATGCCCTGCAGGTCGAACGGCTCCGGCACCGGGGCCTCGATGAAGCTGTCCGTTGACCGCAGAAGGCTTTCGCTGGTGATGACCCTGCTGGACCCGTTGACCACGACCACTGCGGACTTGGCCCACCACAGCTCAAATCCCGTGACCGCCCTGTAGTGGGGTGGCGTGAAGGAATGGGCCATGTCTGCCCGTGTGGTCACAAAGAAGCCACGGGCGGATGGGTCCGCAGGATTGCTGTTGGCCCGTGTGAACACAGTCCAGCGAATGCCCTTATGGGCAGGCTGGATGGTCGGCGGGACGCAGGTCACCGCTTCGATGGCTTCGGACACACCAGCCTTCGTGGTTCCGTCAAAGAAGGCTTCGAGAAGCCCTGGACCGCATCCGCCCAAGATGGCCTGCCGGTACTTGTCGATATCCCAACCGGGCGGCGGTGGGAAGTCGAACATGACGCCCAGCACCGGGTACAGGCGTTCCGATCGGATCTGCGAGAAGTCCTGGTCAGCCTTGACCAGATTCAACTGGGCCAGCCGATCATCCAAGGACTGCGCCGTCACGCCAAGGAACATGGCGTAGTTCTTCGTAATGAACTTCTCGGACTTCAGCAGAACGGGGCCGTGCCAGGTGGTCAGCTCAAACGCACCCAGCGGTAGAGGGATGTCCACATAGGCGGCACCCGATGGGAGCGAGATCTTTGCCCAGCCTGCGGTCTTTCCATTGATACGGAACTCGACCTTCTGTGGAAGGGCGGGATTGTAAAGGCTGGGGTAGTATTCGATGTAGGTCTGGGGCTTGCCCGGTGTGTAAGGGATCAGGCGGGAGTCCCGCACATAGATGTTCGCGTCCTGCAGGTATCCCAGCAGGAACCAGTAGTAACCCGACTTGTCCTGTGTAAAGAAGGATCCCATGGGCTACCCCGGCATCTTGGTGAGGTCATCCGGCGTGGTGCCGTAGCGCACATCGTCCAGATTCACGCTCTGGACCGTCTCATAGAGCTTTCGATCGATAGCCTGATGAAACTGGGTCTGGCACTTGACCGTCAACGACCCGAAGAAACGCTTGTTGGCGGGGGTGTCCCCTTCTTCCCCAGCGTCACCTGCTTGGATGTCCAAGTACTCTATCTTCTCCTTCAGGAAGCGGTCCCTGAAGACATAGCGGACGAAGCCCGTGACCATGTCGGTCAGGATCTCCCGGTCGGTAGTTGTCGTGGCAATCACCGTGATCTTGACCGGGATGAACAGTGGCCCGCTGTAGTAGTCCGTGACCAGCACATCCCGCTTCAAGACAGGGTCGAACTCGTAGTCCTGCCGCACGATCTCCTGACCGAGCTGGGCGATGGATGCGTCTGCAGGTTCAGCCTCGACAAAGAGGGCCGGCAAGCCGGTCGTCCTCTTGGGGTTAGCCCTGTGGATCCAGAGCTGACGCTGACCCTGTTCGGACTTCACTCCCGGTTCCCATCGACCAGGCCTCCAACGGTACTCAGCAGGCACGGACTCATGTGAGAACGCCGCCTGAAGCAGACGAACAAAGGCCAACTTGACGAAGTTGGTCTGCCCGTAGATCAGCCGATTCGGGTCTGGTGTCTGTGGCATGGCCTAGAAGATGTTGACATTCTGCAGACGAGGGTACTGGTTCATCTGCGTTGGGATGCCGTTCTCGTAGACGCCGCTCTGGCCGGTGGGGGCGAACTTGATGGGGTTGCCTGCGATGCGAAGAACCCCGTCAACCGCTTCCACGACCTCGTTCAGATCCGCCACATAGGCGGTATCGCCCAGCACCCAAGCGTCCGAGAACACGCCGAGCGCCAGCAAGATGTTGCTCCGCACGGTGGCGGCATTGTAGCCCGGAGCCACCATGATCTGGACCGTGTAGTCGATGCCGATGGGGGTGGCACGCTTCGCCAAGATGGGCGTCCTGACGGCGGCATAGGCGGACAACACCGACATCTGACCCAACGGGCCATATTCGGGGTCATTGTAGATGGACTGCACCGAAGCCACCCGGCTGTCGTACTCGTAAGTCACCTGGACCGGGAAGGTCGGCGGAGCTGTGAACTGGATGTAATCCAGAGCCTGGACAGATCCAGCGATGGTGCTGGTCGTGTCCTGCCGAAGGATCGCCGACCCGCTGGACACCGATGTTAGGGCCAGCACCGGCTTCTGCGTCAGGACGATGGCGTTGGGGATGGTGGGGTGGTTGTAGGCCCCGAAGGACTCCGTGAAGGACGACACGGCTTCGCCCTTGAACCAGACATCCGTGCGGCCGTCCCCGCGCAGGGACAGCGGATCCCCCGAACGGGCCACATAGACATCCTGGACGCCAGGCACCAGCGTGCGAGCGTAGAAGTCCACACCCGCGGGGGTCAGCCTGCCGTAGGCCTGCCACTTCTCGAGGAGCCGGGCACCGTAGGCATCATCCGATTCGAGGTCCCGCCCGCCCGACAAGGGCAGGGGGTTGTTGATGAACGGGAGGCCGTCCACGGGGGTCGAGATCTTGGTGACCGACCCTGAAGCGGCGTTGCCATTGGCCCCTGCGGTGATAGCCTCCACGGGCACATCGATGACGAACTGCAGTTCGTTCGGGTCGTAATAGTCGCCAGCGTTGGCAGCGACCATGGTGGCGGAACCTGTGGTGGTGTAGCGGATGCCACCCGATGTCTCGACGATCTTGCCAATGCCGATGGTGATGTCGGCGGTGGGCGGGTCGATGCGGCTGAAACGGACGGATCCAACCGCTTTGGTAGGATCAAGCCGGATGGTCTTGAAGTTGCTTCCCCAGGAGTCCAGCAAGGCAGAGCACTGGGACAGCACATCGGACACCGTGGTGTTCAGAGCCTGGGCCAGCAACTGCAGGAGCGACTGGTCCTTTTCAAGGGCCAGGATGTCCTGAATGGCCTCCCCGATCGCCACCATGTAGGTGCGAGCCTGTTGCTGGACATCGCTGACCGCCAGCGGCGAGATGAACAGGTTGCCGATGACGCTACCGGGTGCCGTGGAGAAGTCGGACGGGTTCGCCTCGAGCAGGCGCTTGCGGATGACCGCCTGCCGTTGCGTCAGGGTCTGGATCTGGGTCGTTGCCATGTCACACCTTCACGTTTGTCTGGACGACAGATCCGTCCGTAAGGGTCACGGTCAGTCGGACCAACTTCTGCCGGGGATCGCCAGAAATGGTTTCCACCGACAACGACTTGATCGACTTGATGTTCTCGTCCTTCTCGGTTGATGTCTCAACCTGGGTCAAGAACGCCAGGGCTTCAACCACAGAATCCGAGATCTGGGAATCCACATCGATGTTCCTCTGCCCGATCAGATTCGGGATCTCTGATCCGTAGGTTGGGAAGATGGCATCGGCCCCGATGCGTGTCAGCAGGATCTTTGCGATGTCTTGGAACATCCGTTGCCGACCTTCGACCGTGACCACTTCGCCGTCCTTGAACTCGATGTCGTTGGCATCGGCGCTCAATGGCAGCGTAGGGCTTGGGGACGACAGGAAGGCAATGTCTTTCACCGTTCCCTCTCACATGCCCGGATGTGGGCATCGATGACCTTGACGGGCTGGACGATGTAGTCTGGGATGGCGTTCAAGATATGGAGCGCATTCTTGGACGGGACATCGGTCCTGACTCGGTCGAAGCGTTGTTTGTTGCTGGTCGTCCTGTCTTTACGGCAGGGGACGCAGAACATCGGATAGTTGTTGGACTTCCCCATCACATAGGTGAACGATCCACCGCATTGGCGACAGGTCAGACGCAACACACGGGACGCTGTACTGGGCATGATCACCTCAGTGACAGGACCATGGTGTCGAGGGACGCCATGGCATCTGAAAGGCTACGCTCCTCTGCGGCAAGAAGGAGATCGCTTGCATTGATCAGCGTGAGCTGATACTCGATCTCGTTTAGCCGGGCATGAACAAGGTCTGACGCCTGTTTTGAGATCCGGGCGGCGTCAGACGCCGTGGAGCAGGCATTGATGGCAGGGGATCCGTAGATGTAAAGGGACGAGATCCGTGACCCGCCATCGCCGATCTGCTTCTTTCGGGCGTTCAGGTTGTCCTTCTGCAGGACCATCCTGGCACGCCGCGCCTTTATCATATCACGGGCTTTGGACAGGTCGATCTCGACTTCGCTGATCGCCTGACGCAGACCGGCCGATTGCACACTGGTCAGATTCTTCAGGGCGTTAGCGATACAGCCCTTCGAGATCGTGTCCAGCTGCTGGGTCGTTGGCTGGACCTCGGCCTGGACCAAGGCATCCGAGCTGACGATCGGCGCCGAGACTTCCTGGGCGTCTCCCATCTAGAACCTCGAAGCCTTGATGATGGGGGTGCCCTGAATGGGCGTTCCCGTCATCAGATCAAAGGGCCAAGTCCCCATCGGCCCCGCGGTGACCACGGGTGCGAACTTAGACGCCTGCGCCGGGTCAGTCGCCCCCGGTCCCATGGTCACATAGCCGTCCAAGAAGATATTGGTCCCCTTGATCTTCACATCCCCTTGGGCAACGATGCTGGCGTTGTTGTTCTTGTCAAGGGATATGCTAGACAGTATTGTGCCGTCTTTTGATTTGCGTTCAAGGGAAATAGTCGAGTCTTCGGCGATGACTAGGGATGCCCCGCCATAGGTTGCGAGACTGAATCCTGGGGCAATAGCCTCGAGACCGTCATCCGACAGCAGGACATCTGTGACCGAGTCGCCAGATGCGATCTCGACCGACCCGTCCTTGGACCCCTTGATGTAGCCTAGGCCAGCGTCCGCCTGCACCACGAACTCGCCTTCGTTCAGGCCAAACTGCCCCTTCCTGATCCAGCTTGGGTTGGCCCCGTGAAAGCAGACCATCCGATACGACCGGCCATCGAAGCAGTAGTAAAGGACATCCTGTCCAGCCACGGGCATGAACTGGGTGGGGCCGATCGGAAGCCACGGGATCTCGACATCCGACCCGTCCAGGTAGGACCGCACCTTGACCATGGGCACGATCTCGCCGCTGGACATCTTGCGAAAGGTGTCCACCGACATGACCCGCCCGACGAGGAAGTCGATTTTCATCACACCTTCCCGAGTTCGGTCAGCCCAGCCGCATAGATCTTGTTCTCATCAAAGCTCGTCCCGTCCGTAGGTTCAATGACCTGCAAACTATAGACCAAGGCCTTCTTCGTGTCCCCGATCAACCCGTCTGGATAGACCGTCTGCACATCCAAAGCATTCGAGAATGGAAGCACCGAGGGGGTGCCTGTGTGCCCCTTGAACCCAGCCAGCGATCCGTTCCCTTTCAGCAAGGCGGACTCGAACCGCCCCCAGATCCCCGGAGCGGTTCCAATGGGGGCCCCTGAAGGACGGGCTGGGGATGTCACGAGATCGGACTTGGACGCCGCCGCCAGATAGTCTGGTGACACATTGATGGCGTTGCCTTCAGGCCTCTTGTTGTTCCTAGTCAGCACCGCCCCAGATCCGGCCGACTTGTCGAGCTTCTTCTTCATGGCATCCAGCTTCTGCTGGGACACCTGGCCACCGTATTCGATGGGAAGTGGGAAGTCCAGAAGCCGTTCAATGGTGGGCTCGGCAAACGGGGTCAAGAAGTAGAGTTTGTTCTGGTAGGCCGTCCGCATGTAGAACTGCCCGATCTGGATTGGATCCCCAGGCACCGGCCCCTCGATGATCAAAACCGAGTCTTGGTCGGCTGGTGTGATGGAGAACTCGCCCGGCAGATTGCCCGGCTCGATCTTATAGGTTCCGCCCAGCAAGGGGTTGCGCTTGGACTGGCAGCGGACGAACTGGATGGCCCCCATGTTCCCTGCCAATGTGCCCTTAATCTCTTGAGCCCGGGCTGACACCTTTGTCGTAGGGGCGTCCTGTGGAAGCACCATGAGATGACCGTAGGGAAGACGGAACATACCCCCGCCGCGGTTCTTGATGCTATAGCACTGGTCGCCTGTGTTTTTGAACTCAAACCCTAGGTTCTGCCCAACCGCCAACGAAAGGCACTGGGGGCTGTTGATGATCTCCTCCAAGATGAACACATCAAACATCTTGGACCCCTTGATGACCACCTTCGCCAGAAACGCTGATGGGCTCATGTAGGTCGGGATCTTCATCCCCGGTCGGTTGGCCTTTAGGAACAGATGGAACTGCTTCCCATCGAAGGTGTAGAACTGCGGGATGCCTTTCGTGTTAGGGAAGAACCTTGGAATGCCTTGATTAGCGAAAGTCTGAGGGTCCGTGAACTTCATGGCGAGATCAGCACCCGCCAACTTGTTGACCAACACCTGGGATATCCGCGCATTTTGCGGCTGGTCACACACCGCTGCTGTAGCAAACGGAGTCTGCACCCAACGGATCTGATTGAGCGGGTTGCTGTTGGTCTCGTACCATTGCGCCCCATACATCTGATCCGTCCAAGGGCTATAGTTCAAGACGCCTGCTGGGATAAGAGGGGCAGCTGGCTGGTCAAAGACATCGGTCGGCGTAGCGGGGGCGGCTGGATAAAGAAGGTCTGCTGTTTGGATTGCACGCTCCGCAAGACCATTCTCGTAGAACTGCTGGTTGGCTGGGATCTTGAAGTTATAGGTCGCCGCCAAAAATCCATTCATCACACCAGCCAACACCCTCTTATCTTGAGCCTGCAGAGACGCTTTCTTGGCGGTTTCCTTGGACACCAGATTGGGGTTCCTGTTGGCGATCGCAGGGTCAGCGTCCAGCTCCAGAGCGATGTCCAAGATGGACGGGATGTAGCGGAACATCACGACCCGTGCGTCAGGGTTCAGATCCCGCATCTTTTGGATGGCGGCGATGCCCTTGCCGATCATGAAGTCCTTCATGTTCTTCACGGGCCAGGACAGGTTCAGCTTGGATGCCGCCGCAGGGCCGGTGATCTCGCCTGAGTCTGGCGGATCGTCCATGTAGCACATGGCGAAGTTCAAGACCTCGTTGTAGCCGCCTGATGCGTCGGTCCTCAACATGTCGCTGAGCGGTCGCCGCACCACCTTGCGGAACATGGCGAAGGTCAAGTTCTGCTTCGTCACACCACCATATCCCATAGCGATCGCCGCATCTGTCAGATACGCCACGCAATCAACGGGAGCGATGTAGTAGAGCTTGCCGATGTGGTACTTGCGGGTGTCCTTAACGGTGAGAACGATCGGACGGGCCTGGGCGTTGGTCACCCCAAGAGCTACGGGGGCGAAGATGACGGGAGCCGTGGCATTCAGGGCGTTGGGGTTCTCCATCGGCCCCTTCGTCTTCAACCCTTGCCTCAGAAGCACATCAGGATCGGTATAGGACGCCGCTGGAAACCCACCAGCCCCGGTGGACCCCACCAACGACATCGCCATCTTCACATCGACTCGAGAATCGAGGTTCTCGTCATCCTTTTCTTTGGATGCCAGGTCAGCAAGGTCTTCCTGGCCGATGTAAAAGTCCCCAGTTGGGTTGAACTCCCAAGACAAAAATGACCCTGGGGCAGTTGCCTGTTCGGTGGCGCTGGGCT
>ERZ795054.4326-NODE-4326-length-10488-cov-6.586313_pt1 | contig 10488 bp, 9 predicted proteins | sample MGYA00375138_ERZ795054 | MGnify/ENA primary metagenome ERZ795054 (study PRJEB30183, sample SAMN05720215) | anaerobic digester metagenome | isolation source: active sludge of municipal wastewater-treating anaerobic digesters | place: USA | collected 2014-12-23 ...
TTCTCCGGTGCGTCGTTCCGGCAAAACGCGGACCACTTCGGGAATAATTTCCGCCGCTTTACGAACCACGACATAATCCCCGACCCGAATATCCTTTTCCAAGCAGTAATCTTCATTGTGCAAAGAGGCCCGCGAGACCACGGAACCGGAGATCAGGACGGGTTCCATCTCAGCCACCGGAGTAATGACACCGGTTCTTCCGATTTGAAAGGTAATCCCGACTAAACGAGTAACGATTTCCTCCGGTGCGAACTTAAAGGCCGTGGCCCACTTCGGTGATTTGGCGGTATAACCGATTTTTTCATACAACTCGTACTCGTTGACCTTGATGACGACTCCATCAATCTCATAGGGAAGCGATTTTCGCATTTGATCGACGTGTCGGATGTATTGAGCCACTTCATCGATGGATTTGCAGACTTTTGTTTCTGGGTTGACTTTAAAATTCCATTCTTTCAATCGACCCAAAGCCGTGGCGTGATCCGGGACGGCATTTCGATCCATCCAATAGTAGATAAAGGTGTCAAGCTGGCGCTTTCCTACGATTTTCGGATCTAATTGACGCATGGTTCCGGCAGCCGCATTTCGTGGATTTTTAAACGGTTCTTCTCCCGAGGCTTCTTGTTCGTGGTTGAGGATATCGAAGGCTTTCTTGCTCATGAATATTTCGCCGCGGACTTCGATGGGGTCCAACGGTTTGATCGACAACGGGATCGATCGAATCGTCTTCGCGTTCTCTGTGATGTCTTCACCGACGGTTCCGTCCCCGCGGGTTGCAGCCCGAACTAAGCGACCGTTTTCATACAAAAGCGATACGGATAATCCATCGATCTTTAATTCGGTCACATAAGTGAAGGAAATTCCCGCTTCTTTTCGGATTTTTTGATCGAAATCGCGAAGTTCTTCTTCGCTATAGACGTTAGCCAAAGACATCATCGGAACACGATGACGTACTTTGACGAACTTGTCTTGAACCGGCCCCCCAACGCGTTGAGTCGGAGAATCATTGGCGACCAAATCCGGGCGTTCTTTTTCCAGCATGATCAACTCGTTCATTAATCGATCATATTCCGCGTCGCTGACTGAAGGATTGTCCAACACGTGATATTCATAATTATAACGGTTCAACAGAACCCGCAATTCGTTTATCCGCTTTTCGATGTTCATGAGTCTGCCTCCTTACAATCGCTGGATGCTGGGATGATCTTTCATCAATATTTTGATGCCGACCGGGGCTTTGAAAGCAATCGTCGCCCGGTCGTTGTCGATCATCACGATGATGCCTTCTCCGAACACGGCATGTTTCACTTTGTCCCCGATCGTCCATTGGATCCCGCTGGGAACATAATTGGATGTCGGCGGCGGAATCGGTTTGTTTTCTGAACGAGGGGTCTCCCAAGCCGGTTGAGTTCGTTTGGGACGAGCCAATCCTTGATGATCGATCAGACCCTCGTCGATTTCCGCAATGAATTCGGAATCGAGGTTTTCCTGATAATGCCCGTACATGAAACGACTCTTGGCGTTGGTAATGACCGCCAACTCCTTTGCCCGCGTCAGGGCCACATAGAACAGCCGGCGTTCCTCTTCGACATTTCCATATTCCATCATGCTTTGTCCCGAAGGAAAGAGGGTTTGTTCAAAACAAGTCATGAAAACAACTTGAAATTCCAACCCTTTTGCCGAGTGCATGGTCATCAAACTGACATAATCTTGATTTTGAAGGGCTTCTTCCGCTTCTTCGCGAAGAGATAATTCCGTGAGAATATCGACCAGTTTCTGATAATTGGAAGCGGAGGCGTCGTAATCCTTGATTTTTTCCAAAAGGACAGTTTTGAATTCCATCAGATTATCCAGCCGTCGTTCGGCTTCAAGATGGCGTTCTCCCCCGATTTCGCTGTCGGCTTTCAGCATCGCCAGATATCCTGATTTGCTCAAGAGATCATCATAAGTCACCAACAAGTTGACGTTTTCCAAATTGGCTTGCAACTCATCGATGGTTTTCTTGAAAGTCATCAGTTTTTCCGTCGTCGCCCGCGAGAAAAGATCGACGTCGACTTCAATGACATCCATCAATTTGAGATTTCGGGCCGCCGCATACTCTTTCATCCGTTCAAAAGTCGTTTCACCGATTCCGCGTTTGGGTTCGTTGTAGATCCGCGAAAACGCATAATCGTCGCCGCGATTGACCAATAGGCGTAAATACGCGATGATGTCTTTGATTTCTTTGCGTTTGTAAAAGGAGATGTTTCCGATGACTTTGTATGGAAGGTTGTATTTCAAAAGAACGTCTTCAAACTTTCGACTCATGGCGTTGTTTCGATAAAGGATCGCCATCTCCCTGAAGGAAATTCCGCTTTTTTTCAGGGTCTTGATCTTGTTATATACGTAATAAGCCTCTTCGTCGTCGTTTTCCGCTTTGAAGTGAATGATTTTGTCTCCCGTTCCCAACGTACTGAACAAATCTTTGGGGATGCGGTTGCGATTATGTTTGATGACGGAATTCGCCGCGTCCAGAATCGTGGATTTTGAACGATAGTTTTGATTCAGGATGATTTTGACATGTTCGGGAAAATCCCGCATGAATTTTCGGATGTTTTGGATGTTGGCTCCCCGAAAAGCATAAATGCTTTGGTCTTCGTCGCCGACGATGAAAAGATTCCGATGTTCTTTCGCCAACAGGTAGACGATTTCATATTGCAGGTCGTTGGTGTCCTGAAACTCATCGACAAGAATATACTCAAAGAGCGATTGGTATTTTTTCAATATCTCGGGAAATTCACGGAATAATTGGAGGACGAGGACCAACAAATCCTGAAAATCGACGAGATTATTGGCTTTCAGGAATTTTTGGTATCCTTCGAAAACGTTGACTAGAACATCTTTGGGAATCACATGGCCCAAAGAAAGGACCGTGGAATCCGCTTTGGCTTCTTCGATCAGATTGGCAATCAGTTTGGGAGAAAACCGTTTGATGTCGTAATTGAGATTTTTCATTACGTTTTTGACGATGATGATGGCGTCCTCGTCATCGATGATCTGAAAGTCGTTGCCATATCCCAGACAGGCAATATCGTTACGGAGAATTTTGGCACCCATGGCATGAAAGGTGGAAAGCCAGATGCCGGTCAACGGACGATCGATCAGCCGGAACACCCGGCTCCGCATTTCGTCGGCCGCCCGATTGGTGAAGGTGATGGAAAGGATGTGGCTGGGAGGAATGCCGATTTCATCGATGAGATAGGCGACGCGGTTGGTCAGAACCCGAGTCTTTCCCGAGCCCGCCCCGGCGACGGCCATCACCGGGCCATGGACGATTTTGACCGCCTTGATTTGTTGTTCATTCAATTTTTCAAACAAGATGTTTCCCATCGCCATCACCTGAGAAATATTATACCATATCTCCCCGACCAACGAGCGTCCAACCGGGTCTTTGCGAAAAAAAGACGGCCGGTTCCTAAAGGAACCACCCGTCGTTTCAATGATTTTCCCGATTGATGCGGATGTCCGCGATGATTCGGCACACCCGCCGGATCAGCAGCCAAACGAACACGGCGCATGTCACTCCGCAAACGGCGATGATCGTCAAGCGTTCCCACTGGTGGCCAAGTTCGGAAAAGGGGAGGTCCAGTCGGATCAAAACAATCGCTTGCTCCACGGCCTTCCATCCGAAGAAACCGATGATTGCTACAAAGAAGAGACACCAAATGGCTTTGATTTTCATGTTATTTGAAGCTGGATTTCAATTCGACGATCCGGTTGAAAACCAAAGCCCCGGGGCGGGAGTCGTAATCGACGGAAAAATAACCGTTACGAACGAATTGGAACTTGTCTCCGCTTTGGACGTCTTTCAGTGAAGGCTCGACGAACCCGTTCATGACGTGCCAGGAATCGCGGTTCAATCGTTCCAGCAACGGACGATCTCCGTCCGAATCGACCATCAAGGGTTCAAACAGGTTGAAGGTCGCGGGCAAAGCTTGTCCGGCTGCGACAAAATGAAGATTCCCATTGGGTTTTCGAGCGGTGAATCCGGTTCCGGATTTGGTTTCCGGATCGTAGGTGCAGTGAATTTCCCGAGGTGTTCCGTCTTGGTCTTTGACGACGGAGATGCATTTGATAAAGTAGGTGTGCATCAAACGAACTTCCAGACCGAGAGATAACCGTTTCCAGTGTTTGTCGGGGGCGGTTTCGGCGAAATCGTCGCGTTCGATGTAAACAACCTTTTCGAACGGAATCTTGCGGAGACCCAAAGCTTCGTTTTCGTTATTGTTGGGGGCGTCGAACCATTCGGTCTGCCCTTCGGGATAGTTGTCGATGACGACTTTGAGTGGGTTGAGGACGGCATTCACGCGGAGGGCTTTCAGGCGGAGATCATCGCGCAAACAATTTTCGAGCATCTCCGAAGAAACCGTCGAATTGATCCGCGACAGTCCGGTGCCGATCACAAAAGTCCGGATGGCTTCGGGGGTATATCCGCGACGGCGGAGCCCGACGAGCGTCGGCATCCGCGGATCGTCGTATCCACGCACTTCCTTGGCGTCCACCAACTGCCGAAGGTACCGTTTCGACATGATCGTGTTGGTAATGTTCAGTCGTCCGAATTCATATTGATGCGGCGTATGCGGCATTTCACACTTTTCCACGAACCAGTCGTACAGGACGCGGTGATCGACATATTCCAACGAACACAGTGAATGGGTGACCCCTTCGATGGCGTCCTGAAGCGGGTGGGCGAAATCGTACATCGGATAAATGCACCACCGGTCGCCCGTGTTGTGATGGGTGATGTGCAAAATCCGGTAGATGACCGGATCACGCATGTTGATGTTGGGACTCGCCATGTCAATCTTGGCTCGTAACGTTTTTTCGCCGTCGGCGTATTTTCCGTCCCTCATCTCTTGAAACAAGCGCAGGTTTTCTTCCACTGAGCGGTTGCGGCAAGGCGACTCGACACCGGGTTCCGTCAATGTTCCCCGATGTTTCGAAACCTCTTCCGGCGACTGGTCATCAACGTAAGCCAAGCCTTTGCGAATCAGCAATAACGCTCTTTGATAGGATTCCTCAAAATAATCCGATCCGAAAAAGACGTTTTTCGGCGTATACCCGAGCCATTTGATGTCTTCCTTGATGGCTTCGACGAACATCGCGTCCTCTTTGACGGGATTGGTGTCGTCAAAACGGAGATTGGTATATCCTCCGAAGATCCTCGCCATCTCGAAATCCGTGATGATGGCGCGGGCGTGCCCAATGTGTAGATACGCATTGGGTTCGGGGGGAAACCGGGTAACGATCTCCCGCACCTTTCCGGAAGCGATATCTTCCTCGATGATCGATTTGATGAAATTGGATGCCATTTCCATGACAGAACACCTCACGAATGGTGAATATCTCTATTGTAGCCCAGTTTTATTTTAATTCAAGACGGGAATCGCCATTGATCGCATAATCGTCGGCTTTTCCGGTTTTTTGAAATTTGAAATATCCCGCGACCGCAATCATCGCGGCGTTGTCGGTGCAATAAGCCATTCCGGGGAAATAGACCGGGACATCGGTGATTTCCCGAGTCATTTTTGCCCGTAGGCCTTTGTTGGCGGCGACTCCGCCCGCCACAATCACTTGTTTGACTGCATATCGGTGCGCGGCTTCTTTGGTTTTCTTTACCAATACATCCGTAACCGCTTCTTGAAAACTGGCACAGATGTCCTCCACCGCGAACGGCTCCTGCCGTTGGACCATGTTGTGATGAAGATTGATGACATGCGATTTCAATCCGGAAAAACTGAACTGAAAATCGCCTGAATCGATCAACGGTCGGGGAAGTTTATACAAGTCTTTCCCCAACGCTGCCTTTTTGTCCACCAAAGGCCCTCCCGGATAGGGAAGCCCGAGAACGCGGGCAATTTTGTCGTAGGCCTCGCCGACGGCATCGTCTGCCGTCTCGCCGATGATTTGGAAGTCATAATGACCCTTCATCACGATCAGTTGCGTGTGCCCGCCGGAAACCACCAGTGCCAAACACGGAAATTCCAAGTCGTGTTCGATGTTGTTTGCGTAAATATGGCCGGCAATGTGATGGATTCCGATGATGGGGATATCAAAATTCATCGCAATCACCTTCGCGGCGGCGACTCCGATCAGCAACGATCCGATCAACCCCGGACCGGCGGTAACGGCAATCAGATCGATATCGGAAAATGCGATTCCCGCTCGTTTAACGGCTTGATCAAAAACCAAGGAAATCCCTTTGACGTGTTCCCGGGAAGCAATTTCCGGAACCACGCCCCCGTATTCCCGATGGATGTCGATTTGGCTTAACACAGCGTTGGACAAAACGGTTTTTCCGTCTTTGACAAGAGCTACGCTGGTTTCGTCGCAACTCGATTCCACTCCCATGACAATCATATCATTTTCACTTCGCATTCTCACTAAAGGTTTTTTAACATCAAATCGGCGTTTTCTCCGTCAGAGTAATAGTTCTTGCGGATCGAGACGAAAGAAAACCCGTATTGTCGATACATCGCTTTCGCGATTTCGTTCGATTGTCGAACTTCCAACGTCAGCGTGTTGACGCCCGCCTTCTTCAGAAAGTCCAAAATGAAATCCATCAGGTTCGAGCCCAATCCTTTGTGCTGTTCTTCGGGAACCACGTAAAAATTGAGGATAGATGCCAATGGAACGTCGATCCAAACACCGATGTGACCCAAGAACCGTTGGGTCAGAGCATCTTCCATCACGAAGAAACGCGTGAATTGGTTTTCCGCCAATTCGCTGGACAAGGTTTCCTCGCCCAACGATTGTCCCAGGATCCGCCGATCGTTGTAAACGATGTTGGGAATGTCGTCCCCTCGCATCGCCCGGATGATGGGTTTCATGATTTGCCTTTGTTTCGTTCCGCCTCGGTCACCTGAAGGTAGTTGGGAACGAGTTCATGAATATTGGAAACGGGAAGGGTCAATCCGCTGTTGATAAGCGTCCTGACATCCGGTTTTCCCTCGGTCACTTTGTGAAAACCCGGTCCGGCTGTTCCGATGAAGGATTCCGCGTTGGCGAGGGTGTCGGGAACGAGCACTGTCAGTTTTCCCGATTCTTTTCGGTAACAGGCCATAAAGGCGTTTCCTCTCCGGGCATCAATGGCAGGAAGGATGAATCCATCCTCCGCCCCGGAAGCCAACAAGGCCAACGTGGAAACGGTTCGGACGGGAATGCCATTGAGGTAACCGATCATTTTGGCAATCGATACTCCGATGCGGACTCCGGTGTAACTCCCCGGGCCCACCCCGACGATCACTTCTGTCACTTGGTTCAAGCGGATGCCTGCTTCTTTCAAAATTCCGTCCAAAAGCGGCATAACGGTCACGGCATGATTTTGGATGTCTTTTCGATAGGCGGAACCGACTTCGATGCCGTCGATGACCAATGAAAGGAAGACGTACTCAGTGGCTGTATCGATCAGCAAGATCTTCGACGATCCGGGCATATGCGCCACTTCCTTCCATGGTGATTTCCCGAGCCTTTTCGTCAATCGCTCGGATGTTGAGGGTCAACATTTCCTGCGGAAGCATTTGCCCGATATACGGGTACCATTCGATCACGGCGACACCGTTGCCATAAATGAAATCGTCCAGTTCATAATCGTACCCGATGGATTCCAGCCTGTATACGTCCATGTGATACAGCGGCAATCCGTTCCGATAGATTTTTAACAATGTGAACGTCGGGGAATTGACGGTCTCTCGAATGCCCATGTGCTTGGCGAGAAATTGAGTGAATGTCGTTTTTCCGCTCCCGAGATCGCCGCCAAGCCCAAGGACAAAACCGGGTTTTAAATAACCCGACAATGATTTTGCCAATTGATCCATTTCCGATAAATCATGTACTTTCGTCAACCACTTCATATGCCTGCACCACTCAGTTAATCTATATCAAATTATATCATATCGATGGTAATTTCAGCCGGTTTTTTTGCCGGTTTTCCCGCGGTTCCGCAACCACTTTTGGTTTTTTTGTGATATCGGTTCATTTTCCCGTCGATATGGTATAATAGGCATAATGGCCGCCCCCGCCCGGAACCTCGTTCCTGCCGGGCGCAACCGACAGAAGGTGAATCCCGTGTTTTTGATTATCCACAATCCTTTGTCCAACAACTCAAAATCCAAGAAGATCACTTCCCGGATCGTGAAGTTTTTCCAAAAGAACAATGTTCCGTTTTATTTGCGTTCAACGCTCAAAATCGAGAACCTCAATACTTTTTTGAAAACCAACCCGACCATCACGGACATCCTGTACTGCGGCGGCGACGGATCCATCAACTATATGATCAACAGCGTCGATCTCCAACAAATCCGCCAAAACATTTATTTGGCGAAAAGCGGTTCGGGAAACGATTTTCTCCGTTCCCTCAAACAGATTCGCACGGGCTCGATCGCTATTGCCAGGGCGGAAACCAACGTTAAAAGCGTTAAGTTCATCAACGGATGCGGACTCGGTGTCGACGCTTCGGTCTGCCATTATGTCAACCAAGACACCAAGAAGAACAAATTGTCCTATTTCATCAACGCCTTCCGAGCCTTTTCGCAATTCCGTCCGGTCACCATGGACGTGATCGTCGACGGTGTACCTCATCATTATGAAAAAGCCTATTTCTGCGCCGTACAAAATGGAAAATACTTCGGCGGGGGAATGAAAGTCGCCCCCAAAGCCGATCCGACTTCGGAAACGTATCAGATCTGCATCGCACACACGGTTTCCCGAGGGTTGCTTTCGACGCTTTTCATGACCATCTACTCCGGACTTCACACCAAGATCCACCGATATGTCGACATGTTCGAGGGAAAAGACATCCAAATCAAAGCCGGACAAAATCTGTTCTTCCAAGCGGACGGCGAAGTCCTCGCCGATGTCAGCGAAATTCGGGTCAAGCAAGCCGAATCGCGGCCATTCTCCGCTTTTGACAAGAAGGAAATCAAAGCGCGGTTCGCCAACAAATAAGTGGGTTCATAAAAAATGGGTAATCCCGGCGGGATTATCCATTTTTCATTGATGAAGTTGGGATTCAAGTTCGGCTTTCAACGATTCGTATCCCGGTTTGCCCAAGAGGGCGAACATGTTCTTTTTGTAGGCTTCCACCCCGGGCTGATCAAACGGGTTGACGCCCAGAACATAACCGCTGACCGCACAGGCCAGTTCAAAGAAATAGACCAAGTGACCGAAGGAATAAGCACTGATTTCGGGAATGTTGAGCACCAGATTGGGAACCAAGCCGCTTTCATGCGCCAACAAAGTGCCTTCAAAAGCTTTTTTGTTCACAAAATCAACGGTTTTTCCGGCCAGATAATTCAATCCGTCCAAGTCCTCGGGTTCTTTCTGAATGACCCATTCGCGTTCGGGTTTTTGAACATTGAGTACGGTTTCAAAGAGAATCCGCCGGCCGTCCTGAATCTGTTGGCCCAACGAATGGAGATCGGTGCTGAACCCAGCCCCGGAGACAAACAAACCCTCGTGTTCCTTGCCTTCGGATTCACCGTACAGCTGTTTCCACCACTCCCCGAAAACCATCAGGCGGGGTTCGTAATTGACGAGCATCTCAATGGCTTTGTTGCTACGATAAAGAAGATTTCGCATCGCGGCGTACAGGTAGGCGTCGTTTTTTTGAATATCGTGAGACTTGTAGGCCTTTCGAGCATCGTTTGCGCCTTTCATCATCGCCTTGATGTCGATGCCCGCCGCGGCGATCGGAAGCAGCCCCACGGCGGTCAAAACGCTGTAACGTCCGCCGATATCGTCGGGAACGACGAATGTTTCATATTTCTTGGTCACCGCAAGGCGACGGAGCGCGCCTTTGGTCTTGTCGGTAGTGACGTAGATCCGATCGGCCGCGCCTTCGGGTCCGTATTTGGTTTCCAAAAGATTCTTAAAAGCACGGAAGGCGATGGCCGGTTCGGTCGTCGTACCGGATTTGGAGATGACGTTGATCGCAAAATCCTTGGTTTTTACATAATCGACCAATTCCGCCAAATAGGTGGATGACATCTGGTGACCGGCAAAGATGATTTCCGGTTTTTTCTTGACCGGGAAATACGGTGTCAGCATTTCGATTGCGGCTTTGGCCCCCAGATACGATCCCCCGATCCCGATGACAATCAGGATCTTGGCTTGACGGCGGATCTTGCGGGCGGCGGCCCCGATCCGCTTGAATTCCTCTTGATCATAGTGACGGGGAAGATCAACCCATCCGGTGAATTCGCTGCCTTTTCCGGTTTTTTCCCGCAAGTGGCGGTCGGCGACTGTGATTTCCTTTTGCATCAATTTCAATCCGTCCGCCCCGACGAAAGGCAGGGCGTGGGAGACATCTAAAGACAGATATTTTTCCATTGATTGTTTCCTCCTGATTCAAAACCGCTTTTATTATACCACGTTTTTTGAACTCGAACCATCTTCATCGCGTCCCGAAAACGTTTTTACGAGCCAAAAGAAAAGGCGGCCGAGATTTCA
>ERZ795054.4327-NODE-4327-length-10487-cov-17.861963_pt1 | contig 10487 bp, 6 predicted proteins | sample MGYA00375138_ERZ795054 | MGnify/ENA primary metagenome ERZ795054 (study PRJEB30183, sample SAMN05720215) | anaerobic digester metagenome | isolation source: active sludge of municipal wastewater-treating anaerobic digesters | place: USA | collected 2014-12-23 ...
TCCGTGTAGCCAAAGCGGCTGAAGTCGCGCACGCGCATGGGGTAGAGCACGCCGTCCAGGTGGTCGCACTCGTGCTGCACCACGCGGGCGTGAAAGCCCTGGGCTTCGCGCTCGATCCAGCCGCCCTGCGGGTCGCGGCCGCGGTAGTGCAGGCGGGTGTGGCGCGCCACCACGCCGCGCAGGCCGGGCACCGACAGGCAGCCCTCCCAGCCCTCTTCCAGCTCGTCGCCCAGGGGCGTGAGCTCGGGGTTGAGCAGGATGGTCTGGGGCACGGCGGGCGCCTCGGGGTAGCGCGCGGCGCGCTCGAAGCCAAAGATCACCAGGCGCAGGTTCACGCCGATCTGCGGCGCGGCCAGGCCCACGCCGCCCGCGGCCTCCATGGTCTCGAACATGTCGGCAATCAGGCGCGTGAGCTCGGGCGTGCCGAACTCGGTGACGGGCTCGGCCACGCGCAGCAGGCGCGCATCGCCCATGCGCAGGATGGGGTGGATCATGCGGCCTCCGGCTGCACCGCCGCGGCCAGCACGCGCACGGCGCGCGTCACGGCGCTCTTCATCACGGCTTCAAGGTCTTCGAGGCGGATGGCCTCGCGGCTGTCGCCCAGGCCGGCGGCGTGGTTCACCACCACGGCCAGCGCGGCGTAGGCCAGCCCCGCCTCGCGCGCCAGCGCGGCCTCGGGCATGCCGGTCATGCCCACCAGCTCGCCGCCGTCGCGGCGGATGCGGGCAATCTCGGCCGCGGTCTCGAGCCTCGGGCCCTGGGTGCAGGCGTACACCCCGCCGTCGTGCACCGCCTCGCCCGCCTGCTTCGCGGCGGCCAGCAGGCGCGCGCGCAGCGCGGCCGAGTACGGCCAGGTGAAGTCCACGTGCGTCACCGGCGCCTCGCTGCCCTCGAAGAAGGTGGCCTTGCGCCCGTGGGTGTAGTCGATGATCTGGTCGGGCACGGCCAGCACGCCGGGCCCGAACTGCTCGCGCACCCCGCCCACCGTGGCCACCGCCAGCACGCCCTGCACTTCAAGGTTCTTCAGCGCCCAGATGTTGGCGCGGTAGTTGATCTCGTGCGGGGCAATCGTGTGGCCGTAGCCGTGGCGCGCCAGGAACACCACCTCGGCCCCGCCCAGGGTGCCAAAGGTCAGCGCGCCCGAGGGCTCGCCGTAAGGCGTGCGCATCACCTGCCGCCGCGTGCGCTCCAGCGCCGCCAGCTTGGCCAGGCCGCTGCCCCCGATGATTGCGTACATCAGTTGTCTCCGGTGAGCGCGCGCAGGCCGGCTTCGTCGATCACCGTCACGCCCAGGCTGCGCGCCTTCTCTAGCTTGGAGCCGGCTTCCGCGCCGGCCACCACAAAGTGGGTCTTCTTCGACACCGAGCCGCTCACCTTGCCGCCGGCGGCCTCGATCAGCGCGCTGGCCTCGTCGCGCGACAAGCTGGGCAGCGTGCCGGTGAGCACCAGCGTCATGCCCGCCAGCGGGCCGGCGGCGCGCTCGGTGCGCGCCTCGCTCCAGTGCACGCCCTCGGCGCGCAGCGCGGCAATCACCTCGCGGTTGTGCGGCTCGGCAAAGAAGGCGGCAATCGACTCCGCCACCACCGGGCCCACGTCGCGCACCTCGAGCAGACCCTGCACGTCGGCGGCGATCAGCGCCTCGAGCGAGCCAAAGTGCCGCGCCAGGTCGCGCGCGGTGGCCTCGCCCACGTGGCGGATGCCCAGCGCGTACACAAAGCGCGCGAGCTGCGTGCTGCGTGCGCGGGCCAAGGCGGCCACCAGATTCTCGGCGGACTTCTGGCCCATGCGCTCCAGGCCGGCCAGGGTGTCGGCGTTCAGGCGGAACAGATCGGCCGGGGTGTGCACCAGGCCCGCGTCCACCAGTTGCTCGACCAGCTTGTCGCCCAGGCCTTCGATGTCCAGCGCGCGGCGGCCGGCAAAGTGCAGCAGGGCCTGCTTGCGCTGCGCGGGGCAGTACAGGCCGCCGGTGCAGCGGGTGTCCTTCTCGCCCTCGTCGCGCACCGCGGCCGAGCCGCACACCGGGCAGTGCGCCGGCATCACGAAGGCGCGCGCCTCGGGCGGCCGGCGCTCGGGCAGCACGCCCACGATCTCGGGGATCACGTCGCCGGCGCGGCGCACGGTCACGGTGTCGCCGATCATCAGGCCCAGCTGCGCGATGAAGTCCTCGTTGTGCAGCGTGGCGTTGCTCACCGTCACCCCGCCCACGAACACCGGCGCCAGCCGCGCCACGGGCGTGAGCTTGCCGGTGCGGCCCACCTGCACCTCGATGTCCTGCACCGTGGTGAGCATCTCTTGCGCGGGGTACTTGTGCGCCACGGCCCAGCGCGGCTCGCGCGACACGAAGCCCAGGCGCCGCTGCCGGTCAAACGAATTGACCTTGTAGACCACGCCGTCTATGTCGAAGGGCAGCGCGTCGCGCTCGGCCGCCACGCGGGCGTGGAACTCGCGCAGGCCCGCCGCGCCCTGCACCGCCGCGCGGTGGTCCGACACCGCCACGCCCATGGCGGCCAGCGCGTCGAGCGTGGCGCTGTGGGAGGCGGGCAGCGCCCAGCCCTGCACCTCGCCCAGGCCGTAGGCGTAGAAGCTCAGCGGCCGCTGCGCGGTGATGCCCGGGTCGAGCTGGCGCAGGAAGCCCGAGGCCGCGTTGCGCGGATTGACGTAGATCTTCTCGCCCGCGGCGCGCTGGCGCTCGTTCAGGCGCTCGAAGTCGGCGCGGCGCATGAAGACCTCGCCGCGCACTTCCAGCACGGGCGGCGCGGGATCGAGTTGCAGCCGCAGCGGGATGGCGCGGATGGTGCGCACGTTGGGGGTCACGTCCTCGCCCACCTCGCCGTCGCCGCGCGTGGCCGCCTGCACGAGCACGCCGTGCTCGTAGCGCAGGTTCAGCGCCAGGCCGTCGAACTTGAGCTCGGCGGCGTATTCGACGGGCGCGTCCTCGGGCGTGAGCTCGAGCTCGCGGCGGATGCGCGCGTCGAAGGCGTCGGCCCCGGCGGGGCTGGCGTCGGTCTCGGTGCGGATCGAGAGCATGGGCACGGCGTGCCGCACCTTGGGCAGGTCGGCGCGCGGCGCGCCGCCCACGCGCTGGGTGGGCGAGTCGGGGGTGCGCAGCTCGGGGTGCGCGGCCTCGAGCGCCGCGAGCTCGGCGAACAGGCGGTCGTACTCGGCGTCGGGCAGGCGGGGCGCGGCCAGCACGTAGTACTCGTGGTCGGCGCGGGCAATGGCGCCGCGCAGCTCGGCCGCGCGCGCGGCGGCGCCGGCCGGCGCGCTCACGCCTGCACCACGAAGAGGCGCAGCGCGCGCGCGCTGCCCGGCTCGATCTCCACGTCGTGCATCTGCTGGTAGAGCTGGCCGAGCTGCTCGTTGATGGCCACCGCCGCGGTGCTCGCCAGCGGCCGGCCGCTCTCGTCGACGATCTGCGCGCCCAGCCGCGCGGCCAGGTCGCGCGCGGTGTTGAACAGCAGCTCGAGCGGCTGCGCGGCCACCGGCGCCACGGGCACGTCGAGCGCCAGCATGGCGATGTCCGACAGCGGCGCCTGGGTGGCCAGCGTGAGCACCGGGCGGCCGTCGGCATCGCGCCACAGCCAGCGCTCGGGGCCCACGGGCGCAAAGCCCGTGCCCTGCGCCGCCGCCGCCACCGCCTCGACGCTGAACGGCGCGCCGCTGGAGCGCAGGCGCAGCGACAGGCGCACGTCGAAGCGCGCCACGCGCGAGTCCAGGTCGTTGGCCTGGGCGAGCAGGTCGGGCACGTCGGGCGGCTCGAACTCGGCATCGAGCTCGAGCGCGATGTGCTGGGCGGCGGTGACGAAGCGCGAGGCGTCGATCTCGGTGATCGCGCCGCGCCGGTCGGCCAGTTGCAGCGCGATCAGCAGCTCGGTGTAGAAGCCGAAGCGGTCGGGCGCGCACCACTGCTGAGTGCGTCCGTCCCAGACCGCCAGATGGGTGGGCAGCGGCAGGTCCAGGCGCTGCAGGTGGTTGGCCGCCGCGAGCGCCGCGACCCCGTCCACCGGGCGCGTGCAGCGCAGCTCAAGGGCGTAGTCGATCAGCGGATCCTCCACCCAGTCGCCCGCCTTGACCGGCGCGGCGTGGTCGGCGCCGCTGGCGAAGTCGGCGCCGGGCGCGTCGGGCAGCGGGCCCAGGCGCGGCTCGATGCGCTGGCCCGGCACCGCCGACTGGCCCGCATCGCCGCCGTCGGGCGCGACGGGCGCGCGGCCGGCAACGGGATCGAGCCGCACATCGCCCAGATCCGCCCCCAGGCTCTGCGCCCGGCGGCGGGCGGCACGTTCGTCCCACTTGCCCTTGAGGAACAGCCCCAGCAGGAGCGCCCCGGCCAGGGCCGCCAGCGCGATCTGGAGCTCGCTCATGGCGCGGCGCCCTAGGCGGCCTCGGCCACCAGGCGGGTGGCCGCCTCGATGTCCACCGCCACGATGCGCGAGACGCCCTGCTCCTGCATGGTCACGCCCACCAGTTGCTGGGCGAGCTCCATGGCGATCTTGTTGTGCGTGATGAACAGGAACTGGGTCGAGTCCGACATCGACTCCACCAGCGCGCAGAAGCGCTCGGTGTTGGCGTCGTCGAGCGGCGCGTCGACCTCGTCGAGCAGGCAGAACGGCGCCGGGTTGAGCTTGAACATGGCAAACACCAGCGCGGTGGCGGTGAGCGCCTTCTCGCCGCCCGACAGCAGGTGAATCGTGCTGTTGCGCTTGCCGGGCGGCTGGGCCATGACCTGCACGCCGGCGTCGAGGATCTCTTCGCCGGTCATGATGAGCCGCGCCTCGCCGCCGCCGAAGAGCTTGGGGAACATCTCGCCGAACTGGGCGTTGACCTGGTCGAAGGTGGCCTGCAGCAGGTCGCGGGTCTCGCGGTCGATCTTGCGGATCGCGTCCTCGAGCGTGTCGATCGCCGACCTGAGGTCGGTGGACTGCGCCTCGAGGAAGCCCTTGCGCTCCTGCGCGCTGGCAAGCTCGTCGAGCGCGGCGAGGTTCACCGCGCCGAGCGCGGCGATCTCGTTGGCCAGGCGGGTGATCTCGCCCTGGAGGTTCGCGGCGCGCGGCTTCTCGGCGGCGTGGCGCTCGGCGAGCGCGGCCTCGTCGACCTGCGCCTGCGCGAGCTGCTCGGCAAACTGCTCGGCGGCCAGGCGCGCGGCCTGCTCCTTGAGTTGCAGCTCGGTGATGCGGTCGCGCAGCGGCTGCTGCTCACGCTCCAGGCCGAGGCGGCGCTCGTCCTGCGCACGCAGCTGGGCGGCGAGCTCGTCCATGCGGGTGCGGGCCTCGCGCAGGCGCTCCTCGGCCTCGGTGCGGCCGCCGAGCAGGCCGTCAAGGCCGGCGCGCGCGGCAGAGTCGTCGAGCTGCGCCAGCTGCGCGGCGGCGGACTCGACGTCGATCTCGATGCGCGCCGCGTCGTCGGTGGCGCTGGCCGCGGCCTGGCGCACGTCGCGCTCGCGCTCGCGGTTGGCGGCAAGCGTGAAGCCGATCTGCTGATGTTCGGTCTCGAGCCGGCGCTGCTCGTCGCGCGCCGCGCGCAGGGCGGCATCGGCCTGCTCGTAGGCAAGCTGCGCATCCTCGGCGCGCTGCTGGGCGGTGGCGAGTTCCTCGTCCAGGCTCTGGAAGCGGGCCTCGGCCTCCTCGCGCGCAGCGCGCAGCTCTTCGTCGTGCGCGCCGATCTCGGCCAGTTCGCCCTCGATCTGGCCGCTGCGGTGGCGGTGGCGCTCGATCACCTCGGCCAGGCGCACGGCCTCGATCTGCACGCCGTGCAGCGCGGTGCGCAGCCGCTCGACCTCGCGGCGGTGCCCGCCCAGCCCGTCCTGCACGAGGCGCACGGCGCTCTCGGCGCGCGCGGCGGCGGCCAGGGCCTCGTCGGCGATCAGGCGCTGGGCACGCAGCTCGCGCTCGAGGTTCTCGATTTCCTGGCGGCGCGCCAGCATGCCGGCCTTGGCGTCGTCGGCCGCGTAAAAACGCACGCCGTGACGGCTGACGCGGTGACCGGCCTTGACGATGAAGCTCGCGCCCGCGGGCAGCTCGGTGCGCGCAGCGAGTGCCGCGCCGAGGTTATCGGCCACGTAGACGCCGGCCAGCCAGTCGCCCACCACGGCGGCGAGCGCGGCTTCGCCGCCGCGCACGAACTCACCCAGCGGGCGGGCTGCGGCCAGCGGTGCGGCCTCGCGCGGCACCGCGCCGGCGGGGCTGAAGAAGGCCACGCGGGCCGGGGGCGCATTGCCGGCAAAGCCGGCGACCATGTCGAGCCGGCCGACTTCCAGCGCCTCGAGGCGCTCGCGCAGCACGGCCTCGACGGCGGTCTCCCAGCCGGGCTCGACGGCGAGCCGCTTGAACAGGCGCGGCAGGCTCTCCAGGCCCTGGGCCTTGAGCCAGGGGTCGAGCTTGTCGTTGGCCTCGACGTTGGCCTGCAACTGGCGCAGCGCGGCCAGGCGCGCCTCGATGCGGGTGAGCGACTCGGACTCGCGCAGGCGCGCGTCCTGCGCGGTCTGGCGTTCCTCGGCCAGGCGTGCGGCCTGCTCCTCGGCCTCGGCCTGAGTCTGTTCCTGCGCGGCGAGCGACTCGCGCAGCGCGGCGAGCTGCTCTTCCAGCCCGCGATGCCGCTCTTCGTCGGGCGCGCCCATCTGGCCGCGCTCCTGGGCGAGGCGCTCGCGCCGCTGCGTCAGCGCGGCCAGCTGGCGGTCGAGCGAACGGCTCTCGGCGGCCACCGCCTCGATTGCGTTCTCGGCCGTCACCGCGGCGCCGCGGGCGGTGCTCATCGCGTCGCGCGCGGCGGCGTAGGCGTCCTCGCGCGCCGGCAGCGTGGCCTCGTGGTCGGCGGCGCGCGCCTGCGCCTCGGTCAGGCGCAGCTCGCCCTCGCCGATCGCCTGCACCAGGGCCTGGGCACGCTCGCCGAGCTCGGCGTGCTCGGCCAGGCGGCGCTCGCGCGTGGCGCGCAAGGCTTCGATCTGGCCCGCCAGCCGCGTGCGGCCGTCGAGGATCAGGCGGATCTCGGACTCGAGCTTGCCGATCTCGGCGTTGACCTCGTAGAGCCGGCCCTGGGCCTCGTGCACCGCGTCGGAACTGGCGTAGTGCGCGGCGCGCACTTCTTCGAGCTGGCGCTCGGTGGCGCGCAGCTCGGCGGTGTGGCCTTCGAGGGCATTGACCGCGGCGGCCGCATCGGCGGCCACCTTGTCGCGCTCGGCCTGGGCGTCGTGGCGGCGCGTGAACCACAGCAGGTGCTGCTGAGCGTCGTGGCGCACCTGCAGCTCGCGATAGCGTCCGGCGACCTCGGCCTGCTGGGCGAGCTTGGAGGTCTGACCGTCGAGCTCGCGCAGGATGTCCTCGACGCGGGTCAGGTTGTCGCGCGTGTCCGAGAGGCGGTTCTCGGTCTCGCGGCGGCGCTCCTTGTACTTCGAGACGCCCGCGGCTTCCTCGAGGAAGATGCGCAGGTCCTCGGGACGCGCCTCGACGATGCGCGAGATCATCCCCTGGCCGATGATGGCGTAGGCGCGCGGCCCCAGGCCCGTGCCCAGGAAGATGTCCTGCACGTCGCGGCGGCGCACCTGCTGGTTGTTGATGTAGTAGCTGCTCGCGCCGTCGCGCGTGAGCACGCGCTTGACGCTGACCTCGGCGTACTGGCCCCAGGCGCCGCCGATGCGCCCGTCGGTGTTCTCGAACACCAGCTCCACGCTGGCGCGGCCGGACTGCTTGCGGTTGACCGAGCCGTTGAAGATGACGTCGGCCATGGACTCGCCGCGCAGTTCGCTGGCCTTGGACTCGCCCAGCACCCAGCGCACGGCGTCGATCACGTTCGACTTGCCGCAGCCGTTGGGTCCGACCACGCCGACGAGGCGGCCGGGCACGTCGATCTGGGTGGGATCGACAAAGGACTTGAACCCGGCGAGCTTGATCTGCCGAAGACGCACTGCCTGATGACTTCCGGGAAGCGGGCACCGCGCGGCTGGCGAGAGGCTGGCGCGCGGTCGGCCCGAGGTTGTTGGATGGCTCCTTCGTATAATACCGCCCACTCCCGAACTGCCCGCGGCGCGCCGCCGCCCCCGCCCATGGCCACGCGCCCGAGCAAGTCCCTAGAGTCGTTCGACAACCCCCAGCCGGACCGGGACTACCTGGTGCACATCGAGGTGCCCGAGTTCACCTGCCTGTGCCCCATGACCGGCCAGCCCGACTTCGCAACCGTGATCCTGGACTACATCCCGGACCGCAGGAACGTGGAGCTCAAGAGCCTCAAGCTCTACATGTGGTCGTTCCGTGACGAGGGCGCCTTCCACGAGGCGGTGACCAACCGCATCGTCGACGACCTGGTGGCCGTGCTCAAGCCGCGCTACCTGCGGGTGACGGCCAAGTGGTACGTGCGCGGCGGCATCTTCACCAACGTGGTGGCCGAGCACCGCAAGCGCGGCTGGAAGCCGGCTGCGGCCGTCGACTTGCCCGCCTTCGAGGCCGGCCGGCCCATGCGCGGCTAGCCCCATGAACCCCGACCTGGCTCGGCTCCAGCCCTACCCCTTCGAGCGCCTGCGCAAGCTGCTCGAGGGGGTGGCGCCGCCCTCTGGCCTCGCACCGATCAACCTGTCGATCGGCGAGCCGCGCCACCCCACGCCGCGCTTCATCACCGAGGCGCTGATCGCCGCCCTGCCCGCCTTGGCGAACTACCCGCTCACCGCCGGCGAGCCCGCGCTGCGCGAGGCGATCGCGGCCTGGCTCGCGCGCCGCCACGGGCTGGCGCGCATCGACCCGGGCACCGAGGTGCTGCCGGTGGCGGGCTCGCGCGAGGCGCTCTTTGCCTTCGCGCAGGCGGTGATCGACCGCAGCCGCCCGGCGCGCGTGGTGTGTCCCAATCCGTTCTACCAAATCTACGAGGGCGCGGCCCTGCTCGCCGGCGCGCACCCGGTGTTCCTGCCGACCACCGAGGCCAACGGCTACGCGATGGACTTCGGGCGCCTGTCGAGCGCCCTGCTCGATCAGGTGCAGCTGGTCTACGTGTGCTCGCCCGGCAACCCCACCGGCCGCGTGATGCGCCTGGAGGAGTGGCAGCGCCTCTTCGAACTGGCCGACCGCCACGGCTTTGCGATCGCCGCCGACGAGTGCTACTCCGAGATCTACTTCGACGAGGCCGCGCCGCCCCTGGGCGCGCTGGCCGCGGCCCAGGCGCTGGGCCGCAGCGGCTACGAGCGCCTGGTGGTGTTCGGCAGCCTGTCCAAGCGTTCCAACGTGCCGGGCCTGCGCTCGGGCTTCGTGGCGGGCGACGCGGCGCTGATCAAGCCCTTCCTGCTCTACCGCACCTACCACGGCGCGGCGCTGGGCGGCGCGGTGCAGCGCGCCAGCATCGCCGCCTGGAACGACGAGGCGCATGTGGTCGAGAACCGGCGCCTCTACGCCGCGAAGTTTCGCGTTGCCCAGCCCCTCATCGCGCAAGGGCTGCACGCGCCGCTGCCCGAGGCGGCCTTCTACCTCTGGGCACGCACTCCGATCGACGACGCCGAATACGCCCGCCGCCTGTACGCCGAGCAGGCGGTGACAGTACTGCCGGGATCCTTCCTGTCGCGCGCAGCCGACGGCCACAACCCGGGCGCGGGCTACGTGCGCATCGCGCTGGTGGCCACCCCCGACGAGACCGCCGAGGCGGCCGCGCGCATCGCCCGCTTTCAACCTTGAGATCGCCGTCCATGCAAGAGCTCCAGTCCGTCATCGAACTCGCCTGGGACAACCGCACCCAGATCACCCCCGCCAATGCCCCCGAGGTGCGCGCCACCGTCGAGCAGGTGCTCGTGGAACTCAACGCCGGGCGCCTGCGCGTGGCCGAGCGCCAGGGCGTGGGCCAGTGGACGGTGAACCAGTGGGTGAAGAAGGCGGTGCTGCTGTCGTTCCGGCTCACCGACAACCGGCCGATGCACGCCGGCGAGCTGACCTTCTTCGACAAGGTGCCGACCAAGTTCTCGCAGCTCAATGAGCAGCAGCTGCGCGCCACGGGCGTACGCGTGGTGCCGCCGGCCGTGGCGCGGCGCGGCGCCTACCTGGGCCGCGACGTGGTGCTGATGCCCAGCTACGTGAACATCGGCGCCTACGTGGACGAGGGCACGATGGTCGACACCTGGGCCACGGTGGGCTCGTGCGCGCAGATCGGCAAGCACGTGCACCTGTCGGGCGGAGTGGGCATCGGCGGGGTGCTCGAGCCCCTGCAGGCCAACCCGACCATCATCGAGGACAACTGCTTCATCGGCGCGCGCTCCGAAGTCGTCGAGGGCGTGATCGTCGAGGAGAACTCGGTGCTCGGCATGGGCGTGTACATCGGCCAGAGCACGCCCATCTTCAACCGCGACACCGGCCAGATCAGCTATGGCCGGGTGCCCGCGGGCAGCGTGGTGGTGAGCGGCAACCTGCCGCGCACCACGGCCGGCGGTCAGGCCTACAGCCTCTACGCGGCAGTGATCGTCAAGCAGGTGGACGCGCAGACGCGCAGCAAGACGAGCATCAACGAGCTGCTGCGCGCCTAGGGCG
>ERZ795054.4328-NODE-4328-length-10486-cov-5.858690_pt1 | contig 10486 bp, 9 predicted proteins | sample MGYA00375138_ERZ795054 | MGnify/ENA primary metagenome ERZ795054 (study PRJEB30183, sample SAMN05720215) | anaerobic digester metagenome | isolation source: active sludge of municipal wastewater-treating anaerobic digesters | place: USA | collected 2014-12-23 ...
GGCGCGCGTGCGATGTGGTGTGGAGTCTGTGTGCACGGAGACCGGGGGTGTTGTAATCAGGATTGGCCTCCCGGAACCCGGCGAAAACGGATCGGCGCCGCAGGGCCGCGTTGATGATTGCCTGCCGGTTCGCATCGACGTCCAGGATACCGGTATCGGCATATCGCAGGAGCAGTACGGGGAAATATTCCTCCCCTTTGTCCAGCTGGGGATCCAGGGCGGACCCCGGTCCGGCGTCGGTCTGGGACTGGCCATTGTGAAGAGACTTGTCGAGTATATGGACGGTGCTATCGAGGTTGTGCGGCCGGATGGCAGGGGAGCCCTGTTCAGGGTCATGCTGCCCCTTGTTAAGGCGACCGGGAGAGAGGCCGGCGTTCCCGCTCCGGACAATGCCGGAAGCAGGGAGTCCGCCGGCGCCCTGGCCATCCTTATCGCCGAGGATAATCCCGCAATCGTAAAGATGCTGCGGACCGTGCTGTCGCGGTCGGGCCATGAGGTCGTCAGCGCGGAAAACGGGTATAAGGTCATAGACATCCTCGCGAAGCGGCGTTTTGACCTGGTGCTGATGGATGTTGAAATGCCGGTGCTTGACGGTATCGAGACCGCGAAGAGGATCAGGGGCGGTTCCGGCGGCGTCATGGATCCCTCGGTGCCGATTATCGCGTTGACGGCCCATGTCCTTATGGAGATCGAGGAACGGTGCCTCAGGGCGGGAATGAACGGCTTGATCAGGAAGCCTTTCGATCTTTTTTCGATAGAAGGCGAGATTATAAAGATCCTCCGGGGCCGGTAGCTTTTCCGGACCTGCGGCCGAAGATGATTGCGGCACGTTCCTGGCTGTATGGCTGATTCTGACGGGAGTTCTGCCAATACGGATTGTGCAGAGTCGGTTCACGGGCGGTTTCCTGCATACCGTCATGATTAAAATATTTATTCAATGCGGAATAAACATGAAAGTAGTCATCGTCAATGGAAGCGCAAGAGGGAAAAAAGGAATTACCCATCGCCTGCTGGGGGCGTTTGAAAAGGGCCTTATCGATTCAGGATGCGTCGTCCGTTCATATGATCTGAATGAGCTTGCCATCGGACATTGCAGATCGTGTTTTCACTGCATGCATGATAACCCCGGCATATGCGCTGTCAGGGATGACATGGTGCGGATTTATGAAGACCTGAAAAAATCGGATATTCTCGTCATCGGGACCCCGGTGTATACCGATTCCATGTCATCGAGAATGAAGGTGTTCTTTGACAGGTGTATCGCGTCAATGGAGCCTTTTATCCATGAGGATGATCAGGGGAGGTTCCGGCATTCATTCACCTGGCGGATGCCGAAGCATTTCATTCTGGTCGCGACGTCGGGTTTTCCTGAAATTGATAATTTCAAAGCCCTTGAATCCACGGTCAGGGCGCAGGCATATAACTTCGGCTCGGATTATGCGGCCTCGTTGTTTGTTTCAGGTTCGTTGGGTTTCCAGATGGATATTTCACTGCTGGATGCCCGCCTGGAGTTGATTTATCAGGCCGGCGCCGAGTTTGGAACTAAAAAAAGCATTTCGAAAGATTTAATTGAGCGGATCAATGCCTGCGTTTTCTCCAGGGATGAGTTCTATGATAATTATCTCAAATATGAAAAATGGTGCAGGCAAAGACTGTCAAAGCATGACTGAAAATACTATGGGCCGCACTTCTCAGTTTTTTTCCGGATAGGGAAAGTTTCCCCTGCCGCAGGCGGGGAGTATTGTAATAATAAGTGCTTGACTGAACAACGGCTCAGTTCACAGTAATACCATCCGCAATTAAACATGATACCCTGCCGGGGGCCGATATGAAAAAGGTGCTGTTCCTCATATTACCGCTATTGATCCCGCTTACATATCTTGAATGCGATTATGAACACAATATGGTTTGCTGCGAGACATATGGCCTCGGTGCTGACCTGGAAAAGTGCTGTGAAACTTATGAATCGGTTGAAAAAGAAGAGTGTTCGGGAACCATTGACGGCGGCGGCAAACAGGTGGTCGATGATTCATACTGTGCGATCGATTGATTGTCGGAATGCATAAAAGGCGGCGTATTCAGGGTTATCGCCGGGCACGCACGTAGAAGACCGGGAAACCTTTCCCGGTCTTTTTTATCAAATAGTAATATGCCGGAAAGAATTTTCGAAATACGATAAAAAAAGAAATAGGGGGACATTATGAAACCACGGGGACCTCTTATGATCGAACATCGCCTGATAGAAAAAATGCTGAATTTAGCGCGCAAAGAACTGGAATCCGTCAGGAAGAACGGGACTGTCGACCCGGTTTTTATGGACACACTGGTGGATTTTATCAGAACGTATGCCGACCGTACGCATCATGGCAAGGAGGAAGATATCCTTTTCAAGGAGCTGGAAAACAAACCGTTGAACGATAAAGACATCGTCGGAATGAAAGAATTGATTGCCGAACATATTGTCGCCAGGAAGACCGTAAAAGAACTGGTGGAGTCGACAAAGAAATATACTGAAGGAGATTTGCAAAGCATCGATACAATCATTGAGAAACTGGATTTTTTGATTGGTTTTTATCCGGAGCACATAAGGAAAGAAGACAAAGTTTTCTTCCCGGACACGGAGAAATATTTCTCGGATGAAGAACTGGATAAAATGCTGAAAGAATTCCGGGAATTCGATGAAAAAATGATCCATGAGAAGTATAATAAGCTGTATGAATCGTTGTCTGAAAAGTATTGATGGTTTCTCGTTCACCTGCGCAGCGAGGAAGGGCGGTTATGTCATGGCATTCGCCATATCTGCTTCGGTTGCGCTGCTTTTTCTCTTGGCAGCTTCATGTGCCGGGCCTGACGGGACTAAGGGCCCGGTAGCGGGCGGATATGTTCCTGCGCCGGTGCAGGACAAGGAGGTCGCCGCAGCAGCGGAATTCGCGGTCAGGGCCCAGGAGAAAGCCTGCGGGAAGAACGCGAGGCTGGAAATAACCGGGATCCTCGGGGCGGAGACCCAGGTGGTCGCCGGAGTGAATTACCGGCTCACGCTGAAGGTGAGGCTTGACGGCAGGGAGAGAACGGCGCGCGCCGTCGTCTGGTGGCAGCCATGGAGAAACCCCGACCCGTACAGGCTTACTTCGTGGAACTGGAACTGAGCGGTCTGCTTTTTTTAATTGTAAACGTTTTTTTGTCGTGCAGCCTGATTCTTGTCCCCTGCATTTTCAGAAATTCCATTAAAACAGTTTCATCCAGATAACCCAGGTTGACGAGTATCGCGCCCAGCATGGCTCCGTTGCTCTTCTGGATTTTCAGCGCTTCATCGAGCTGTTCCGGGGTTATTTCCCCCGCCTCAATCAGCATTTCTCCAAGTAATTGTTTCATGTGTCTCTCTGGTTTTCCGTAATTTTTTAGAACGGGGCTGACTCAGAAGGGAAAAATTCATCTTCTGTACTGTCATTCCGGCCATGAGATCGGAATCCATCATGGATTCCCGCTGGATCATATGCCCGGGCAGACGGATACGCGCCTTGCACTCGAGGTGCGTATGACTTTTTAGGCAACCCCGTTATCTATACTTTATCATGTTTCAATAAAAAGTCAACGTGTTTCGGTTCATGCCTTTTTATCGGATACAACACCGGTGCTCTGCCGCTGCCAGGGGATGATTCCGGGGTTTTCATGGTTGACTATGATGGAATTTTGAACGAAAATAGCGTTTATTTATGCAGGCATGATGGACTATGTCGATTTGCTGAAAAAATTGGTAAAAGACCGATATCGGGTCAAGGATCAGTGGCGTCAATGAAAACTGAAATCGCGAAAACAATCCTTCTCGTCGAGGATGAAGCCGTAACCGCGGCGGCGCAGGCCAGGTCTCTGGAGAAAAACGGTTTTACCGTGATCACGGCTTATAATGGAGAAAACGCCGTTGAATGTGCGACCGGGAATTCGAAAATAGACCTCATCCTTATGGACATCGACCTGGGGGCCGGCATGGACGGCACGCAGGCGGGCGCCATCATCCTTACTCATAGGGATATCCCGCTGCTTTTTCTCTCGAGCCATACCGAGCCGGAGATCGTCGAAAGAACGGAGAAGATCACTTCCTACGGATATGTCGTAAAGAATACGGGAGAAACCGTTCTGATGGCCTCTATCAAGATGGCCTTCAAGCTCCATGAGGCCAACCGGAAACTGCGCATCACCGGCGACAATTTTTCCACGGTGTTTCACATGAACCCGGTCGCGATGACAATCACGGAAATCGACAGCAGCCTGATCTGCGACGTGAATGAGGCATTTACCAGGCTTACCGGCTACAGCGAGGAGGAGGCTATCGGGAAGAACGCACTGAAAGACCTCAATATCTGGGTTGATCCCGATGACAGGCGTAACATGGTGTGCCAGATCGAGACGAGCGGCCGGGTTGACGGCCTTGAAATGATGTTCCGGATGAAAGACGGCACCATCAGGATTCTTCAGGCAGCCGGGGAACTCATCACGTATAACAACAAGCCTTGCATGCTCGGCATCTGGCACGATTTCACCGAGCGCAGGCGGGCGGAGGAGTTGCTGCGCGAGAGCGAGGAACGTTACCGTTCGCTTTTCGAGAACGCCACCGAGGGTATCTTTCTTACCACGCCCGCCGGGCGGTATATAGCGGTGAACCCCTCCACGGCCAGGATGTTCCGGTATTCCTCTCCGGAAGAGATGATCGATTCGGTGACCGATATCGGCAGGCAGATTTACGCTAATCCGGAAGACCGGCTCACCGTACAGCGCATGCTGGCGGAACACGGCAGGTTCGAGGGGCTTGAAGTCGAAATGGTGCGCAAGGACAAAAGCCGGATATGGATCACCATGAACATCCATGTCGTCCGGGACAAGCAGGGGAATATCCTGTATTACGACGGCACCTGCGTGGACATCACCGAGCGCAAGGGTATCGAGGAAGCGCTCAGGAAAAGCGAGAACGAGTTCAAGAGCCTTTTCGAAGCCGGGCCCATCGGCATCGGACTGCTCAAGGGCCGCGTGATCCTGAAAGCGAACCCCCAGCTGATCAAGATGACCGGTTATACTGCCGAAGAGATGCTGGGCCAGTTCGTTCAGAAGTTCTATGCGAGTGACGATGAATTCGAGCGGGTTGGGAGAATCCTGTACGGCATGATCGAGAAAGACGGCCTGGGAGAGATGGAGACCCGCCTGGCGGATAAGAGCGGCCGGTTCGTTGACGTCATTATGCGGGGCAGCGCGATTGACCGGAATGACCCGTCGGCGGGTACGATAATCACCGTGCAGGACATTACCGAACGCAAGAGATCCGAAGAGGCGCTCGAAAAGGCCCTGCAGGAAAAAGAAACGCTTTTTCATGAGCTGCAGCACCGCATGAAAAACAGCCTCATGATGATTAATAGCATCCTGTTCATAGAAATTGAACATTCAGATGACAGTAAGACGCGGGCGGTTCTCGAAAACATAAAAGGCCGGATTGAATCGCTTGCCTTCCTGTACACGCTTCTTTATAACTCGAAGTCGCTGAGAGAGGTAAGCCTCGACGATTATATCGATTCGATCGCCGTGTCCCTGGCCAGTTCTTATATCTCGGTTAAAACGCCGGTAACAATCGAAAAAAAATGTGACCGCATCTCCGTCGACGTGAAAAGCGCTGCCGCCTGGGGGCTTATTGTCAATGAATTGCTCACGAACGCCTTGAAATACGCATATCCGAAGGGCGAAAGCGGCGTGATAACCATACATCTGGGACTAAAAAACAGTCTCATCGAGCTTGCCGTTTCGGACAGCGGCGCAGGGCCTGCCGCGGACTTCGACATAGACAATCCGAGAGGATTGGGCCTTCTCCTTGTCAGGCTCCTTGCCGGACAACTCGGCGGCAGGCTTTCATTCAGGCGCGGTGAAGAAAATGTTTTCATGGTTATCGCCCCGGCCTGAATCCAGTCTTCAATAATTTTCCTGAATAATTGAATAATTATCTTGACAATCAAGCTATCTGAAATTACCTTGATATTCAAGGTAATTTATATGCGCGAACGGTTTTCCGGTATCCTTGTCGAATTCTACGAAAAGATGTCTTCATGGGAAAATGGGATCGTGTCCGACAGGGACGTCTCGCTCCCACAGGTGCACCTGCTGGAAGTGGTCGGTAACAACGGCCAGCTCAGAATGAAGGAGCTTTCTGAAAAACTCGGCGTAACGACAGGAACTTTGACCGTAATGGTGCACCGGCTCATCAAAAAGGGATATGTGGCGAAAAAAAACGACGATAAAGACAAACGCTCATATTTCATCAGTTTGACCAAAAAAGGCAAAAAAGAGTATGACAATCATCATCGCATGCACGGGCATTTGATCGAAGAGATCGTGGAGGCCATAGGGGAGGATGAAAGTCAGAAGTTCTTTCAGCAGCTTGCGGCAATACAGGGCCTGATGTAGGGTATACTATGACAGAAAGAATATGCAATCAATACAGCAGCCGATATAACGATCATTCAAACATGAAGAAAACATCAATCGTTGTGGGAATCACCCTGGTTACCATGATTGCGGAAATTGCGTATGGCCTCATAATGGGTTCGATGGCCCTGCTGGCGGACGGCATCCACATGGGCACCCATACCTTCGCGCTGACGATAACCGTCATCGCCTATTACATCGCGACCAGGCATGCCCGAAACCCGAACTTCGCTTTTTCCTCGGGGAAGGTCGGGGTTCTGGGCGGTTTTACTAGCGCAATCGTTCTCGGATTGTCGGCCTTATACATGGCATATGAAGCCGTACGCAGGCTGCTTGATCCGCAGATAATTATTTTTGACCAGGCGCTCCTTGTCGCGGCAATAGGACTTTTCGTCAATATAGTAAGCGCTTTGCTTCTTTCGTCGGGCAGGCATGACCACGACCACGAATCCGGCCATGACCGTCATCATGACCATAATTTAAGGGCTGCCTATCTCCATGTCGTTGCCGATGCCATGACTTCGGTGCTGGCAATCGCGGCGCTTTTGACGGGCAAATATCTGAACCTGACATGGCCGGATGCCGCAGTTGCCGTCCTCGGCTCTGCAGTAATTCTCAAATGGGCTTACGGTCTGCTGGTTTCCAGCGGCAGCATACTGGTCGATTATTACCCTGTTGCCGAAGACTGCGAAGCGATACAGTCCATAGCGGACGAGTTTGATGTGGTCATCCGTGACCTGCACGTATGGAAAACGTCCGAAAACAACAAGGCGATGATCCTGAGCGGAATATCGGGCATGAATTTCGACCGGGATTCATTTGCCGACCGCATCCGGAAAGTTTGCAATTATAATCATCTGACGCTGGATGTGGATTCCCGCAAGGGGATTTGAGCGTCGGGAAATGAAGTGAATTCCCGGGCCTGCGACCCGTGAGTATTCCGTTTAGTGGTTGACGGCGCGGCGGATTCAGGACAAGGTGCGTTACAGGGAATTGGCATAATTTTTCGGTTAATTTTCTGGCACTCATTGGAGTCCAGCGCACCCCTGAAACAACCGGCGGCCTGACACCTGTTACGGCTCCGTTTTGATTCATCGCGCTCCATGCAATGAGTTTCGTCGAAGGAATTTCCTGAATGTCAATATGAAAACCGCATGTCCCGTTCGGGAATGCTTTCAGCCCCTCCTGGTTGTCTTCAGGAAAATCTATGATTGCAAAGGACGACGAGATGAACAAGGGAATCGAGGTAAAGAAAGTCACCGATAAAAAGATGCTGATGGATTTCATAAGGCTGCCATGGACCGCCGGCATATACAAATACGATCCTGCGTGGGTGCCCCCGGTCATAAGGGACATGCTTCATTTTTTTGACCCCGAACACGGCTATTTCTATGAGCACGGCGAGGCCGAATTCTTCATCGCCTACCTTGACGGGAAGCCGGCCGGAAGGATAGGCGCCCACACCTATTCGCGTTATGAGAACCGTTATGACAGGGATACCGGGTTTTTCGGATTCTACGAGTGCATCGATCGACTGGATGTCTCAAGGGCCCTTTTCGATACAGCCCGCGAGAGCCTCCGGGCGAAGGGCAAGAAGAAGATGAACGGCCCGCAGAGCTTCAGCACCTACGACCCGATCGGGTTCGACTGCATCAATAACGGCAGGATGCCCGTCATCGGGATGTTCCACTTCGCACACTGGTACGAGAAGCACGCCCTGGCGTTCGGTCTCGAGAAGAACATCGACTGGTACTGCTTCATGGTGAAAACGCAGGGTGTGAGATGGGAGCCCATGTTCAGGATGCGCGACGAGATGATGAAGAAGATCGATATCAGGTTCGTCACCACGACGAAAAAACAGGTGCCGCACAGGGCGGAAGACGTGAAGCGTATATTCAATGTTGCGTGGGAAGGCAACAGGGACCACCTTCCGTTTACGGACAGGCAGTTCGAGGTGATGTTCAACGAGCTCAAGGGGGTCATTATCCCCGAGCTTGCCATTTTCGCTGAAAAAGACGGCAAAACGATCGGATTCATACTGTCGGTGCCCGACGCCAACCCGGCGATAGCCAAACTCAACGGCAGGCTCTTCCCGTGGCGTATCGTCAAGCTGCTGTTGGAATTAAGAAAAACGAAGACGCTCAGGACCATCCTCATGGGGGTCGAACCCGAATACCGTGGACTGGACATAGACAAGATACTCATCCTCATGACCATCGAAATCGGCATGAGGCTGGGGTATGTCCAGTCAGACTGCTCCCTTATCGTTGAAGACAATGTCAAGATGATCGGGGCCTTGAAGTTCCTCAACGCCGACCGGTACAAGGGCTACAGGGTTTTTCAGATGGATATATAGGCGCCTCGTCCTGCATCATGTGCAATAATATTTGCCCGCCCCGGATTAATTTCTTGATTGATTCGGCGTTTTCTGCATGAATCCCCCATAGCTTGCTATATTAAAGAGGTCCCCTATGCGATTGGTTTTCAGGCTCTTTCCCTTGTTTTGCATCATGGCGCTGATTACGGGCGGATGTATGAAACGATATGACGACGAGGCCGCCGAGGCCATTGGGTCGATGACGATCGAGCAGAAGATCGGCCAGATGATCATGCCCGCGGTCCCGGGCCAGGAAATCAACGACGAGGCAGCGGAGCTGGTGAAGCGCTATATGCCGGGCGGCCTGATCCTGTTCGGATACAATATCGACACCGGGCGGAAACTGAAAGGATTCATCGAGGCTCTGCAGGGAGAGTCCATGGCTGCATCGGGCGTTCCGCTGTTCGTTTCGGTCGATCAGGAGGGCGGCAGGGTCCGACGCATCATTGACGGCGTGACGCAGTTTCCCGGGAACCTCGCGGCGGGAATAGCCGGCGACAGTGACCTGGTGTCCGACTGGGCCCGGATACTCGGCATCCAGCTCAGGATGCTTGGAGTGAACATGAACCTCGCCCCGGTGGTCGACGTCAACAACAACCCGGACAATCCGGTCATCAACTCGCGGTCGTTCGGCTCCGACCCCCGGGTCGTGGCCGATATGGGGGCCGCATACATCCGCGGCCTGCAGAAATCCGGCTGCATAGCCGTCGCCAAGCATTTCCCGGGGCACGGCGACACCAACAGGGACTCTCACGTGACGCTTCCGGTGATAAACTATCCGATGGACCGTCTGCGCAGGGTCGAGCTGTATCCCTTTCACCGGGCGATAAACGAGAAGGTGGAGTGCGTCATGACCGCCCACATCTCGTACCCGGCGGTGCTGGGCAGCGGTGAACCGGCGACGATCTCGCCCCGTTTTCTCACAGGCATACTGCGCGACGAGATAGGCTTCAGGGGGGTGGTGATCACCGACGACATGGAAATGAACGCCATGTCGCAGTCCATGGACATGGGCGAGGCCGCGGTCCGCTCCGTGCTCGCCGGAACAGACATCGTTCTCATAAGCACGTACGGCGGGAACGTGCCTGCGATCGTGAACTCGCTCCTCGCTGCAGTGAAATCCGGCAGGCTCCCCGTGGAGCGCATCGATGCGTCCGTGAAAAGGATCCTCGAGTTGAAATTCCGCTACCGCATCGCCGATTACCGCGAGGGCAGGGTGCACAGAAGCCCGCAGTTCGCCGCAGATGACGCGCCCGGATGGCTCGCAAGGGCCGATGAGGTGAATGAAAAAATTTCCGGCGGCGCCGTCCACTTCCACGGCGACAGGTCGCTTATGGCCGCCCCAGCCCGGATCGTGCTGTATACCGACAATGCCGCGCTGCGGGAGATCTGCGCGTCCATGACAAGGCCCGTGCAGGCGAAGCCGCTCGAAACGTTCAGGGCCGACATCGCCTCCGGAGCGTGCGCCGGCATCGTGGCGTGCGTCCATGCCGACGGCCTTGACGCAAAGGCGATGGGCGAACTGGCCGCGCTTGCCTCCGGGAACGGGGTCGCGCTCATCGCACTGAGCACCGGCAATCCGTTCCCTGTCGCGCGATCGTCCGCATTCGGTAACATGCTTTTCACGTTTTCGAACACCGAGACGTC
>ERZ795054.4334-NODE-4334-length-10477-cov-3.473326_pt1 | contig 10477 bp, 6 predicted proteins | sample MGYA00375138_ERZ795054 | MGnify/ENA primary metagenome ERZ795054 (study PRJEB30183, sample SAMN05720215) | anaerobic digester metagenome | isolation source: active sludge of municipal wastewater-treating anaerobic digesters | place: USA | collected 2014-12-23 ...
GACTGATCAAATTGATCAAACAAGGCTTTAATGCCGGGCTCGACCTCTCCGGTAGCGATATCGGTCAACCGACTAATTTCTTTGTGGGCTGCGCTCTCAACCTAAACCCGGTTGATTTGTCCTCCGAGATCCGCAACCTGCGTCGCAAGTTGAAAGCCGGCGCCGATTTTATTCTCACGCAACCAATCTATCGCGCTGACCTGGTCACTGCCTTTCTTCAAGCTTATGAGAGCGAACATGGCACATTGCCCATTCCCCTCATTGCCGGCCTGCTGCCATTGGCCAGCGCGCGACACGCCGCCTTCCTGCAGGCAGAGGTTCCCGGTATCGAGATCCCGATGGAAACCCGTGAAATGATGGAGAACTCCGGTGACCTGGGCGCGCGCACAGGGATCCGGTTGACCATCGATCTTGTGAGGCAGATCAAGCCGTACGTTCAGGGGATCTACCTGATGCCCGCTTTCCAACGCTACGATCACGCTGCTGAGATCATCAGCAGTGTGGTGGCTATTTGACCTGTTAAAAAGGTAGAATAGTTATGATATCGGTCGTTTATCAGGTGGACGGATGAAAATTCTCGTCATTTCTGACATACATGCCAATCTGACAGCTCTTGAAACCGTTCTCAAAGCAGCGGGTGATTTTAACGCCGCCTGGTGCCTGGGAGACCTTGTGGGCTACGGGGCTGACCTGAACGAGTGTGTTGAGCTTGTGCGTTCACTCCCAAACCTGCTGTGCGTGAAAGGCAATCACGACCTGGCCATCTGTAATACTGACAACCTGGACGTGTTCAATCCTGAAGCCAGTGAAGCCATACGAATCTCCCGCAAGATCGCCACCCCGCAGACGATCACCTATTTACAGGATCTACCGGAAGTGATCATCACAGACATGGTGACCCTGTCACACGGCAGCCCGCGAAACCCGATCTGGGAATATATCCTCGATCCACATGAAGCAGACCAAAACTTTTTAAAAATTACCACCCGCTTCGCATTTATCGGACATTCTCACCTGCCATTGATGTTCAATGAACAAGAAAATGGTAAAAGATCCCACCGCCAATTCCCGGCACCCGGGAAGCAAATCAACCTGATCGGAAGAGCGATCATGAACCCTGGATCGGTCGGTCAGCCACGCGATAACGATCCGAGAGCTTCATTTGGCTTGTTCGATCCTGAAGCAATGACCTGGGAGATCCATAGAGTTGAATACGATGTCGCCGCGGTACAGGCACGCATCCTTAAAGCTGGGTTGCCGGAAAAACACGCCCGACGATTGAGCGCCGGCTGGTAGTCGGGAACTATTACCCCTTCAGCTGCGTCAGATGCTCAGATAGAACAACCTGTTTTTTTGGCTTTGCATAATGGAGGAAAAGAATGAAAACGCATCGTATCCTGATCAGTTTGGTAATTCTCGCGCTTGTTCTCGGTGGCTGCGCAGCCCGATCATCCGGGACTAAAGAAATGGCACAAGATGGCTACGCGGGTTCAGTTGGCGCGCCAGCCATCGCCCCGATGCCGGCGGTGCAGAACGATATGGCATACGAAGAGGCTATGAATACCAGCGGCGGCTGGGCTGCAGGGGCACAACCGACTCAGATGGTCATGATGACTGCAAATCTATCCATCGCGGTTGATGATCCATCAGTAACCCTGACGGATGTGCAAAAGCTCGCCAGGGACATGGGCGGTTTCACGGTCTCCTCCAACCTCTATGAAACTCAAGCGCTCAACGGCAGCGAAGTCTTTCAAGCCCAGGTGACCATTCGCGTTCCAGCTCTACGCCTGGATGAAGCCATGGACAGGATCAAGGCAATGACCGGTGATGCCCAAAAATATACTCTCAATGAAAATGTTTATGGACAGGACGTCACCAAGGAATATACCGACCTGCAGTCACGCCTGCGAAATCTGGAAGAAGCGGATGCCAAACTGAGCGAATTCTATAAGAACGCCGCCAATACCGAGGAAGCACTATCCATTTACACCCAGAAGATGCAGGTAACCGAGCAGATCGAAGTGATCAAAGGACAGATCAAATATTATGATGAATCAGTCTCCACATCTGCAATCACTATTGAGATCTCTTCCAAGCAAAGCATCGCGACGTTGACCGTTGCCGGATGGAAACCTTCCGGCGTGGCAAAAGACGCGCTTGAAGCCCTGGTGAAGTTTGGCAAAGGACTGGTGAACTTCCTGATCTGGTTCGGGCTCTACATCCTTCCCATCGTCCTGGTCATCGGACTGCCGATCTACTTGCTGGTGCGATGGCTGGTTCGCCGTAATAAGACTCGCAAACAAGCCGCAGCCGCAGGCTGGAGAAAAGCGACCGGGGAAGAAGAATTCCCCCCAATCCCAACCGAAAAGAAATAACTTTCAACGTTACACAGAGCGGAGAAGATCTCCGCTCTGTTTTCTTAATAGTTAATTCTGATCGAACAAAAACCATCCACTTGCACATTTAGTGAATAGATATCATCACTGATAAGGACAAGTTCTTCCGCGGAACCGTTCACCTTTGCCTCACCCGCACCGCGCGGTAAGTAGAGGAAAATCTTTCCAGCAGTGGAACGCGGCAGGCGCAAGGTCAGGCTAATCTCATCTACGGTATCCTGCCATTCCACCAGCTCGATACCCTGGGTAAAGTGCAGATCGCTGCCAATATACACAGGTTTACCGGTTTCTTTTCGCCGGAGGGACAGAACCACACACCCATGGGCAGGCACCGATCTAAATCGGATCGGATCATTTTCGCTGGTCTCCCCCACCTGATCGCTCCAGAATTCCCTGTAGAAATAGTGATCCGATTCCAAGCGGTAATCAGCTGGTTCGATGCGCATGTCAACCGGTTGATCAGCCCAATTGAACCCCGCCAGGACATGCCAGCCGCCAGTCTCCACCAGGTCAAGACGCAGCCTGGCAGGCATTTCCGCGTCAAACCAATCGATGATTTTGACCGGCTCATTGATGACAGGGATCAACACCTCACCTATGCGCAATCTTTCAGGCGGCAACTTCGGCAGGTCGTCAGACAGCAGCAACGAGCCACCGGTCATGGCGATAGCGGTCGCCAGGGATCGGACTTCCGCGAGAGCTAGATGGGTATCCGGACGCAGCAGCAGGCAATCAGGATCATTCACCCACCACTTGTGATCCAAGTTCGCCCTGGTTATGATGTTCCGGATTGAATTACGCGCGGATGGCATGGAGGGCTCATTATTGAAAAACGCGCTGATCCCGTTAAACGCCGGCGCCCACTCCCCGCTCACATCCGGGCCGATGCGCATGGCATCCACCAACCCAAGCATGGACCCCAATGGCGCTCCGCAGCCAAGCAGGATGGTTCCATCACCGGCAGCCCGGCGCAAAGCTTCCACACCAAGCCGCATCACCTGGGCGCGGGTTTTGGTCGCATCCTGGTACCTCCCCTTGAGCGCGGCCGCGTACAAAAAATCCAGTTTTAGATAAGGGAATCCCCATTCGTGCACAGCCGTATCCACGACCCGGCAGGCGTAATCAAGCGCATCCTGTATAGTTAAATCCAGCGCTGTATCGAGGCGGTTCCACACGAACCCCGCGTTGACTGCTCTGCCCTTCGCATTGCGCAATAACCAATCAGGGTGGTCCCGCACAAGTTCCGAAGATGGATGGACGATAAACGGGGCCAGCCAGAGTCCCGGCATCAGTCCTTGCCGTTTAATCTTTTCGGATATCGGTATCAATCCCTGCGGAAATGTTGGCTTGAAACTGAACCAGTCGCCCACCTGCGTTTCAAAACCATCATCGATCTGCACCAGTTCGACCGGCAGGTTCTCCTGCGCGGCTGTTATTGCGGAAAGATTATTTTCAATATCCCGCGCCGTGACCTTGGTATAAAAGTGGTACCACGAGCACCAACCCACCGGCGTGCTTAATCGAGCCCGCGCATGGTTTTCCCGGGCAGCCGCCTCCAGGTAGACTTCCAGAGGGTCGCGGTGGTCAAGCAACACTGGTGTAAAAACCGCCCAATCCGTCTCGATCGAGCAGCCGGCATCCAGTCGCGCGTCGTCCCCATTCGCCCACATGCGAATCTGATGGCGGTTTAGATCCGCGTAGATGGATCCAAAATGATTTTTTTGTGACAGGAATCCAATTAAAAAACCGGTCCGGGCGATCATGTCACCGATCTCGGCGAACATGTCACTGGAGAATGCGCCCGCCTGGCGGGGCAACGGCGTACCGGGGTTGTAGATCATCGGATGCTGAAACGCTCCCAGCCGGCTGATTTGCATCTTCTGATCCCCGCGGTACCAACGCGTGGGAGACCAGGACTGCCAACCGTTGGAGAAAAAGCCAAGATCAGCGTTTCTGACCGCAGCAGGATATTTTACCGAACCATCACGAGAACCGTCGATCTTCACCAGATCTATCTGTCTGATAGAAACTGGCGTGTTGCTGCGATTGACGATTTTCACTTTCCACATGATCAATGGATATTCAGTTGTGATACCGAAACTCAGGTTAACTCCAATCCCGTTACGATCCGGTGGTAGAGCAAGCCTTTGCAACTCCACACGGCCATGTTGCAGAGAATCTATGACCTCATGTTCAGTTCTGACCGCTCCCCAATTGCCATCCAAAGAATGAACATGGTCACGGTCCAGAATATACTCACAACCCAGGCGAACCTGTTCAAGACGCGGAAAGCGATCCTCGTGCGGAATGACCGAGAACCAGCCGTTCTCAGGATCGATGTGGATTGCCAGGCTGGGATTCTGCATGGAAAGCATGGGTGACCTCCAGATCAACCGATGTCTTAATCATAACATGAGGAGGAAAAGCCTTTTGGATCGGTCAAAACACCCGCGTGATATAATTCGCGCATGCCCTCCATGGTTGCCATTGACATTGAAACAACCGGCCTCGATCCGCAGAAAGACGCGATCATTGAGATCGCAGCCATCCGGTTTAACGGTCGCCGGGTGGAGGCTGAATGGTCAAAATTGATCAACCCGGGGCGTCCCATTCCCCGCCAGATCACCCAGTTGACCGGCATCACGGATGAAATGGTGCGGCATGCGCCTCCGATCAACGCCGTCATCCAGGAATTAAGCGATTTTATCGGGGATGACCCTGTGCTAGGGCACAACGTCCGTTTTGATCTTTCCTTCCTGCAAAAACAGCGCATCCTGAATTTTAACCGGGTGGTGGATACCTATGAACTGGCAGCCATCGCCTTACCGGGCAACAGCCGTTACAAACTGGGCACATTGGGACAGACCCTCGGGATATTGATCCCGAATTCACATCGCGCGCTGGATGATGCCCGCCTGACGCAGGCGGTTTATTACACACTCACGCAAAAACTGCTTGAATTGCCCATCGAAATTCTTGATGAAATTATGCGCATGGCAGAGGGAATCGAGTGGGACGGTGAACTGGCTTTCCGGCAGGCGCTGCAGGAGAAAGGGCGTATGCCGGTCGAAGCCAAAAAGGTGGTCCAGGAGGACTTCGGGTTATTATTCGGCGGGGTGAAAAACTATCCACCACTGGTACCCGTTGAAACCCCAGCCCCGCTGGACCCGGAAGAAATGGCCGCCCAGATCGAGCATGGCGGTCCTTTTTCCAAATACTTTGATAATTTTGAAAGCCGTCCGCAGCAGTTGGAAATGCTGCGCTCGGTCGCCAACGCTCTTTCCAACAGCCAGCATCTCATGGTCGAGGCTGGTACCGGAACGGGAAAATCATTCGCGTACCTGATCCCTGCTGTTGAATGGGCGGTCAGGAATTCCATGCGGGTGGTGATCTCCACCAACACCATCACCCTGCAAGACCAGTTGATCAAAAAAGATATCCCTGATCTGGCCGCGGCATTGGGTTCTGAAGTGCTCGCCACCGTGGTAAAGGGGCGCAACAACTACCTTTGCCCGCGGCGCTATTCAGCAATGCGAAAAAACGGACCGGAAAACGCTGATGAATTACGCGTATTAGCCAAGACGCTGGTCTGGCTCTACCAGGGCGGCAGCGGTGATCGCGGTGAGATCAATTTGAATGGCCTGGCTGAAAGAGAAGTGTGGAACCGCCTTTCCGCAGAGGATGAAGGCTGTCGTTCAGAGGTGTGTATTTCCCGCACAGGCGGAGCCTGCCCGTTCCACCGCACCCACATGGCGGCGCAATCCTCGCATATCCTGGTGATCAATCACGCCCTGCTCCTGGCGGATGTGATGACCGGAAACCGTGTGCTGCCCGAATACAATTACCTGATCGTGGATGAAGCCCATCACCTGGAATCTGCCACTACCAACGCGCTCTCTTATCGCATTTCTCAATCCGATCTTGTGCGTCTGCTGCGGGAAGTGGGAAGCGTCTCCAGCGGGTTGCTGGGCAGGTTGCTCACCCTGCTCTCTCATTCCCTGCCGCCATCCGATTTCGCCTCTCTCAATATGGCCGTCCACAAGATCAGCGATCTGACGTTTAAACTTGAGAATGATTTTTCTGATCTGATCCGCAACCTGGAAACTTTTATGGAAGAGCATCGGGAAGGTCAACCGATCAGCGGATACGGTCAGCAGACACGCATACTGCCAGCAACGCGCACTTTGCCCAGCTGGTCGGATGTGGAGATCAGTTGGGATGAATGCCAGTCCACATTGGACGGCACACTGAAACTGCTGGCAAATTTCCAGAAATCGATCAACGATGGACTGGATGAGATCCCAGAAGGCGTTGAAGACGCTTTAGGATCGCTGGCTAGCGTGCACTTGCGCCTTTCAGAAGCCCAAAAATATGTAGACCAACTGGTGAATAATCCCGAACCGGACATGGTTTACTGGGTGGAACAATTGCCCAACAACTACCGTCTTTCCATGCAGGCAGCGCCCTTGCATATTGGTCCACTGATGGAACAGTACCTGTGGCATGAAAAGGCATCGGTCATCTTAACTTCTGCCACACTAACCACAAACAACGAGTTCGATTACATGAGAAACCGTTTGAACGCGGATGAAGCCGATGAACTGGTCTTGGGCTCCCCGTTTGATTTTGAAAATTCGACCCTGCTCTATCTGGTCAATGATATCCCTGAGCCCAATGAAGCCAACGCTTACCAGCGGGAAGTGGAAAGCGCCATCATCCGGCTGGCCAAAGCGACTGGCGGCCGCATGCTCGCCCTGTTCACCTCTTACGCCCAATTAAAACGCACCGCGCAGGCGATCGGTCCTGCCATGGCGGATGCCGGGATCGAGGTCTATGAACAGGGTGAAGGTGCCTCCCCGAACACACTGCTCGAAACATTTCGTGAGGCGGATAAAGCGGTGTTACTGGGCACCCGCGCATTCTGGGAGGGTGTGGATATTCCCGGCGAAGCGCTTTCAGTGCTGGTGATCGTCAAGTTACCTTTTGACGTTCCCTCTGATCCCATCATCGCCGCGCGGGCTGAAACCTTCGAGGATGCTTTTAACGAATACAATATTCCCGAAGCCATACTGCGCTTCAGGCAGGGATTCGGGCGTTTGATCCGCACACAATCCGACCGCGGTGTTGTGGTGATCCTTGATAAACGAGTGCTTACCAAGAAATACGGGCGCCAGTTCCTTGACTCGATCCCTCTATGCACGAGAAAAGTCGCGTCAAGTTTGGAACTTCCCTCTGCAACTGTGAAGTGGCTGAATATCTGAACCCACATTTCGGGGTTTTAAGATTCGTAAAAAATTCTACTGTGGAGATAGAAACATGAAATACATTATTGGTGTGATGCGACCCAATTTCCTGTTGCTGGCAGTGGCCTGCACTTTCCTGGCGATGACAGCTGCCATCTGGACCCATGGCCAGATTGATCCGCTATATGCAGTATTGGCTTTCATTGGCGCGCTTACGGCGCATGCATGTGTCAACGCCATTAATGAGTACATGGATGTGAAAAGCGGGCTGGATTTTCGTACCACGCGTACCCCATTCAGCGGGGGAAGCGGCACACTTATCCAGGATCCTTCAAAAGCGCCCCTGGTGCTATGGACCGTTATCATCACCGCTGCAATAACCACCATTATCGGGATCTTCTTTGCAATCAAGGTGGGATGGCCGATCCTTGTGATCGGCGCGGTCGGGTTGTTTGTCATCTTCGCCTATACCCCCTGGTTCAACAAGCAACCCATCCTGTGTCTGCTCTCGCCCGGTTTTGGTTTTGGAACCCTGATGGTTGTGGGCGGCTACTATGTGCTCACCGCAGCCATCAACTGGACAGTTGTCCTCAGCTCCTTTGTCCCGTTTTTCCTGGTGTGCAACCTGTTATTACTTAACCAGTTCCCTGACGCTGATGCAGATAAAACGGTTTCACGCAAGCATTACCCCATCCTGATCGGCAGGAAAGCCAGCGCTGTTATTTATGTCAGTTTCCTGGCAGCCACTTATATTACGCTCCTGCTGGGAGTGCTGTTGAAACTCACGCCTGCCTGGACGCTTCTGGGGATGTTGACCTTGTTCATTGCCATTCCCACCGCCCGCGCGGTATTGAAGAATGCTGAGGATCTGCCCGCTCTGCTGCCGTCTTTGGGTCAAAACGTTATGCTGAACCTGATCACACCGGTATTGATGGGGATTGGATTCCTGTTGGGATGAGGGAACGATTACCTTTATCTAAACGTCATGAAAGGGCAGGAGCTTCCTGTCCTTTTCTTTTGTCGATGTAATCTTGTGGATCTATTGGAATGGATAAATGGTTGAAATTGAAATAGATAATTTATATAATTAGATATAATTTGTCTGATTATTGAACAGGAGGAAATTCAGATGTCAATAAAAAGAATGATCATCATTGTCAGTTTAGTCCTTACGATCAGCCTGTTGATCGCTTCCTGCGGAATTTTGAATCCGTCAGGAGAACCTTCTGAGGAATTCATCAATACCAGTGTGGCAGAAACTGTTAATGCCCAGAATCCAGCAACCGATCAACCGATAGTGGTCGAAACACCTTCGCCTCAGGTAAACCTTCCGACAGAAGCCCCCACCCTCACCGAAGAACCAGCCACTCCAACGCTTGCCGTGGCTTTTGTGAGCCCCGATCACAACGCCTTCTTCTGGAGTGAAGCAATGGCTGCTCCTTTGCAACTGACGAATACAGGAGACGTACGCGAAGCGATCATCTCATCCGATGGAAAACGTATCGCGATGCTTCGTTCAACGGATTGGGTGGCTTACTCAATAGAAATCATCAACTCCGATGGAAGTGATCTGCGCACGCTCATAGCCGTTTCAGGGTTTGATGCCCTGCCGCGCCCTGCCGACGCTATCGCCTCTGCCCCCGCTCATGTCAGCTGGGTGCCGCTAACCGGCCAGCTGGCGATGTCAATCCGTTACGCGTATGAAGGTCCCGGTTCCCCCATCGGTGACACATTTTACCTCATCGACCCCAATACAGCCGCGTTATCCTCACCGATGACGATCGATGCCGGTTGGAGCTGGGATTATACCTATTCCCCCGATGGGTCCCTTATCGCCATCTCCCGCCCGGAAGGGATGGATATTTACAAGGCGGATGGCTCGCTGGTGGCAGCTGACGTGATCACCTTCCCGTTTGTTAATACCGCCTCAGAGTACGCCTTTCTCCCCATGCCGACCTGGTCGGTTGACGAATCAGCACTGGCGGTGGTCGTACCACCACAAGACCCCTGGTCACTCACCCCGGCTGAATCTAGCGTTTATTACTGGGAACTCGGTCAATCAACCCCAAATGCCCAACTGAAATTCACCGGCCCGATGACCTATTGGCCGATGGAGATCGCCTCGATCGCGCCAGATCTATCACAATTGGTCTACCTGGTTCGCGAAGGCGCACCTGAGGATAACGTTTACGCGCTTAACCTGGTTAATTTGGATGGCAGTGGAACGCAACAGATCGCAGACGGTGAACTGCACAACCTGCCGGATTGGTCAACTGACAGCAGGTTGTTCTATTACCACAGCGACACAGCCGATTCGTTCATTGTTCAGCCCGGATCCACACCAGTTGTTGTACCTGCGTTCAATCAGGTTCGCAATGTTCAATGGGTCGATGGTGAACACTTTATCGGCGCATCGGGTACCGAAAGCGACTGGCAATTGTTATTAGGCAGCACAAATGCCCCGGCACAGGTGATCTATTCCAGCGCGTCAACCGAAGATCAGATCCGGTTTACCATCAATCGCTAAAGATCAGGTACGCTCATTTAATCCGAAAGGAATGGGATATAATCCTGAGAACGAAATCAGATACGCTTTTTTGCAGGAGAATTCATGCGGAAAACACGACCCACGATACTCATTTTTACTTTGATCACCATCATGGCAATGGTACTTTCAGCGTGCCAGCGAGCCGCGCCCACATTTTCTCCTGAGGAAATTGAACTAGCAGTGCAGCAAACCATGGCAGCTCTGCCCACCGCCACCTTCACCCCTACTGCCACTGAAACACCCACCCCCACTATCACACCTACACCCGTGATCGTGTACTACGGTCCGAG
>ERZ795054.4341-NODE-4341-length-10468-cov-5.692788_pt1 | contig 10468 bp, 9 predicted proteins | sample MGYA00375138_ERZ795054 | MGnify/ENA primary metagenome ERZ795054 (study PRJEB30183, sample SAMN05720215) | anaerobic digester metagenome | isolation source: active sludge of municipal wastewater-treating anaerobic digesters | place: USA | collected 2014-12-23 ...
CTTCTCCCAGTTCTTCAACATCAAGGACAACATCGACGAGGCGACCGGCTTCTTCCGCCAGGGAGACCAGGGCTCCGCCGCCTCCGTGTTCCCGAAGATCTTCTCCTGCCCCATCTGCAACAAGAAGCTCAAGGCGGCGCGGCCCGGCCGCTTCCGCTGCTCCGAGTGCAAGACGATCCTCGCGATCGACAACGCGGGCCAGGTCTTCCTCGGCTAGCGCGGGCCGCGCGAGGCCCCAAGGAGTGTCCCCCATGGCCGGACTCACGAAGATCGAAGAGTACCTCATCGACCTAGGCGTCTCCTACGAGGAGATCGGCGCCTCCACCTGGCTCGTCGACGATCCCGCGAAGGGCCTCCTCAAGATCGTGGTCTCCTACACCGAGCCCGTCGTCGTCATCCGGGCGAGCGTCATGCCCGCCCCCTCCTCCGGCCGGGAGGCCTTCTTCGCCGAGCTCCTCAAGCTCAACGGCGAGGACCTCCTCCACGGCGCCTACGCCCTCGACGGCGACGACGTCGTCATCGTCGACACCCTGGAATACGCGGACATGGACAAGTCGGAATTCGAGGCCTCCCTCGACGCGATCGGCTTCGCCCTGGCCCAGCACTATCCCCTGCTCTCCCGCTTCAAGAACTGAGGAGGAAACCCCAATGGGCATTTTCGAGCGCATGAAGACGGTCATCTCGTCGAATATAAACGACCTCATCAGCAAGTCCGAGAACCCGGAGAAGATGCTGAACCAGCTCGTCCTGGACATGAACGAGCAGATGATCGAGTCGAAGAAGGCCGTCGCGATGGCCATCGCGGACGAGAAGAAGCTCGAGCGCGAGGCGCTGGAGAACAAGCGCCAGGCCGACGACTGGGAGAAGAAGGCCATGCTCGCGGTCCGCGCCGGCCGGGACGACCTCGCCAAGGAGGCACTGGTCCGGAAACAGGAGTACGAGGGCTACGCGGTCCAGCTCTCCACCCAGTGGCAGGCCCAGAAGGAGTCGGTCGAGAAGCTCAAGGACAGCCTCCGCCAGCTCCAGAACAAGATCGACGAGGCCTCCCGCAAGAAGAACATCCTCATCGCCCGCGCCAAGCGCGCCGAGGCCCAGGACAAGATCAACAAGACGATGTCGAGCATCTCGGGCAACAAGAGCGCATTCGACACCTTCGACCGCATGTCCAAGAAGGTCGACGAGATCGAGGCCAGGACCGAGGCCCACAAGGAGCTCGAGGAGATGTCCTCCGGCGCGAGCCTGGAGAAGCAGTTCGCCCAGCTCGAGTCCTCGGGCGCGGGCGCCGACCTCCTCCTCGAGCAGCTCAAGGCCAAGATGCTCACCGACGGCTCGGGCTCCGCGCCGCAGGGCAACCCCTAGGGACGGCCAAGGCCGCCCGACGGGCCGACGAGAGTGAAGGCCTGCGTCGTAGCCGACGCTCCGCCCTATCTCGCCTACGGAGAGGAGAGGGATCCCGAGGGATTCCTCTCCTTTTTCATTCTCCCGCGCCTGCCTTCGGCCACGGGGAACGCCTTCGCCCCGGGCGTCCGGCCTCCCGAGGCCGACCTCTATGTCCTGCCGGCCGAGCTCTATCTCTCCCTCCCGGCCGAGGCGCGGCCCCGGCCCGCATTCGCCTACGGCCCCGAGCGCCTCATGCCCGCCGCCTTCGAGGCCGGCTGCGCCGACTACCTCCGCGAGCCCTGGGGCCCCTCCGAACTCCGGGCCAGGGCCAGGCGCCTCCTTTCCTTCCGCTTCGCCCCCGGCTCGGGCAGCGTCGAGCTCAAGGGACGCGACCTGGTCTCCGGGGGGCGGACCGAGCGGCTGACGGAGGCGGAGCGGCGGCTCTTCCGTCTCCTCCTCCTCAACCTGGGCGAGACCGTGCCCTGCAAGGCCCTGGAGCTGGCCCTCTGGGGCGAGGAAAGGCCCGCTTCCCGCGCTCCGGGAGTCCACGTCTCCTCGATCCGGCGCAAGCTCGAAAGCCTCTCGCCGGGGGCCGGAAAAGCGCTACGTGCCCATCGTGGAAGAGGTTACAGCTTTGAAGCCGCTCGTTGTGGATAAGTCGTGCACAATCTGGGGGCCTTTCCCCGAGCGAAAACTAAACCGTACAGATTGACGAGCGTATTAGTCGGCCTTCTCCGAAGCCTGCGGAAAAAACTGTGTATAATTTTAGTTTTGCCATACTCCACAATGAATTACTAAACCGGCTAGAGGTCTTTGATGTTTTTAGGCTTTTACCCTGTACGGGAAAAAACCTTGCGACGGGGCCCCGCCCTCCCGGCAGCGGCAAAACCCGCTTGTGGATAACTTGTGCGGTTCTGGGGAAAAGACGGAAGAAGAGGAAACCGGGAATGCTTGCGCCCGCCCTGGCGGGATGCTAGAGTTGTTCGATGAAAGCCTGGTTTGGGGCGATCGGACGGGCGGCGCTCGACTTCCTCATCCTCCTCGTCCTGGCCTCGGGCGCGGCCGTCCTGTCCAGCGCGCCGCCCGGCCTCGGCCTCTCCGCCCTGCCCCTCGCGGCGTTCCGCGAAGCCCTCCGCTTCTTCCCCCTCGCCGCCGCGGCGGCCATCGGCCTCGGCTTCCTGCCCTTCGAGCGCCTCGTGCCGAGCCGCGTCGTCACCACCCTGAGCCTCGTCCTCTTCGGCTTCGGCCTCCTGGCCGGCGGCCTGGCCCTGCGTCGGCAGGACTTCCCCGAGGCCGCGAAGGCGGCGCGCGGCGCGCCCCCCGCGGGAGTCGCCGTGGAGTCGGGCGCCAACCTTCTCTATGTCGGCAGCTACGAGGGAGGCTCAGGCCGGCTCGTCGCCCGCGGCGCCGTCGCCTACGAGGCCGCCTCCCCCGTCTATCCCAGGCTCGCCTTCGAGGAGAGGGCGGCCTACGACACTGAAGACCGGTCGGTCATCGTGGAGGGCGCGGCCTATCCGGCCTTCCCCCACGACGCCGCGCCCGGCCCCCTCCTTCCCTCCCTCCCGGCCCTCTCGGGCAAGGGACTCGACGGCCGCCTCAAGGAGCTCGACGGACTCGGCTTCCCCCTCGCCCTCGCGGCGGCCGGCGGCTTCGCCCTCCTCGTCGCGGGGCTCTCGGGCGCGGCTCGCTTCGCCCGCTGGCCCCTCGCCGGGCTCTTCGTGGCCGGCGCGGGCATTGCCCTGGCCCTTCTCGCCGACGCCCTCCTCTTCCTGCCCTCGGTCGCCGGCCTCCTCGGCGACCTGGCCGGAGCCATGGGCCTCGGCTCCCTGGATCCGCCCATCCTCGCCGCCCTCCTCGAGGGCTCGCTCGGCCTCGTCGCCTGCCTCGTCTGCCTCTTCGCGCCGCGCGGGAGGAGGGCGTGAACCCGGGAAAGCGCGTCGTCGCGGCCAGCCTCCTGGCGGCCCTCCTCGCCTTCGCGGCCCTCTTCGCCCTCGCCCTGGCCCGATTCTCCGCGAATCTCGTCATCCCGAGCCAGGCCTTCCGCTGGGAGCTCGCCGAGGCCCTCCTCGGCCTCATCCGCTGGCTCCCCGCCCTGCAGTGCCTCGCCCTCGCCGCGGCCATCGGCTCGTCCTCGGGCGGGGCCGAAAGGCTCCTCGGCAAGAGCATCCTGCCCGCGGCCGTCCTCGCCGTCCTCCTCTCGGCGGCCGCCCTCGTCGCCGGCCCCTCCCTGGAGGCCGGAAGGAGCGGAGCCCTGGCCGTCAGCGCCCGCTTCGGGCGGGCCCTGGACGCGGCTCGGACCGCCCTGGCGAACGGCGATCCCGCGCGCGCCCGCGAGGCCTACACGGTCCTCGAGGCCATAGACCGCAAGGATCTCCGCGTCGAGGAACTCCTCGAGGAGCTCCGCGGGGCCGAGCTCAAGGCCGAGCGCGCCGCGAAGGCGGCCGCCGAGGCGGCGGAGCCCAAGTCGGCCCCCGCGCCCGCGAAGAAGGACTCGGGCGGCGGCCGCGAGAACTACCTCAAGGCCCTCGACTTCTACGCCAAGGGGGACTTCTTCAGCGCGCACTGGTACGCCTCCCAGGCCGCCTTCCTCGACCCCTCGATAGCCGAGGCCAGGCGCCTGGCCGCGAAGTCCTGGGAAGCCCTCTCCGCGCGGGGCGGCGGCGCCGAGGACGAGAAGCGGACGGCCTTCTTCGCGAGGAAGCTCGACGCCTACGGCCTCCTCCGCGCCCGCGACTTCGTCGCCGCCTACCGCGAGTTCTCGAAGCTTGAGAAGGAGGCGCCCAAGGATCCGGACGTCCTGCGCTACCTGGCCGAGAGCCGCGAGGAGCTCGAGAAGTCGGCCTTCTTCAAGGAGGAGGGCGACAAGGCGGCGGCCCGCCGCGCCTACGCCCGCTTCTTCGCCGTCCTCCCCTCCTCCGACGGGGTCACGCGCATCCTCGCCGCCCGCGAGGCCTCCTTCGCGCCCGTGGCCGCCTACTTCTCCGAATTCGAGTACCTGGAGAGCCCGGGCCCCGGAGGGGCCGAGCTCCGCCTAAGGTCCCCCTACGCGAAGCTGACGGAGGGCCGCGTCCTCCTCGTCGCCGTGGAGCGGGAGGCGCCCGAGCGGGTGTACAGGCCCGCCCTCGGCGGCGAGGCCGAGACGGCGAGCGCCGACGGGACGAAGGCCGAGGGCAGGGCGGCCGGGGGAGCCAAGGCGCCCACCTGGATAGAGCTGCCCTTCGAGCCCGAGGCCGCCTTCCGCATCGCCGCGGCCCGCGAGGCGCCGGCCGCCCTGCCCGCCCTCGACGCGATCCAGGCTGCGGGCGAGGCGGAGCGCTACGGCCTCGACCCCGCGCCCCTCTACCTCGAGCTGCAGAAGCGCCTGGGCCTGCCCTTCGCCATCCTCACCGCCTCCACCCTGGGCGCCCTGATCGGCCTCCGCTTCCGCTACCGCGGCAAGAAGCTCCCGGCCACCTCCTGGCTCGCCCTGCCCCTGATGGCGGCCACGAGCGCGGCCGGCTACCTCCTCGTCGAGCGCGTCGACCTCTCCATCGCGGCCCTGAGCGTCCGGCTGGCCCCGGGCGCGGCCTCGCTGGGCGTCTCGGCGGGCATCAGGGCGGCCTTCCTCCTCTGCGCCGTCCTCCTCGCCGCCGGCCTCCGCGAGGAGAGGGAGCTCGGGGGCATGGGCCTGGGCGCGAGCCAGGGCCTGGGCGCGAGCCAGGGCCTGGGCGAGTCCGCCGCCTTCGGCGACGATGGCGAAGAGCTCTAGGGCCGCCCCCTACCTGGGCAGGGCGGCCGGCGTCGTCGCCGGCCTGGCCGGGGGCTGGTACGGACTCGCGGCGGGCTTCCTCCTCGGCTACATGGTGGACGAGACGAGGGCCGACCGCGCCCTGCGCGCCTACCTCCGCGACTCCGAGGCCCCGCCGCCCCCCGAGCCCCGGCCCGGCCTCGCGGCCGCCTCCGCCCTGGCCCTGCGCGGCCGCTGGGCCGGCCTGGGCGACGCCGCCTTCCGCCGCGGACGCTTCGAGGGCCTGGCCCGCGGCCGCCTGGCCCTCTCCCCCGCCGAAGGGAAGGCCCTCGGCCGCCTCCTCGACGCGGCCGCCTCGGCGGAAGCGGCCGACCTGCCCTCCCTCGCGCGGCGCCTCGCCGTCGAAGGCGCGGAGGCCACGCGGCTTCTCCTCGCCGACTACGCCTACTCCCTCGCGAGGCGCGCAGGTCCCCGGCTCTCCTTCGCGGCCGACGAGGCCCTCCGCCTGGAGCTCGCCGACGCGGGCCTGGGCGCCGAGGCCCTGGCCGCCGCGAGGACGGGCCACTTCCCCTCCTACCGCCCGCCCTCGGAGATCCTGGGCCTGGGCCCCGGAGCCGGCGCCGACGAGCTCAAGCGCGCCTATCGCCGCCTCTCGCGCCGCCTCCACCCCGACGTCAGCCGCGGCGCGGCCGCCGCGGGGGCCACGGCCGCGCCGGGCGCCCCGGCGCGGGCCGGCGAAGACGAAGAAGCCGCGTCCGCCATGGCGGCCGCGGCCTTCGCCGAGCTCAAGGAAGCCTACGATTTCATGAAGTCGCGCGCCGCGGAGGAATAACCGCCAGCGCGCATCCCCACCCGCGCCGTCCAGGCCGCAGGCCTGGACGCGTGCCGCGCACCAAGCGTCAGCCCTCGAGCCCCACCCCGCGCCGTCCAGGCCGCAGGCCTGGACGCGTGCCGCGTTGCAGGCGACACCCACGCGGCAGGCAGGTCCAGGGCAGCGCCCTGGTCGCGCCTTTGAGGAAAGAGGGGCCTGGGGAGAAAACCCCTTTCGCTCGAAACGAAAGGGGTTTTCTCCCCAGATCAGCAATCCTCCAGCCGCTCGATGTGCGCCCCCAGGGCGCGGAGCCGCTCGGAGATGTTCTCGTAGCCGCGCTCGATCTGGTAGACGTTGTGGATCGTGCTCTTGCCCTCGGCGCAGAGGGCGGCGATCACCATGGCCATGCCGGCGCGGACGTCGGGGCTCGTGAGGGAGTCTGCCTTGAGCCGGGAGGGGCCGGAGACGACGGCGCGGTGCGGGTCGCAGAGGACGATGCGCGCCCCCATGCCGATGAGCTTGTCCACCCAGAACATCCTGGACTCGAACATCTTCTCGTGGATGAGGACCTCGCCCTCCGTCTGGGTCGCGACGACCGTCATGATGGAGGTGAGGTCGGGAGGGAAGCCGGGCCAGGGCGAGTCGTCGATCTTCGGCACCTGGCCGCCCAGGTCCTCCTGGACCTTCATGGACTGGCCTGAGGAGACGAGGAGCTCGTCCCCCTCGACGCTCCACTTGATGCCCAGACGGCCGTAGGCGACCTTGAGGGGCCTGAGCTCCTCGGGCCTGACGCCCTCGATGACGAGCTCGCCGCGGGTGACGGCGGTGAGGCCGATGAAGGAGCCGATCTCCATGAAGTCGGGGCCTATGGAGAAGTCGGCGCCGTGGAGGGCCTTCACGCCCTCGATTCTGAGGAGGTTCGAGCCCGAGCCCTCGATCTTGGCGCCCATGGCCTTGAGGAATTCGCAGAGGTCCTGAACGTGGGGCTCGCTCGCGGCGTTCCGGATGACGGTATAGCCCTCCGCGAGGACGGCGGCCATCACGGCGTTCTCCGTGCCGGTGACGGAGGCCTCGTCCAGGAAGAGGTCGGCGCCGACGAGCTTGTTCGCCGTGAACTTGAGGGCCCCGTCGATGTCGAAGCGGGCGCCCAGCTCCTCGAGGGCCAGGACGTGGGTGTCGATGCGGCGGCGGCCGATCGTGTCGCCGCCGGGGGGCGGGAGGGTGACCTTGCCGAAGCGCGCGAGGAGGGGTCCGGCGAAGAGGATGGAGGCCCTGACCTTCTTCGCCTCGGCGGCGGGGACTTCCGAGCGGCTCACGGGGCCGCAGTCGACGCGCCAGTCGTTCGGCCCGAGGCGCTCGACGGAGGCGCCGAGCTTGCGCAGGACCTCGAGCATGACCTGGACGTCCTCGATCTCCGGGATGTTGCGGAGGACGACGGGCTCGGCCGAGAGGAGGGTCGCGGCGATGCAGGGCAGGGCCGCGTTCTTGTTGCCGCTCGCCCTGACGCGGCCCTTGACCGGAAAGCCGCCCTCGATGATGTACTTGTACATGAGCGCTACTCTACGGGAGAAGGCGCAAAGGGTCAACCGACGGCGAGGGCGGGCGGGCAGGCCCGAGGGCGCCGCGTGTGCCCTGAGCCGGCCGGCGCCCGGCCGAGGCGCGCGGGAGGGCGGACCCGCGGACCGGGGCGCCGCCGCGTGACCGGCCGCGCGCGGACGTCCGGCCGCCCGCCCGGCGCGGGAATTTCTTGCAGTCGGGCGGGGTTCCGTACTACTATTGGAGGCTGGCGGCCTCGACCCGATCCGGCTCGCCATCCGAGAGGTTTCCATGCCCTACAAGCTCGACGGCGCCAAATTCTCCACGATCGAGGAGCTCATCGAAGCCCTCTATCCGCTCTACGCTGACAAGATGAGCGAGGAGGAATTCCGGAAGTACGCGGAAGAGAAGGCCGAGAAAACCTGATGCCGAACGAGGACTTCCCCGGCGCCGACGAGAGGAGGGGCATCAGGCACTCCGTCCGCACCTTCCTGAACCACATCGCGGGCTATGGGGACATCCTCAGGCAGGAGGCGGAGGACTCGGGCGAGGCCGGGCTCTGCGAGACCTACGACGGCATCCGGCAGGCGGCCCTGGAACTCCGCGAGCTCGCCCTGCCCTTCTTCCTCGAGCCCTCCGAGGGCGGGATAGCCGAGGAGGACAGGCCCGAGCGGGAGCGGGCCATCTACGGCGCCCTCTACGACATCATCGCCCTGATCCAGGGCGCCAAGCGCCGGGGCGACGCCGAGTGGACCTCGCGCTTCCTCCCCGACACCGAGAAGATCCTGGAGGCCGCCAACGGCATCGTCGAGATCTTCGAGGAGAGGCTGGAGGCCCATCGGGACTTCGTCGAGGAGTACGAGCCCGAGGCCCTGCCGGTCGGGCTGGGCGACGTCGAGCTCCCGCCCGCGCCCAAGGCGGGGCGGATCCTGGTCGTGGACGACAACCTCTTCAACCGCGAGCTTTTGGGGCGGCACCTGGAGCGGCAGGGCCACGTCGTCTGCCAGGCGGCCGACGGCGCCTCGGCCCTGGAGATCCTCAGGCACGCGCCCTTCGACGTCCTGGTCCTGGACGTGATGATGCCCGGCATGAACGGCTACCAGCTCCTGGAGGCCGTCAAGGCCGACGAGCGGCTTAAGGACCTCTACGTCATCGTGATCTCGGCCCTGGACGACACGAAGAGTATAGCCCGCTGCATCCAGCTGGGCGCGGAGGACTACCTGCCCCGCGAGTTCGAGCCGGTGATCCTCAAGGCCCGCATCGAGTCCTGCCTGGAGAAGAAGAGCCTCAAGGACAAGGAGGAGCTCTACGTCGCCGCGGTGATGGAGACCGAGCGCCGCCTCCGCGCGGAGCTCCAGGAGGGCGCGGCCTACGTGCGCGGCCTCCTGCCCCCGCGCCTGCCCGGCCCGGGGCTCAAGTCGGACTGGGTCTTCATCCCCTCGCTCTCACTGGGCGGCGACGTCTTCGGCTACCACGCCATCGAGGGCGGCCGCGTGGCCCTCTACCTCATCGACGTCTCCGGCCACGGCATCGAGGCGGCCCTCTTCTCCGTCACCCTCATGAACATGCTCAAGACCCAGGTCCTGCCCCGCGCGGACTTCGGCGAGCCCTCCTCCGTCCTCGAGCGGCTCAACGCGTCCTTCCGCATGGAGGAGCAGAACAACCTCTACTTCACCGCCTGGTACGGCGTCTGGGATCCCGCAACGAGGGAGCTCGCCTACGCCTCCGCCGGAGCGCCTCCCGCCGTCCTCCTCCTCCCCGGCGGGGGCGTCGAGCAGCTGGAGACCGGCGGCATGATCGTCGGCGTGGACGAGGGGGCCGAGTACCGCTCCGAGCGGATGGTCCTCCCCGCTGGCTCGAGCCTCTACCTCTTCTCCGACGGCATCTACGAGATCAGGACGCAGGACGGGTCCGTCCTCGGCATCGAGGCCTTCGTCGGCCTACTCGCCGGCCTGGCCGCGCGGGGCCGCGGCCCCCTCCTCCCCGCCCTCATCGAGAGCGTCCGCGGGCTCGCGAAGAAGCGCCGCTTCGAGGACGACGTGTCCATGCTGGAGTTCGTCTTTGGCTGAGCGCCTCGTCCTCCCCGCGCCGGACGACTTCCACGCCCACCTGCGCTCGGGGCCGGCCATGCCCGCCTACGCGAGGCGGCACGCGGCCTCCTTCGGCCGCGCCCTCGTCATGCCCAACATCCTGCCGCCCGTCGCCTCGGCCGCCGCCCTCGCGGCCTACCGCGCGGAGCTCCGCGCGGCGGCGCCCGGCCTCGAGCCCCTCATGGCCTTCAAGCTCCTCCCGGGGATGGACGGCGAGACGGTCCGCTCGCTCGCCGCGGCGGGGGCCCTCGCCGGGAAGTACTACCCCGCGGGCGCGACGACGAACTCCGCGGACGGCGTCGCCGAGCCCGGCCAGGCCGAGGAGGCCCTGTCCGCGATGGAAGAGCTCGACCTCGTCCTCTCCATCCACGGCGAGGAGCCCTCCGCGCCCCTCCTTTCGCGCGAGGCCGCCTTCCTCCCCGCCCTCGAGCTCATCCTGTCGCGGCATCCCCGGCTCAAGGTCGTCCTCGAGCACCTCGCCTCGCGGGAGGCCCTCGCCTTCGTCCTCTCGGGGCCGGAGCGCCTCGCGGGGACGGTGACGGCCCACCACCTCCTCCTCACGATGGACGACCTCCTGGGCGAGGGCCTCGACCCCCACCTTTACTGCAAGCCCCTCCTCAAGACCCGGGCCGACCGCGAGGCCCTGAAGGAGGCCGTCCTCTCCGGCGCCGGTAAGCTCTTCTTCGGCTCCGACTCGGCGCCCCATCCCCGCGCGGCCAAGGAGTCGCGCCGCGCCCCCGCGGGGATCTACGCCTCGCCCTCGGCCCTGCCCGCCCTGGCCTCCCTCTTCGAGGAGGCGGGCGCCCTCGCGGGCCTGCGCGGCTTCGTCGCCGGCCGCGGCGCGGCCTTCTACGGCCTCCAAGCGCCCGGAGGCTCCCTCGAGCTCCTGAAGGAGGACTGGACCGTCCCGGAGGAGGCCGACGG
>ERZ795054.4345-NODE-4345-length-10462-cov-5.718363_pt1 | contig 10462 bp, 10 predicted proteins | sample MGYA00375138_ERZ795054 | MGnify/ENA primary metagenome ERZ795054 (study PRJEB30183, sample SAMN05720215) | anaerobic digester metagenome | isolation source: active sludge of municipal wastewater-treating anaerobic digesters | place: USA | collected 2014-12-23 ...
CGACGCCCGATCTACGGGAAAAGTGATTTACAAAGCACCGCGCCGTCCGGGTAATTGGACGATGAGAACGGCCCCTCTCTACCTGCTCATCATGCTCCTCCTGCCGGCCGCCGTACGGTGCGATCGCCTGACGAACCCGGACGGGTACCCCCGCGCGATCGGCGGCGTACTCGATCTGAGGGAGTGGGATTTCGACCGCCGGGGCGCGGTACCGCTTTCGGGCGAGTGGGAATTCTACTGGAACGCGCTCCATGCACCGCGGAGCATCACCGGTGTCCGGCCGCCGACCCGGACAGGACTCGCCACCCTCCCCGGTACATGGAAAGACCTGACGGTAAACGGCGCAAAACTGCCGGGAACGGGCTACGCGACCTATCGCCTCGTCGTCCTTCTCGACAGGGCGCGTTCGGACCTCGCCATACGGACCACCACCGTCAGCTCGGCCTTCGCCCTGTACGTCAACGGGACCATGGCGAATTGCGCGGGCACGGTAGGCACCGGCCCCGACTCCTCCATCCCCGGATGCCTGCCCCGGGTAAACGGGATCGAGGGCGCGCCCGCCGACCGGCTGGATATCGTGCTGCAGGTTTCCAACTTCCATTACCGTACCGGCGGGCCCTGGGATCGCATACGGCTGGGCGATCGCGACGACCTGGCGGGTGAAAAGTGGAAGGAGGACCTTAGAAGCGCGATCCTGTTCGGCTGCCTCTTCATCATGTTCCTCTATCACCTGGCCCTGTTCCTCATGCGGCCGCAGGACCGGCAGTTCGCGTTCATGGCGCTCTTCTGCCTCATCATCTCCCTTCGGCCGCTCTTTACGGGCGAATTTATCATCACGCAGATATTCCCGGCCATACCGTTCGAGGCGGTCATCCGGGTGCTGTACCTGTCCTATTTTCTCGCGGTCCCCGCGGGCGTGTATCTGTTCGAATCCCTGTATCCCGACGAGTCCCCCGCCCGGCAGCCGCGAATCGTGCTGGCGATATCGGCGGCGTTCTCGCTCGCGGTGCTGTTCACCCCGCCGCTGGTGTTCACGCGCTTCGTGTTCGCCTACTTTTATTTCGCGCTGGCCGTCATCGCGGCCGTCATCGTCGAGAACATCATCGCGGTCAGGCGAAAGCGCGACGGCGCGGCGATAATTCTGGCGGGCTTCGCGGTATTGTCCGTCGCGACGATAAACGACAATCTTAACGCGAGCTACAACGTGCATTCGGTGAACCTGGTGGACGCGGGCACCGTCATTTTCGTGCTGTGCCAGGCGCTGGTGCTCTCCCGCCGCCTGACCGGGGCCTTTACCAGGGTTGAAATCCTCTCCCGCGAGCTCACCGGGCTCAACGCGGGACTCGAGGAACAGGTGAAAGAGCGCACGCTTGAGCTCGAGTGCGCGTACGAGTCGATGAAGGAGATTTCAGTCCGCGATCCACTCACCGGATGCTTCAACCGCCGCTTTCTGGAGGAGCAGCTTCCCACCGAAATCGAGCGCGCGCTGCGATACGGCCGCCCGCTGTCGGTTATCATGGGGGATATCGATCACTTCAAGGCGATCAACGACACCCACGGCCACCACGCCGGCGACCTGGTGCTCATCTCGATCAGCCGCGCCATCATCGACACCATGCGGGACAGGATCGACTGGGTGTGCCGCTACGGCGGCGAGGAGTTTATCATAGTCATGCCGGAAACGCGTATCGAAGACGGATCTATTGTAGCTGAGCGCCTCAGGGCGAAAATCGAGAACACTCCCGTGGAGGCGTCGGGAACATCCATCCCCGTAACGATGAGTTTCGGTATGACGGGCTTCACTCCGCCGATTCATGGAATGAAAATCACCATGAAAGAGCTGATCGAATCGGCCGACCGCATGCTGTACCGGGCCAAGAACGAGGGACGCAACCGGGTTGTCAGCGGGCCAGTCGAGAGCCGGCCCGGGGACTGATGTATCCGGATCGACCTCCGTACAAGTGTGATTCGCCTTGAACGTCAACCCGCGCGGCGTACCTCTCTGTTGATCCCAATCCGGTGCCTCCGGCCGGTACCGAGGTGAACAGCCGCGCCTGGATAGCCCATCGCAGGTTGAACATTGTGTCGGCGCCGGTTCACCCATGAAATCCTCGCGCGTCATTGAATGCCCCGCCGGCGGTACGGCTTAAGCGCTCCGGACCACCAGAGACCAAGCAATGACTTGATCCTCTTCCAGGGCACGAACATCGAAACACGGGCCTGATACTCCCAATAGTGTTCGCCGAACTCAAGGATGAGTTTCCGCTCCTCGAGCCGGGTGCCTATGACGATATACACCGTGACGACACTATTGATTACAAGCCGGGTCGCGTCGAGGTCGCCCGACCAGAATAACAGAATGACACCCGAGTAATAGGGATGTCGGATGAATCCGAGAATACCGCCGGAGTCAAGTTTCCCGGTTCCATTCATCAGCCCGTGCCGCGCACCCTCGCGCAGCTGGCGCACACCGATGAACCTGGAGAAACTGTAATGACGCGACCCGGCGGCGAAGAGGAGGATGCCCCCGGCGAAAAGCGACCATTTCGCGACGGCAAAATATCCATCCCAGGCAAAGAACGGCGCCTCGACCACTCTTCCGGAGTACACCAGTAAGGGGACCAGGGCAACCAGTGCGACTACATTGAAGAAAAGACGATAGAAACGAAACCGGTCTTGCAGCTCCCGCTTCAGATATTCGGTTACGGTGATCGAAATCATCATGCTGTGCAGTGCGAAATACGCGCTCCACGCGAGCGCGACAGAAACGTATTTTACAATGCTCTCGTTCATGTGGCCCTCCATACTTCGCGCGGGCGGTGAAGGCATCCGCTATTGATGTGCCGGCCTGCCGTAGACTTTTCGGTAATCCCGGCAATGGGGACACAGCTTGCCCTCCAGCCTGACCAGATGGTAAAGCAGGCCTCTCCCTCTGCGGCGGGCGTGTTTGCAGATGGGGCAGGTGTTCCTGCAGAAATCGGCGCTCTTTCGCATTTTTTCATCCGATGTCATGACATCCCCCTGATATTACGTTATATGTATGGTGTTGACGCCCGGGTAACAGGCGCGGAATCCACATGGGCACTTTTAACCTGTAGGTGTCATATAACGGGCCGAATTCCCTCCGAAGGCTTCGCTCTTCAAAAAACGCGCCGAGCAGGCAGTAAAGAATGTTAAGCAGAGCGAATTCAACTCTGCCAGCGGTCATGACAGGCCCCGTAACCAGTGCGAGCATGTAGAAAAGGTAAAACGGATGACGGCAGCAGGCGTAAGGCCCCGTTGTCGCGGGCGCCCGAATGGCCCGGTCCCGCGCATTCGCTTTTTTCATAAAGGACGAGAGACCGGTATTTTCCACTATGCCTATCGAAAAGACTGAATAGACCATTCCCGCGATACATATACCGTACAAACCGGAGAGCACCCAGTACAGGACACCATCCACGCTCCATATGAGTCCGGGAAGATCCACCCACAGGTAGAGCACGGCCATCAGCGTCACCGCCGCAACGGCATTGTACACCAGCCTCACGTACCCCGCGCCGATTATTCGCGCAACGCGATCTTTGACGCCTTCGCGCGCGAGCAGGCTGTGAAGCAGGCACCAGAAGGTAACAATGGCCGCATTCCGCGCCACCGCGCCAGGCCCGCCATCGCCGGGCACCTGAAAATGTATAAAAGCGAAGAGCCAGACCAGTGAAACCGCCGCCGCGCCGAGACTTGCGGTCGCCACAAGGACCAGTTTCATTTTTCGCATGATTTTCCTCTTCTCCTGACGCCATTATTTCGACCGGGGAATCATCCCCGAAAACGATGAGAGAGTCCTGCTCTTATCGGCACATGTAACGAGTCACGAAATTTGCGATGCTCACGTTTTCATCATCCGGACATACAAATTCCCGAAAACACTCATTTCACCGATAACGGAAAATCCCGGGAACGTGCGGCGATGACCGCTTACAGCATGCTCTTCATCCTCTCGGGATTTATGCGCGTGATGACCCCCCTTGACTCACTCAAGACGGTACCGTCGGCGTCGCGGATCTCGCCGCGCACAATGATGTCACGTCCCCCGTCCTCAACCAGAAATCCAAAGATCACAAGCGGGCAGTCCACATAGACGGGGCGCAGATAGCTGACCGTCATCTCTCTAGTAACGAAGGCCTTCACACCCATAAGACCCCAGACAACCCAGGACATTATTTCATCCAGCAACAGACCGTGGAAACCTCCATGAAGCATACGCCCCCACCCCGTCCAGTCCTCGGGGGCCGTGAACTCGGCGCTCAGAGCGGTTTCCCCTTCCTTTCTGAAGCGGAGCTTCAATCCCGAGGGATTGTCCGGACCGCACACAAAACAGCGGGGCACGTCAGTCTGCACGGGCAGGAATTCACCCGTGGGCGTTTCGGTCACAATGTTCATTTCTATCACCTCATATATACCTGTCCTGATCAGCGACGGCTTTGCTGCTCATCGGCCGACCGGCCGTTCCCGTGCCGTTTCGCAAAGGCCGATGTGAGCATCCAGGCACCGACCACTATCATCGCCATGGGAATAAAAGGAATCGAGCGGAGGAGATCGTCGGGAATCCATCCCATTTTCGAGCCGAGAAATACGATCCCTCCGGCAAGCAGCATAGTGCCGCATACGGCCCCGCAACGTCTCTGCGCATGCACCGATCGGTTCATCACACCCCCCATTTTTCACACTTATTAGATATTTCGATATATATCGAAATATCTAAATATAGAGTACATACAAAAAGACCCGCCGTCAAGAGGCGGGGCCCATTTTTTTCACTTTTTTTCGCTTTTTGCGCCCGTGAGGTACCCGACCATCAGACCGACGGTCTCTTCATTCACCAGTCAACGTATTGTCTGTCCCTGCCGTTCGCAGGTGACCAGACCCGCCGAGCGGAGCTCCTTGATATGATGAGAGATGGTGGAGAGGGCGATATCGAAATTACTGGCGACCTCGCAGATCGTAAGCTGATCGTCGGCGTCCAGGGTGCCCCGTCCCTGCCCCGAGCGGATATGTTCGAATATGGCGAGGCGGTTTTCATTGGAGAGCGCTTTCATGGCGGCGACTACCCTTGCCATTTGTTCGGATCGTTTTTTCACCGACTTCGCGGACATGGTTCAGACCTCCTTTGTCGATATCTCTAAACCCGAAATAATTCTATAGTTTTCGAAATATCATATAGACTGGCTCCTGTCAATCCTTTTGCCGGAATGCCGGCGAACTGTACATTGTACCGGGCCAGGAACGAGGGACGCAACCGGGTTGTCAGCGGTCCCGTCGATAGTTCTCCCGAAAGCTGACGCCTCTTTACCGGTCGATTGAACACGGGGCCGCTCTCACCGGCGGTTTGTTCGATCAATCAAATCAAGCGGACATCACCCCTTCACATTTCCCGCCTTGAAATCCTGAAGCGCCGTATCGGGCTCGTGATACCGGCGATAAAAATGCGTGAGGGTGGTAAACGTGAAGAGCCTGTTAACAAGAGGGATCCTTATAAGCCATGAGAGGAGAAGATACGAAAGGAAAAGTGAAACGAGGATGTATACGTACTTGAGCGCGAACAGGGCGAGGGGAAAGGAAATTCCCGACGCAAGGCCGTCGCCCAGCGCGGACAACAGCAGAAACGGCGCCGGCAGTGTCGTGATGAAGTATAAAATTATACCGATCGAATGGCCCGCCTCGACCGATTTTTCGGGGCAGTAGCCCATGCACCGCATGCAGCTTTCGCAGGAAAATGTCCAGTACGGGCGGGGCTCCCCGCCTCCCGACATTTTGATCGCCCCGGCCGGGCAGTTTCTGGCGCACTGACCGCAGCCCGTACAGGTCTCCGAGGCAAAAAACAGTTTAGAGAGAAAAAAGCGTCCCACAACAAGATACCCCAGCGAAACGGGGCCCAGGATGAGGCCGAACACCAGGGGGATAAATCCTCTGAAAACGCTCTTCCCTTCCAGAACAGCTTTTATAAAGGAGGACGCTTCCGCCTTCGCCCTTTCGATTATGAACTTCGCGTTCACCGGGCTCAGGCCCCAGTGCAGGGACATCCAGTTAGACGGCATGTCGAGGCCCCTCACCCCGCGAACGCCGTAACCTTTAAAAAACAGTATGAGCGCGACAAGATAGGCCGCCGTGCCCTCCAGGCCGGGCAATGGAACCGACGCGATGCGGGTACCGGCCCGCGTCGCCACGACAAAGGCGTGCCTCCCGCGCCCGCGCGGCAATCTCAGGGCACGCCTGATAACGAGCCAGGGCGCCGTAAAGGCATGGGTCGGGAAAACCATTCCCAGGAGATCGCACGATCCGCCGGCCGGCTCTTTCCCTTCAGAAAATTTTGCCACCTGGTACATCCGGAAGTCGGCTCCCTTTTCTTTCGCCCTTTCCGCCATCCACGCGGCAGCCCGGAAAGAGTTGCCGGTTCCGCTCATGTAATGAATCTCGATTGAACCGTACCGCATATTACGTCCAGGTATTTCCGTCATCGTTCGCTCCCTGCTCCATGATGCTTAGAAGGATGCGATGTCAACGTATAGTGCGTATACTCCACGGTCATCCCGCGGGGGCCGGGCATAATCGGCCCCCGCCGGTACCGCTCTCACTCCCTGTGTTTCCGGTTATACTCCTTTACCAGCTTCGCGATTTCCCTGTCGCGCGCCTTCCGCTCGCGCCGGCCCTTCTCCGTGCGGAGGGCCTCCACTGCCCGCATTTCGCGCGCGAGCGACATGTAGGCCTGGTAGCGGTCGTGAGCGATGGCCCCCTCCGACACCAGGCGCAGCACCGCGCAGCCGGGTTCGTCGGCGTGGCCGCAGTCCCGGAATTTGCAGTGGGCCGCGGCTTCGGCGATTTCCGGAAAGGCAAGCTCCAGCGACGAAGCGTCGCCCGACGGACGGAGCTCCCGAAGGCCGGGCGTGTCTATCATCATCGCCCCGTTTTCGAGAAAGAAGAGCTCCCTGCGGGTCGTGGTGTGCCTGCCCCGCCTGTCGTCCTCGCGCACCCGGCCGGTATGCTGGACCTCGCGCCCCAGGAGCGCGTTGATGAGCGCGGACTTGCCGACGCCCGAGGGCCCCGTAAAGGCCGCGGTCTCGCCGGGGACCAGGTGCGCCCGCAGGGTGTCGAGCCCCTCGCCGGTAAGCGCGCTCAGCATGACCAGTGGAACATTCCCCGCGATCGACGCGACCCTCCGCGAGAAGTCGTCCCTTTCGTCCGCGGGGCACAGGTCGCACTTGTTGAGCACGATGACCGGCGCGGCCCCGCCGTCGGCCACCATTACAAGGTAGCGCTCGAGCCCGCGCTCCGTGAAGTTCCGGCCTCCCTCCAGCGACGCCGTTACGAACATGGTGTCCACGTTGGCCGCCAGCACCTGCTCGTCGCTTCCACCGCCGGCCGCCGTTCGCGAAAAGCGGCTCTTGCGGTCGAGCACCCTTTCAATCATCAACAGATCGCCCTCGCCCCGCGCGAGCACCCAGTCGCCCGTGGCCGGGAAATCGGCGCGGCCGCAGGCGATGTACTGAAAGCGCCCGGACACCTGCGCCGTCGCGGGGCCCTCCCGGGTCTCCACCATGTACACGGGGCCGGCCTCGGCCGTCACCCTGGCGGGCACAAGACCCGAGCCCTTGAGCGGCGCGAACTGCGCCTCGAAAAAGTCGCTCCATCCGAGTCGTTCGAGCTTCATGGCCGGCCTCCTTTCAAGCGTTCCGCGTGTTCGGGCCCGTCCAGGCTGAACGGAAGGCGCCTGAGCGGTCCCGTGGCGAGTCCCAGCAGGCGCAGGGTGCTGTCGTCGGGCGCGATGCGGTTCACACGGACTATCCCGCACTTCACGCAGCGATGCACCAGCGCCCACTCGCCGCCGTCCCTGGCCCACACCGCGATGGGCTCCATCAGGCCGCCGCACACCGACAGCCGGTCGCCCGTGCGGTTATCGACGTGCCTGCTCCACAGACATTCGGGGCAGTGGTTCCTGTTACGCGTTCCCGATTCGGGCGGAAGCACGCCCGCGCCGCACCGTCCGCAGACGAACGCGTCCGACCCGTGTATAGACGTATATTCGATTCTCGACATTGTATCCTCGTAATAGCAAGTTCGTTGTTGCGGGTCGGCGCCTGCCGGCGGAATCGGCCTTCAGGCCCTTACGGCGTAGTCATGGAACGAATCCGCGACGAACCGGCACCGGTTACCCGTTGAGTAAAACGTATGATGATGGGGATGATGTTCCGCTCTGCGAAGCCGGACGGCTTCGGCGGGACTGGCTGGACACAACACGCGAAAGAGGCGCGACAGGACGCGACATGGCCCGCGATCAATCCCGGAGCGTGAACATCCTCGATACAAGGGTCAGCATTTTATTACCTTTACCTCGCAGAATAACCCGTCGGAAACAGGATGGCGGTGTACTATCGCGATACCGTTTTTTTGTCAATACTTTTAAGGGACCTTCCGCGGATAATGTGATCGATGCCCGGCCTCGTGATGTCGCGCGGGCATCTTCACCTCGCATGGAGCCTTACCTGATCCCCTCCCGGTCCATGATCATCCGCGCCGCCATCCAGCCGTTGATCTGCACGCCGCTGTAGCCGTGCGACATCTGGGTCCAGTTGCTTGCGATAAAAACGTTGTCGACGGGAGTCCTGTTGGGAATCCGGTCAAACTGGTCCGGGGTGCTGTTGAAACCGTACACAACGCCGTCGCGGTTGAGCGTATAGCGCCTGAGGGTACGTGGCGTATATCCCAATTTTACGGCTATGGTGCCGGGCGTTGCCAGCTCAGGTATGTGACGCGACGCGAGGGCGATGAGCTCATCGACTTTTTTCTCCTTTAATCTTTCATATTCCCCGGCGTCCTCGGGCCACATGGCGATATCCGAGTAGGCGTCGAGCTTTACGACCGATTTACCGGAGGGGGCGTAGACCGGATCATCCATATTGGTGTATATCGCTATAACGAGAGCGCCGTTTTTATAGTCTCCCTTCATCATGCTTTCATACACGGCACGATTATCGGTACTGGCATTGTAGAATATCTCGAAATCGCGGTGCCCCCGCTTTTTCAGGTCGACATTTAGCCCCAGAAACACACCGAAAAGTGAATTTGCCGGTTTGAGGGTTTTGAGACGGTCAATATATTTTGCCGGGAAATGGCTCTCGCCTATTAGGGTGTATACCAGCTGGTACGGATCGGTGTTGGCGACGATATAGCGGCAACTGTACATTTTACCTTCATCGGTCTCAACACCGACGGCGATGCCGTTTTCCATGACGATCTTTTTAGCCAGCACCCCGGTCTTGACCGTTCCGCCAAGCTCGCCGATTCTTTCGGCATAGGCATCGGAAAGGGCCTGCGATGTCCCCTTTATATGCCAGGCCCCTCCGGAAGCATAGGAATTGAATGCCATGATAAACAGAAACGCGGCCTGCTTATCGATTGATGGACCGAGATAACACCAGTACTGCGATACCACCGCCTTGATGTCAGCGCTTTTAAAGCAATGGTCCATGAGATCCTGTACCGTTCTGTCTTTCCATTTCAGGAGGTTCCGCTGCCGCAGGGGTACCATGGCCATGGTGAGCAGTTTTTTCACCGTGCCGTAACGTTGAAGCTGCGCGAGAGACATGGCTTCACTCGACACTGCCAGGCAGATCCGGTGGAATTCGTCGATGCCCTCAGTCTCATTCGGCCAATTATTTTTTAATCTCTTTTTAAGCCCCTCCCAGTTCGCGGGAAGCGTTACATCGATACCGGGGTACACCGCACGGTAGAGGTCAGGGTGCTCGATAAGCGTGATCTTATCGTATACGCCGCAGGCTTTCAGAAGCTGCCGAACCGGGCCCTCCTCCTTCATGCCGGGACGCACGGGCCCGGCCCCGTCCATCTCGTGCAGGGCCACGTCGAAGGTGAAGTCTCCCCGACTGAAGGAAGTCGCGCATCCGCCGACCTTATAGTGCTGCTCGATAAGAAGAACTTTTAATTTTCCTGTCGCGAGATGGGCGGCCGCCGAGAGACCACCCAGCCCACCACCGATTACGATCACATCATAATCGACCTTACCGGCGCGTGGGCCCTCTTTTGAACAGGAAACGGAAACAAGGACAACGACGGAAATGATCACTGCAACAATATAATTAGGGAAATGGCGGAGCATATACGATTACCTCCGGTAATTATATATCGTTAAACCGGATATCTTCGAGGGACTGTCTATGTGCCACAATCGGGAGGTGATCAGTACGCCCCTGCTTGAATGATGAAAGCGTGAAACAAAATGTCAATAGAATTATACTACGGCCCCACCACGGATTCGGCTCAACGGGAATAGACGGCTTATTGTCATATCTATAAATACGATTGACACACGCGCCACGCCTGTTAGGCTATCAACCGACCTCCGGGCGCGGCCGGGCCGCGCCCCACACCCTCAACGTGCGGAGAGTTCCGCCATGCGTTCGCCCGCCCCCGT
>ERZ795054.4347-NODE-4347-length-10460-cov-5.687938_pt1 | contig 10460 bp, 7 predicted proteins | sample MGYA00375138_ERZ795054 | MGnify/ENA primary metagenome ERZ795054 (study PRJEB30183, sample SAMN05720215) | anaerobic digester metagenome | isolation source: active sludge of municipal wastewater-treating anaerobic digesters | place: USA | collected 2014-12-23 ...
GATATTTCTCTGGATCGCTTCGTTAAGCCCCAGGTGTCCGGCGGCGACGAAGGAAAAATCTCCCGTGACAGCCCAAACTGCTTTGTGTCCCGCCAGATAGGCGCCGATGGCCAGGGAGACGCTCCCCCCCATGTAGGTGGTGAGGTCCACGCAGTCGAAGGGTGGGCAGCCGAACAGGCAGGTGATACCTGTGTCGGCGGCGACGACATCGCCCCGGAAATCCCGGAAAACAGAAAACAGGGGGACATAGCGCGACATGGCCGGTTTCCACTTATCCGGCAGGTCATCGGGGATGGCGGGAACGGGTGGTTTTGAAAGAGCATCGACGCTCTGACCGGTCCGCTTCGCCCGCAGGATTTCGTACTGATAGGCGCCGAAGGAGGGGCAGAGGATGTGCCGGGTGATGTCCCGGACGTAAGTTTTTTCGAACGGTGTCGGCGTGGCCTCGCTGACGGAAACCTCCAGATCCATTTCGTCGGAATCGACGATGACCGCTACCGGCAGGCCGAGGCGCTCCGATTCCGCAAAGGCAAAGAAGATCACCTCCCGCATGCTGTCCTTGCGGGTATGGCGGAAAGGGACACCCATTCCGGTCAACAGCGGAGCCGTGTTCAGAATGCTGTCGGAATGTTTTCCCAGGGGGTCCTCCAGGATCAAAATGACCAATCCTGCGGTCGTGCCGGCAAAAAGTGCATCGACAACGCTGTTGGCCGCCTTGGCCAGGCCGTGACCCTTCATCATGGCGCAGGCCCGCTTACCCGTCAACGCCGCCCCATGGGCGAGGGTAAATGCGACCTCCTCATGAAAGGAAACGGGATGATTCAGAAAACTTAACGAGCAGAAATGATTGTGGATATCCTGTCCCCCCGTAGCGGGCACAAAAGTCAACAATGTATCGGCATCGAACAGGGCCTGAGCGATGATTTGAGAAACCCGAGCAGTCATGGGTCGTTTCCGATTCCTTTCCTGTCTGAATAATTTAAGGCAACACGAGACGCTTTTCTGCGGCAACCTATCAGAAATTCAAAGGAATTGCCACCGGAAGTTCAGCCTTTTATACACCCGAGGGCCCGGAGACGAGCCACTTTCTTCGCAATGCCCGCCCGGTGGACCACGTCTACAACCCAGTCGAGATTCTTATAGGCTTCGGGAATTTCCTCCGCAAGGGTGCCCCGTCCGCTGGCCATAACGATGATCCCCTTGTCGGCCATATCTTTTGTGATGGACCGGCCCCGGCTGGATTTCGTTGCCTGGGTGCGACTCATGACACGGCCTGCACCATGGCAGGAACTCCCGAAGGTTTCCTCCACTGCCTTGGCTGTTCCGGTGAGGACATAGGACCCACTGCCCATATCACCGGGGATCAGGACGGGCTGACCGATGTCCCTGTAGGCGGCGGGTACCAGGGGATGTCCCGCGGGCAGGGCGCGGGTTGCCCCCTTGCGGTGGACACAGAGGCTGCGATCCTTTCCGTCCACGGGCAGGGTCTCGATCTTGGCGATATTATGGCAGATGTCGTAAAGAAGCCTCATGCCCAAAGCCTTCGGACTTATGCTGAGGGTTTTTTCAAAGGCTTCCCGGACCCAGTGCATGAGCAGTTGCCGGTTCGCCCAGGCATAATTGGCGGCGCAGGCCATGGCGGCCAGATAGTCCTGTCCCCGGGGAGTGGAGAGATAGGCGCAGGCCAATTGTCGGTCGGGCAGTTCCACGTCCAGCTCCCCGAGATGCTTGACCATGCGGGCCAGGTAGTCGTCACAGACTTGGTGCCCCAGGCCCCGGGAGCCGCTGTGGAGCATGACGGCGATCTGACCTTTTTCAAGACCGTAGGCCCTTGCCGCTGCAGGGTCGAAAATTTCTTCCACAACTTCGATTTCCAGGAAATGGTTGCCCGAACCGAGGGTACCAAGTTGTTCCCTCCCACGCTCCATGGCCCGGGGGCTGACCTTATCCGGGTCGGCCCCGGCCAACGCACCCCCGTCTTCCGTATGGTCCAGGTCTTCCGAGGAACCGTAGCCGTGCTCGACGGCCCAGCGGGCGCCGTCGGTCAGCACCTTCCGTTCTTCCCTTTCCTTCAATCTGATCGGTCCCGTCGAACCGACGCCGGAGGGGACATGCTGAAACAGCGCCACCACCAGGTCCTTCAGGCGCGGTGGGATTTCCTGGTGTGTAAGGTGTGTGGTCATGAGGCGGCAGCCGCAGTTGATGTCATAACCCACGCCGCCGGGGGAAATGATTCCTTCCTGGGCATCGAAGGCGGCGACGCCGCCGATAGGGAAACCATACCCCCAGTGCATGTCCGGCATAGCCAGAGAATACTTCACGATACCGGGTAGATGAGCGACGTTGGCCACCTGTTTCGGACTTTCATCCTTGCCCATGGACCGCAGGAGGCGTTCGCTGGTGTAGAGAATGCCGGGGACACGCATGCCCCCCTGGCGGGGAATATGCCACCGGAAATCGTCCAGACGCGTCATTTTGATCTCAGACATCAAAGATCACCCTTCCTTTCCAGCCTTTTCGGGTTTGTTCAACCGTCGCCTGATGATACGTCACCGCCTTGATTTCCTTAAAAATTATATGTTTTCCGGCGTCGAAAGACTCCCCCCGGATCTTTACCCGCAAAAAACCGGGTTGAAATTCATCAAAATGAACCTCGCGCGGCAGAAAACCCTCGCCGTTCATCAGGTAGAGGACCTCCCGCAAAAAGTTGACGAACAAATCGGTTCGATCTGCTCCTTGGATGGAGAAATGTTTTTCCGTCACGGAGGAGATCTTCTCAATATCCGTGGTCAGGGCGACCAGGGCCAGTGCGGCATGTGCAAAAAGGGCCGTTTCCGTTTCACCGAACACCTCAACGCCCAGGTCTGCCGTATGATCGAAGAGACGAAACGTTTTGTTCATCATGAACGTCACCCATGTAAAGAATGATTTTCGTTTTTACCACAGGGGAGGAAAAAAGCAAAAGGACGAAAAAGGCAGCCCCGGTTTTGGCTCAGCCGGGACTGCCTGGAAAAAGGGGGAGGGATGAACTAAATTAACACTTTACCATCTGCCCGCTCCGGGACCGCCGAATCCCGGCCCACCACCCGGGCATCCGCCCCGGGCTCTGCCGTATCCGAAACCCCGCTCCCGGTTGGCTCTCTGAAATTGGGTTTTCTGTTCCGGCGTCAGAAGATTCAATGCTTCAAGACGGAAAGCGGTTCGTTTCTCCGCCATCTGGCTGCGGAGGGCCTGCACTTCTTTCTGTGCGGCGTTGATCTTGGCCGGATCGGGGTTGGTCTCCAGCCAGAGCGTCCTCAATTCATTCCGCTTGATGAACATCTTGTCCCGCAGGGGTTGTACTTCTTTCCAATGATTGTCCCGCAGGGCGTCCATCTTGGCCGTCTGTTCCGCTGTCAGATTCATACCGTAAAATCCGGCCGCCATACCCCGGCTGTCACAGAACCAGCCGCCATGGCCGCGACCTCCGCCGTAAGCGAATGCAGCGGTTGCTATCAGACCGATCAGCAGAATGCCTGCCGCGATTGTGATTCGTCGTTTCATGATAATTCTCCTTTCAATAAAGATTTTGACTTTATATGAGCAAGGGGCGTGCCAGCGAATACGGTATGATTTAACTAACTGTAATTATAAGAAATATTATTGTGGTAGCCTGAAAACACGGATTGATCGATTGGGTGTATTGTGTCTTTTGTATCCACTTTAGCGGATGACGCTGTGTTTTCTGTATCCACTCCTGATTAAATGGCATGAAAATCAGTTTTAATGAACGGGATCTTTCGGCTGGTTCCCTTTGGGGCCCTGCAACAGGAGTACGGCCGGCACCAGGCAGGCGGTAAGCCAGCCCAAGAGCCAGAATGTGTCGTTGAAAGCCAGCATATTGGCCTGCTTCAAGACCTCCTGGTAGACGATGTATAAAACGCCTTCCGGGTTGGCCATGGCAGGTTTGTGAATCTGGAGCCATTGGAAGATCTCCAGATAGTAATTTTGATACACCGGATTCGCTGGGGTGATGTTTTCGCTGAGAAAAGTCTGGTGTAACTGGGCGCGTTGGGCGTGCATCGTTGTACAAAAGGCGATACCGACACTTCCCCCGAGATTACGCAAAAGATTGAAGATTCCCGAGGCATTGCCGATTTCTTCCCTGGGGATATGGGTGAAGGCTGCTGTTGCCACAGGGGCGAAAAAAAACCCCAGAGCCAGACCCAGGACGACACGCGGCCAGGCGACGTACATAAAGTCGGCTTCCAGGTTGAAAGCGGCCATCATCCATAGAGAAGCGGCTTGTACAGCCAACCCGATACCCAAAAGCCACTTGGGGTTGATCCCCTTGATCATCAAAAGACCGGCGATCGGCATGACGATGAGACTGGTGAAGCCCCCGGGCCCGAGGACAAGTCCCGCCCACAGGGCGGTATAACCCATGAGTTTCTGGAGGTACAGGGGCAGGAGAACGATGCTGCCGAGCAGGGTGAAATAACCGAGGAAATTGATTACATTGGCCACGGAAAAACTGCGATCCCGAAAAGGTTTCAGATCGACCACGGGATGGGGTGTTTTTCGCTCCACCCAGAAAAAGATAATCAGGCTGGCCGCAGCGATAACAGCCAAACTGATAATGAAACGTGATGAAAACCAGTCTTCCCTTTCCCCCTTATCCAGAACCACTTGCAGACATCCCAGTCCAACACTGAGAAAGAGGATACCCCAGGTATCGATGTAACGTTGAGTGCTCTGCGAGTAAGATGGATCGGATATGAAGCCCTTGATCAGAAAGAACGCCAGGAGGCCTGCCGGAAGATTGATATAGAACACCCAGGGCCAGTTCCACTGGTCAGTGATCCAACCTCCGAAGACCGGCCCCAGAACCGGTGCGACGGTCACGCCCATGCCGAAGATCGCGTTGGCCATCCCGTGTTCCTCCTGAGGAAAAGTTTCCAGGAGAATCGCCTGACCCAAAGGTGCCAGACCGCCGCCGGCGAGCCCCTGCAGCACTCTGAAGCATATCAGCATGGCCAGTGATGTGGATGCGCCGCAGGCCAGGGAACTGGCTGTGAACAGAGCGACCGATGTCAGCAGATAACGCTTCCGGCCGAAAATTCGGGCCAGCCAGGGGGCAATGGGAATGATGATCGCATTGGTGACGAGATAGGAGGTGATCACCCAGGTCACTTCGTCCACGCCGGCGTTCAGGCTGCCCTGAATATGCGGCAGGGAAACATTGACGACACTGATGTCCATCACGTGGAGAAAAGTCGGCAGCATGATGATTGCGGCAATCAGCCACTTATTGATACGGGGGGATGTCATTGTCGAGGTCATGGGCATCGGCTACCGAAAAAAATGCGTTTCTCCCTGCGCTCATCGACCTGGCGGTATTCCATCACGGGTCGTGGACAATTCATCTTCTATCCGCACAATACGTCATCAGGCCACAGCGAGAAAAAACGCTTTGTCTTCTTTTGGTTATGTATTTTATATCTCCGGCGCACTTCTATAAACCAAAATCTTGCAGGGTGTTTCTATATCTGTAAATGTCAAAAATAAAAATCGGCGCTGGTGGGATAGCGGCATAACAGGATCAAGTCTTCTTGGATGATAAGGTTCCCCGCCCGGCCTTTGCCATAGGACCGAATGGCCCGTGTTGATTTAGTGTACGGGATGACTCGAGTATTCCGCTTTGGGTGCCCGCAGGAGGACTGCCGTGGGAACCAGGCAGGCTGTGATCCAGCCCATGATATAGAACGTGTCGTTGAAAGCGAGCATGCTGGCCTGCCGAAGCACTTCCTGGTAGATAATGTGCAGAATGCCGTCCGGATTGGCCAGAGCGGGTTTGTGAACCTGCAGCCACTGGAGGATTTCCTGATAGTGGCTCTGGTATGCAGGGTTGGCGGGCGTAATATTTTCAGAGAGAAAGGTCTGATGGAACTGTGAGCGCTGAGAGAGGATGGTTGTGCAGAAAGCGACACCGAAGCTGCCCCCCAGGTTACGGACCAGATTGAGAATTCCGGAGGCGTTGCCGATATCTTCCTTTTCGGTGTGAGAAAAGGTAATGGTCATCAGGGGGACGAAGAAGAGACCCATGGCCAGTCCCAGGACCGCCCGGGGCCAGGCGACAAACATGAAATCCGCCGCCAGATTGAAGGCGGCCATCATCCACAGGGATAAGGTCTGCAAGGCAAGGCCGACCCCTAACAGCCATTTGGGATTAAGGCCACGCATCATCAATACGCCGGCGATCGGCATGATCATAAGGCTGGTCACACCGCCGGGTCCAAGGACCAGCCCGGCCATGAGGGCATTGTAGCCCATGAGATTCTGCAGATACAAGGGCAGGATGACGACGCTCCCCAGGAGACAGAAAAATCCCAGAAACATGATCAGATTGCCCAGGACGAAGTTGCGATCGCGAAAGGGTCTGAGATCAACTACCGGATGGGGTGTTTTCCGTTCCACCCAGATGAAAAGAATCAGGCTGACGACGGCGATGATCGTCAGGGTGACGATGAACTGGGAGGCGAACCAGTCCTCCCGCTCTCCTTTGTCGAGCACGACCTGCAGGCATCCCAGACCGACGCTGAGGAAGAGAATGCCCCAGGTGTCTATGTGGGTATGGCGCTGCTTTATGTAGTGAGGGTCGTGGATATACCCCTCGATCAGAAAAAAAGCCAGGATGCCGGCCGGGAGATTGACATAGAAGACCCAAGGCCAGCTCCATTGATCCGTGATCCAGCCGCCGAAAACCGGTCCCAGAATCGGGGCCACGGTGACGCCCATGCCGAAGACGGCGTTAGCCATGCCGTGCTCCTTCGGGGGAAAGGTTTCCAGGAGAATTGCCTGACCCAAAGGGGCCAGACCGCCTCCGGCCAGTCCCTGCAAAACACGGAAAAAAATGAGCATGGTCAGTGAAGTCGACGCCCCACAGGCCAGCGAGCTGATCGTAAACAGGGTAACCGAGGCCAGGAGATAGCGTTTGCGACCGAAAACACGGGCCAGCCATGGGGCAATGGGGATGATGATCGCATTGGAGACCAGATAAGACGTAATGACCCAGGTGACTTCATCCACCCCGGCGTTCATGCTGCCCTGGATATGGGGGAGGGATACATTGATAACGCTGATATCCATCACCTCGAGAAAAGTCGGCAGCATGATGATTGCGGCGATGAGCCATTTGTTGACGTGAGGTGTAGAGGAGGGCGGGGTCATGGGTTGGACACGGCGGGAGGGTGAACCCGATTCACGGTTCTGCCGTCGCCGAAGGGGGCGCCGCCATCAACATGGGTCCCCGGCGTTCTTCCGTGTGGATTGTCGCAACGACTGACAAACCGACCCGCAGGGGATGATCGGGGGGTGGTTTTTTATCGAGGCGTATTTTAACCGGCACCCGCTGGACGACCTTGATCCAGTTGCCCGTGGCGTTTTCCGGCGGAAGCAGCGAAAAGGCGGCGCCGGTTCCTGCACGGATTCCGGCGACTTTTCCCTGGAAGGTGTAACCCGGATAGATGTCGGCTTTGATCTTGACGGGTTGGCCGATCCGCACATTTTTCAATTGCGTTTCTTTGAAGTTGGCTTCGATATAGACGCCCTCCAGGGGTACAACGGCCATCAGCACCTGTCCCGGCTGGATGCGGTCACCCTTCTGGATGCGTTTCTGAGCAATGTAACCAGCGATCGGCGCGGTAATATTGCAATAAGACAGGCGCAGGCGGGCCTCCTGCAACTGAGCGAAGACTTCCTCACGTTTGGCCCGGAGGGCGGCAAACTGCTGCCGCAGAATATTGACGCTGTAGCGACCTCCCTTGGCAGAAGTCCATTGGGCATGGCTCCGTGCTTCTGCCTGGCGGGCGGCGGCAATGGACGCCTCGACGGCACGGATATCCGCATTGATCCCGTCCAGTTGTGCGGCCGACTTATCCAGGAGCGTCTTGGCGCGATCCCACTGCTGCTGGGCAATAGCCTGCTGCTTTAAGAGCCGGTCATAGCGTTCGAAGTCCCGACGGGCAATGGCCAGGTCGGCCTGAACCGCGATCCTCTGCTGTTTCAGCGCTTCAAGTTTATGTTCGCCTTCTGCAACCCGGTCCTGTGCCTCACCGACGCCGCTCTGTGCGGAGTCCTGCTGTGCGGAAGTCTGGATATCGCTCTGAGAAACAGATAAACCCATGGCCTTCATTTCCGCTTCCGTACGCGTAAGGGCGGCCTGGGCCTCATCCACCGCCAATTGATAGTCCCGTGGGTCCAGGGTGATCAGGGCCTGTCCCGTTTTGACCGCTGTGTCGTTTTCCACATAAATTTCCTGCACGGTGCCGGGAATCCGGCTGCTGATCATGGCGCTGTCGGCCATAACGTAGGCGTTGTCGGTAGAGACCTTGTTGTAAAGGGAAAAATACCAGTACAGACCGCCGAGGATCAGGGCGGCAAAGGAAAAACCGGCCAGGCTGCGCAGCCACTTTTTCCGGTTGTTTTGGTTGTTGTTTCCGTTAGTTGGATCCGGCAAGGGGTCTCCTTAACACTTCCGGGGTGATGCACTGTCCCGGCAATGAATTACGGGAAAACGTTACAAAAAGGCAGGGAGCATTGCAAGGAAAATTAAAGGATTAAGAAGCTTTCCGGTGAAGCGGCTTTTGCCTCTGGCGGACGGCTGCATTCGACACGCTTGAGACCATATCTTTCAGATATCATTGAAAATTCCCGATAGACATTCTTTCCGCGAGGCTTTATTCTTCTCCTCGCCTGCACGGGAGGGCAAAATCTGATTGATCAGACCATGGTATAAAAATCGTACGTTGTGTTGATTCCTGAATAACGCACCGAGAAAACTGTTCCATGCTAGCTTTCCCCGAAGATCATTTGAAATCGCCGGAAAAACGTGATATGCACGAAACCGCGGGCCGGATGTCCGGCCAAGAAAAGGGAAAAAAATTAAATCAAGAAGATGTACGAGAACCACGGCCATAACCTGGCTTTAACAAAAGTCGCGAACAACGGCCGACGCTGTCTTTCCTGCGGGACGCCTGCCATCTCCGGCCGGCAGCGGTACTGTTCCGCCGAGTGCCGTCAGCGTCTTCAATTCAAACTCGATCTGCGGACCGGTCTGATCCAGGCCCTGAACGCCCATTACGCGACCTTCTTTTTCTCCGACGTGCAGATTTTCATGGACGTCCTTCCCTACGGGACGCGGGATACCTTCCGTTTTTTTTATCCCCGCTCCCCCGGCCTGAAACCGGCGGAAGACTTCAGCACCATGGCCAACATCCTGGGTGAAATCTGGTGGCTGGAGAAAGACCGCAGCCACAAGGATTACCTGGCGTCCTATCAGGTGCTCCGGCGGGCGCTGCGAAGCGGTGTGCCTGCTGTTGCCGTCAAGCCGGTGGTGAAATGCGCCCCTTCCGTCGGCAAGACCCATCTCGTTCATCTGAATCTGGACCGGACCGCCCTGACTTCGCCGGATCTGAAGCGGATGATCAAGACCGCATACCGGCAGGAGGCCAAAAAGAACCATCCTGATGTGGGCGGCGAACCGGAAACCTTCCGCCGGATTCATGAGGCCTATGAAGAATTGTCCGGCTGGGCCGAAAACCCGACCTACATCCGCTACCGCGGTTTTCCCGACAAGTGGTTTTATGACCGGAACCGCAACCGCTGGAACCAGCCCCTGCCCCTGACAAGAGCGTAGATCGTCAACCCCATTTTTTCTCCCAGAGCCAAAAGCAACTCCCTGGTATTATAGAAGGACCTTTCATTACTTAAAAAAGGCCGGGGATGGTGCAATCCCCGGCCTATGGACTTTTATATACAGTTCTCTCAAAGGAGATCCCCTAAATCCTTGTGCAGTGTCTCCGGTTTACCGAACAGCCGAATGAGCGTTGCTTCCGTAAAGGGCATACGATGGTAATCCAGGCCTTGAGCATCACCGATTTCGGGTGCGGGCATAATTTGTTCATGGTTAATTCTGGAATAAACGCCAAACCACACAACTTTCTCAGCTGCCACCAGGAAAAGGAATCCCCCGACACGAATCTCTTCGATTCCTTTTGGCCATCCCTGCTGTTCTATACGCATCCGGGGATCGATGATGATGCGATCGCTTTTCTTTCGCAGAAGATCGATGTCAAAATGATCTGTACGGATGACGGTCCCGTCGGGAAGGCTGAGAGAAATCACCGGGTTTCCCCCATACGGCAAATCCGGCCTGCCGAACTCTATCGATTCATAACGCGATGCCAGGGAGAAGCTCCCCTGGGTGCCACGCGATACGAGATTGTCCTTGGCGAAGGTAAGTGTCCGGGGAAATGGAGAGCAGGAAGTCAGTAATATCGAGCACATGCATGCGCATATCGCCAACCACGGGTTCACATTTTCAGTCTTCATGATATCCCCCATGAAAGTGAAGATCCTTTTCAGGCAAACAATGTTATAGATACGGCCATTTAATTTTCTTACGCCGCCCGCAGGGCCTC
>ERZ795054.4348-NODE-4348-length-10459-cov-8.428489_pt1 | contig 10459 bp, 22 predicted proteins | sample MGYA00375138_ERZ795054 | MGnify/ENA primary metagenome ERZ795054 (study PRJEB30183, sample SAMN05720215) | anaerobic digester metagenome | isolation source: active sludge of municipal wastewater-treating anaerobic digesters | place: USA | collected 2014-12-23 ...
CTCCCGTGAGCTTCATGCCCGCCGCTCCAACATTAATATCAGAGCCCGTCACGGTCAGGTCACCCGTCACCGTCACGTTGCCCGTGCCCGAGGTGCCAAGCCTGATGTCCGCACAGTTCTGGCCGACTTGCAAAATATCGCTGCCGTCCAGGGCTATGAAGATATCCGTGCCGGGGGTGGAGGGCTCCCACGAGAGAGCCGTGTTGTTGGACATCCGCACCACGCCCGAGTCGCCGGGGTCTGCACCGAAGGAGAGAGATGTTCCGGTAGCCGCGCCGATGTTGGGGGTTGTAAGGGTGGCCGAAGCGACAAGCCCGGAAGCCGTGATGGTGCCCGTCCCGCTCGTGGCAAGTGAGGCCCCCGTGGGAACCACTATCGTGCCGCCGAGCGTCCCGAGGGTTACGATACCGCCTGAGAGGTTGCTTGCCGCGCCGATGGAGGCTATACCGCCTGTCAGGGTAACGGCGGGGGTGAAGGCGAAGGCTGCTGATGTGGAGCTTGCCAGGGTCCAGAGGTTCGCCCCTGCGGTGATGGACAAATCCTCCGAGGTGGCCCCACCCATGAGGGTGAAGGCGTTGGAGGCATAGCCGATGTCACCTGCGGCCCCCGGTGATGCGTCGAAGGTGATGCCGCCAGCAACCAGGGCATCATCGTTGTACGTCTTGGTTCCCGTGATGGTTTCCGCAAGCCCCAGGGTGGCAAGGGTGGCCGTGGACCCGGGCATGGTGATTGTGGCCGCCCCGCTCTGAGTTCCCGGCTGGATGGTCAGGTTGTAGTCGGTGACACCGCTCTCGTTGTAAAGCACCAAAACGCCATCAGCCGAGTTTTCCCCGAGGGTGAGCGTGTCGGTAGTCTTGTTGAACACGAACCCCGCGTCACCTGCCAAGGTCGTGCCGCCATCGTTGAACTGAACCTGAGTATCGGACCCGCCAGCCGTAGCCGCCACGGTCCCCCAAGAGGTCACGCCCGAGCCGTTGGTAATAAGGGCCTGCCCGTTCGTCCCATCGTCTACGGGGAGGGTAATGGTGTAGCTAGAGGCCATGGCCTGCCCGGTCAGCGTCACAGTGTTCGTGCCATCGTCGGAATCTTCCCCGATGATGAGTTGTCCCGCTCCGGTAGCCCCACGGTTGAGTGTAAGCGCCGCTGAGAGCGTCTTGGCCCCGGAGATGGTCTGTGCATCGGAAGTATTGACCACGGCCTTCTCTGTGCCGTTGATGGAGTATTTCAACTGGTCGGTGGTGTCCGTTTCAAACCAGAGGCCGTATTCGCTTGCCCCTGGCGAACGCCCTCCTGAGTTATTGCTGAGAGAAACGTAAGAAGCCCCGGCTCCGGTTGACACAAAGGCGGCACCATAGACCGTCCCCGCCGTCTCAATATCCCCCGCCACGTAGAGCTCGTTGGTGCCGGTGGCGTAGGTCCGAGCGGCATACGACCCTGCTATCTGCACGGCCCTTGAGTTGCCGCCGATGAGGAGTGAACGGAGAGTCAGCGTGTCGGTGTCTGCATCGCCAAATACGTTGTTCCCGGTCAGGGTATTGGCAGAGGCCAGCCCCACGTAGTCCGTCCCGGCTGTGGCCGCAGAGTACCCGCCGCCATTGCCAGCGCCCTTGACGAGCCCGGTAATACCCGAGGACAGGGAGCCGAGATCCGCGTCATACGCCTGGACGTTGGTTCCGATGGCAAGGCCAAGGTTGGTTCTCATCGCTCCGTAGTTTGCACTACCTAGGAAACTCTTGATGTCATCACTCGGGGTTATCCCTGCATAAGTGGTGAGGTCTGCATCGTATTGCTGAACGTCCGTGTTGATGGCCAGCCCGATGTTCGACCTTATGGCCGCGTTATTTGCAGACCCTAGCATCGTCTGAACGTTTGCAGAAGGATTAATAGCCGCATAAGTATCAAGAACAGAACTATAAGCCTGGACATTAGTACCTATCGCAAGACCGAGAGAAGCACGAACAGTAGCTCCTGATTCAGCTACCCAAGTAGACCCATTCCCAACGATGAAGTTGCTATCAGTAACTGCTAGTGCCTCAATAGCTACAATATGAGGATAAGAAGCAGCTGCCATATCTCCAGCACCATTAGGAGTATCCCACGAGACAGAGGAAGCACCGCTTTTAAGATACTTTCCAGCGTCTTTTGCAAGATTAACCCAGTCAGTGCCGTTGAAGTAGAGAACATCGCCAGCCGCTGCGTCGGTAAGACTTACATCAGTAAGGCCAGAGAATGTAGCTGATCCTCCAGTAGAGGTATGCTCAATCCAGCCAGGATCATCAGCTCCCATAGCAAGAATGTAGTTCTGAGTCCCCTTAGCAAGTCTAGCCCAGCCAGTAGCACTATAATAGAGGAGGTCTCCACGCTGGCCAGAGATAGCAGCGAGAGTTCCAAGATCAGAGTCAATAGCTTGATACGCTGAGGAAAGTCCTGCTATCGCATCATAAAGAGCGTTCTTAGATGCTGTGTGTGTAGTATCAGAATCCCACCCAGCCCCATAAGCAGAGTCAGAAAGGGCTGCACCAGCGAGATAGTCACTACCAGCAGTAGCAGCACTATACCCACCACCGTTGCCTGCGCCTTTGACAAGACCAGTGATTCCAGATGAGAGAGATCCAAGATCATAGTCGTAGGCATTGAAGTCGGTGCCAGCCTCAAGGTCAAGAAGGCTGCGCATAGCAGCATAGTTTGCGGCAGCCACGAGGCTCTGACCGTTGGCTGAAGGGGTAACGCCCGCCCATGTCTGGAGGTCTGAATCTAGGGCCGCGTTGTTTACAGAACCGGAAGCGCCGACCGTGATGGTGTCGGATACCTCGTTATCAGCCCAAGGGTTCGCCGTGTTGACAAGGTTCTCCGCTATCGTCCCATCTGCGATGTCGGTGAGGGTTGATTCAAGCGGCTGATAGACTGTGGATAGAGATTCTATCTTATCTCTAACAGCGTTTTTTGATGGAGCAGTAGCTGTTACACTATCCCAATCATCAGCACTATAAGCAGCGTCTGAAACGCCAGCAGCTATAGCAGCCTCACTGAGATCGGCTTGGAGACTATCAAGAGCGTCTCCAACGTTTGTAGCGTCAGTCACATCACCGCTGTAAGCAATGCTGTAGGCACCAGGGGCTGATGCAAGTTTGCAGTTTAGATAGTCGAAGTATACACCTGCAGAGAGAGGTGATGTGAGAAAAAGAGCTGTTATGAGAAGGAGTAGCTTTTTCATATCTCACCTCAGTCCGAAGTAGTGTAGGTATAAGTAGCTCGTGATACCCAGCTCTTGGATGGAAGAGCGTTCCCATTAGCGAAGACATATTCTTTGAATGTTCCGTCGACGTTATAGATGAGCTTGATAATCGTCCAGGAATAGTCGCTATCTGCCTTCCCGAACTGAGACCATCCGACATAGACAGGCTGACCGTCAGTACGAGCTCCATAGTCAACAGCTGGCTGACTGGTAGGGACTGCCTCATACCAGTTTCCTGCTGATATCGCTTTGCTGACATAAGCGCTGGTTAACAATGCCAGCATTGCGAGTAAGAGGAATGTTTTCTTCATAATGACTCCTCTATGTTCATTTTATGAACGAAGGGATTAATAATCACCAAGGTTTATCCAGTATACTGTGAGTGAACCGCCTATAGTAAGGACGTCATTAGCTGAACAATCAGCGTCGTCAAAAATGACGTTGAGATAGAGTCCAGGTTCAGTAGTATGACCATCTACGAGAACAGCAGCAGCATTCGCACCTTTAATAACGCCAGCAGTAGTGGCAAATTGAGCTATTGCAGTGGAAGCTATAATATTCGCTTCGGTGGATGTGAGAGATCCTGAGTTACACCCTACAGTACCAATAGAGAAATCACCATCAGCAGCAGCTGCAATACCATGATCAGTACCAGATGCAGAGGAGGCTGTGAGATCAGGAACGACTCCAAGAACCATAATCATCCCTTCTGGGAACTCATAGCATTTAATTCCGCCATAAGCCCCTGTGCCAGGGTCATCAGTGATAGTTATTGAATTAGGGATATTAATCACTGACTTATGGACGATACCTTCTCCATATTCCACTGCAGGGAAGCCAGAATAGTGAGCTCCATTACCAACAGACGACTTAGGAACTTTTGCAAAGGTTACCTGATCAATGAAAGTTCTATCTCCACGCTCGACTCTGACAGCGGCGAGTGAAATAAGCCCTACCAAAAACACAATCATTATAGCTAGAGAGAAAACCCTTGTCTTTCTATTCATTTTTATCCTCCTGGAGGTTCTATTCATAACCTTTTTCAAGCTCTAAGATGTAAAAGAAGAGCTCCTTCGCGTCATCTTCCGATAAACAAACCATTCCTTCGTGATTAAGAGTAGTAATGTCAGGCTTTATTGGAGTCAGTTTTGGCTCCACTAGAGGTTTTGCTGTCTGACACGCTACCAAAGTGAGAGTTAAAAGCACTAACAATATCAGCTTTAGCCTTATTAGCTTCATCCTGGTATTCCTTGCTAGTCTTTTTGCTCTGAAGTTTGAGAATCTGCGCAAAAATCTCCCTCAAGATTTCGAGGAAGAATAGTAATGCAGAGAGAAAACTCCTCAGCACTAGACTTTTCCAAGAAGCTTCCCGTCAGTGTCGGTTACAAGCTGCTTAATGATGTAAGCAAGGCCTGCAGCGAGAGCGATTTTTCCTACTGTCTTAACATCAGCCTCTCCAGTCTGAATAGCCTGCCAGCCAGCTGTAATCATTGCTGTGAGAAGAGCTACCACAAAAGTCTTCACACCATCAGGGATAGAGAGTTTTCCTAATCCTTCAAACATTTTATACCTCCTGTACGATAAGACCGCATTCCTCAGCTGCCTTGCGGCCTTGTTCCTTGAGTGTTTCAATAAGTTCATGCGTCAAATGAGCATGGCCGACTAGGACTTTTTTAGGAACTGCTAATCCAGAGAGATCCTTCACGATAGTATCTGCAGTAGCTTTCTGAAGGTTTATTGAAGCCCCTCCATGAGAAAGCCCTCCTTCAATACCTTCCTCAGAAAGTATCTTCTCATAAATGTCGAGAGCTTTAGGGAGAAGTTCTTTTATTCTCTCTACAGCACTCACAGCATCAGCGTCTCGAGACCCTCGTAGCATCTGGATCTTCTGCTGACCGAGAGTAGAATTTATCGCGTTGCTGACTGTGGGTTTAGTAACTCCTAAGAGATCACAGATCTGAGAATCCTTCACTCCTGCTACGTGAAGATTCAGGATCTCCTGATGCCGTTGATTCAGCGCGACAGGATCATACGTCTTTCTCGTAGCCCTGTCACACCTTCTCTTATCTTGTCTTAGTCGGAATAGCTCTTCCATATGCCATCACCATATACCACGTAAGGGACAGTAGTCAACCCATTAAGTGCCACAATTACCTTTACCTTCGTTCAAATTTCGAACGTAGCATTTCAAGCTCTCCTTCCCCAGCGATTCCTCACTCTCACTCTCACTCTCATGCATTGAGGGAGAGGGCTTAAATGTGGTAAAAACCATTTTTATTAGATTGTGTACACGATCTATGGACGGTAACCCAGGGGGGCGGAGGGGTCAATACCCCCTTCGAGACCTAATATTTGACAAATGAAATATCTGTGATATAATGATCCTCATGAATGGGAGATGATCCCATGATCTTTAATAAGCACCTGGCCCAATGCGAGGGGATCGTAAGGCCAGGGAACGGCGGGATTGCGAACGAAAGCAATCGGTTATCCGCAAGCAGTATAATGGTTCTCCGATTCCATCTCGGTGCATACCATAAAACAGGAGGATGCACAAATGACTATTAACGAGGTTATGGAATCGAGGCTGGATGGGATTATTCTGAATCACACGGCTGATGTGAAGATCGAGCAGACCGGGACCGAAAAAGGTGATCCGAGTTACAGGATCGACATGAAGGTTGATTTCACCGGCTGGACGGTCAAGCAGGTACTAGAAGTCGCGCTGAGGTCCTTGGTGATCTCCAGACAGCGTGTGTGGAGGAAAATGAAGAAGGACGAGCTACTCAAGGAAAGCGGCAAGACCTTGTTCGCAAGCGAGATGGGCAAGGCTCCGAAGGCGCAGGTCGATGTTCAGGCGGCCTTCATGGCAAGGTTCGCAGCGGCAACGCCTGAGGAACAGGCAAAGATGATTGCCGAGCTTCAGGCAACGGCTGCAGGGAAGTAAGATCAAACCAGCACCGAGGTGGAATTGGAGGACCATTAAAAGACCTTAAAGGAGTAGTTATGACAACAATAGTTCTTTATCCAACTACTGATCAGGGACTGGTAAAGGCGGCTATCGAGTTAATGCAGGCTAAGATACCATTCAAGTACATAACATCCTGCATCCAAATAGGGTACTGGCCGAATATAAATGACTTCCTGTTATTAAGGGAGCGACTGACAGAAGTCACTGTTAAAGTAGAAGAATTGTAAGGGAGGGGGAGGCCTAAGCCTCCCTTTCCCTTTGTTCATTTTATGAACGTAGGTGACCTCATTTGTGGTTTTGTTGGGGGGGGTTAGTCCATTAGTCCATTAGTCCATTAATCCATTCAGCCTCCCCCCATAATCCATTTAGGCCTCTATTCCATTAGTCCTCTACTCCTCTACTCCATATAATCCATTAGGTCGTTAGGCTAGTATAGAGGGTATGTTAAAAAAAAAAATTATATCATATAGAAACGAAGCACTTTAAGAGAACTAACGGACTAACGGATTAAGAGAGTAAGGAGCTAAGGGAGTAAGGAGCTAATGAGTTAGGATGGTAATTGGTTTGTGGGATGGGGGTGAATGGATTAGGGAGCTAATGGATTAATGGATTAATGGGCTAGGGAGCTAATGGGTTATGGAGGCAAGATGATGAGCTACGGTGGAAATGGTTTGACAAGGAGGAGGAGGTGTGATATTATATGGGTATGATGGAAGAGGGACTGTTGTGGAGGGAGTGAAACACCTGTTTCCAGTGCTCAGTGCCCTCAGTGCTCAGTGAAGGAGTAGATGGAGAATGAATGGAGGAATGAAGCAAGTGCTTCCAGTGAGGAATGGGATGAGAGAAGTGCTTCCGGTGATTCAGAGGAGTTTTATAAGAGCTATGTTCATAAAGTGAACGTAGGAGAGGAGGAAAGGGAGATGAAGAATCCTTTTACAAGGTTTGAGAGTCTTGTGGTAGGGTTTATGGTAGGAGCTCTTCTCGTAGGATTGCTGATTATACTGAATGATCCTTATGCAGAGGGATTCAACAAGGGGTATAATACTGCGATAATGGAGAAGGGAAAGGCGGAAGTCACTGCTTATAACGAGGCGTATCAGAAAGGGTTTAGTGACGGGATGAGGAGGTAAGGATGCTAAGGACAGCGATCACAGTAGTTGCGGTATGTGAGAATTGTAAGACTGAGAAGTATGTGGAGGAAGGCAGGACTATTCCAAAAGGATGGCTACGAACCTCTTGCCCTCAATATGCTACAGTGTCTCTGCTTGATGATGGAGGGAGGAAGGTATTGGCCATCACAGAAGACCTCACCTTTTGTAGCTACCAATGCTTTATGGGATGGTTAGATGCACAGGTAAAAGAACATGATGATTTTCTTGGAGTGACTAAATGACAGACGATGAAAAGTACTGCATAGATCGTTATGGAAAGAGGGCTATTGCTTCTTATACCTGGAGTCCTTCAGGAATGAAGGAGTTTCTGTTTGAAGATGGAAGCAAAAGATATGTATTCCCTGAGACGTTTAAACTCTTTATGAAAGGAGAAGGAAATGTCAGAGAAAAAGGTTGTAGCAGAGTTTAATGGGAATAAGAAACATTCTGTCAGGTATGATCTGAGGATCGAAGGGAGTGAGAGAATCATAGGCTCGATCTACTGGCCTAAGGAGTTAGGAGAGATTCCTACAGAGATCAAAGTGGAGGTGAAGAAGTGAGTAAGACAAAGGTTAAGATCTATCACGACGAGAGTAATGTGAAGATGGAAAAGGATAGAAGCTTCATTAATCTGTGCGCACCGAATGGCGTAACGCCTACTCATCGTCAGTATAGGAAATACTGGAACAGACATGGAGAGCTCTATCGAAAGCTTCACAGGATCGAATCATAGAATGAATTCACTGGATCTTTTGAGAGCTGAAAGGTCCAGTGATTTGATCCTATGTTCATAATTTGAATGAAGGGGATGATAATGAAGAAAGGAAGAGACTTATTACGAAGAGCAGTTAATCCTGTAAAGATTCTCTTTGGTGGAGAGAGATTCTTCGTGGATATTGAAGAGGATATGAAGGATGACAAACCTATTTTATTAGTTGCTGGAGTTCACTGCTGTTTGACAAAAGGTTATTTAAGACTTATAACCGGAGAGGAGGAGCTATGACTACAATTACTAATATTAGAGCTTTAAAGAAGAGATCTTCAGACACTCCTTTTAGGTTCTTTGGATGTAAATCTTGTATGTGGTTTAGGTTTGTGGAGAGTCTCTACAAATTCGACAAAGGATATAAATGCCTACATCCTCAGAGAGGGCTATCAGAGAGATGCCCAAAGACAATGTGATTTATAGAGGTTGACTTCTATGCAAACTACTGATATAATAAAAATAAAAAGACATGAAGTGAAAGGAGAAGGTATGAAAACCTTTGAGGTTTCATTCTGGAAAGATGGAAAGGTAATCATGCAAGAGATAGTGAGCTCATATTCTTTCGCAGGAGCTCTTATCGAGGCTGAGGGAAAGCTACTCTATCTCCCTAACGGAAATTATGACTCTATCTCAATAGTCATGAAAGACTAGCGGAGGGCTGCAGGATGATGACTATTAGTGATTATAAGAAAATGATCACAAGGTTTAGGCTCTTCTGGTTTGACCTTTCGAAAAACGAAGGATCACATTCTCCAGAACAAAAATCCTTAGCGAAAACTGCATTCATCGCTGGGTATAAGAAAGGTTTTGACATAGGATATATGGAGGGTAGAAAATGACCACTAAAGGTGCTTCAGAGATGAATCCTATCAAGTACGAAAAAGACACCATTACTCAGGTCTGGCTTGATAGAAGGAAACTAGCTACTGCTTGTGCTTATATGGAAAGTAATGGCAATAAACCTCATCACATTTCAGAGATTATTCGCTTCTGTGTTGATGTGGTTAGTGAGCTAGTAGAGCGTCAGGGAGGATTTACCTTTGATAAAACAGCCGAGGCCGCAAACTTCCTCAACGAGAGATTTGGAGATATTCTAAACCCTAATGGAAAAGGAAGAAAGAACTTAATGAACAATCTTCTTCTAGATAGCGGGTATGCTCCAGGACCTATTACTCCATCAAGACCTGTCCAGGTCGATCCAGAAACCAATCCTTTCTCCTCCTCAGATATTGAGGAGATGAAATCCAAGGCTCGTCTACAGTTTGGTGATTCATTAGTTTCAGAAAGATCACTCAAGGATTCTATTTCATTAGAAGAGGAAAAGAAAGCTCTTGATGATCTTATCAATGGAGATGGAAATGACTAGACGTGAGATCATTCATAATATAGTCCAGACCCATCCTAAAATCAAACTCAGCACGCTCAAAGAATGGGTAAGGATTGATGAAGATCTTCCTTCTACAGTCGAAGAATGGATTGATCTGAGAAATCGTATAAGGAAAGACGAAGGAGAATGGGCTATTAATAGATAGTCCTATGTTCATAAAATGAACAAAGGTTACATTACACTTTATTCAAAGGGAGGATTTGAAATGTCTTTTAAGGATGACTTAAATAACTTCTTACAAAGAAAAGAAAGGAGGAAAGAAGTAAAACCAGAGCCTATTCCTGGAACAAGAAAATCCTTTGGTGTCGGCAAGCATTGTAGGATATGTAAGAGTAAGCCAAATCTCTTCGACCCTAAAGCAAAAAATGGTCCTGTAAAGCACTATACGAAAGAAGAGATTATGGCTTACGAGAATGATCTCAGGGAGAAAGGACTATTACGGTGAAAGGAGAGCAACGAAAGAATAGCATAATAGGTGTATGTGTCTTGCTTGGATTTATCATCTGGGATAAATACTGGTACGCTACAGGAATCTTATTCGCTGTAGCTTCGGCTATAATGATACTAGATTATATAAAGGAGTTCTTCAATGACAGAAGAAGAGATCAATGACCTGGAGGCTGAAAAGGAACTTTATAGAGAAGTCTTACGAGGACTGAATATAAAACTTTCCAGCGCAAGACATACTCTTAAGGAACTCGAATCTCGTTGGGCTGGAGTAGAGAAAGAATACGAGAGGCTTGATAGACTCATAGCAATGGAGACGAAGAGAATAGTTCTACCGTCAAAAGTAGCTGCTCCTAAGAAAGAAATCTCTGCTTCAGAAGCAGCTACCCTTCTCGCGTTGTTAGGAGCTAACATCAAACCTCTAAAAAAGGAAGAAGATCCAACAGATCTTCTTGATGAAGTAGAGGAAATCTTACTTGAGGAAGAGGAGGACTAAATGCCT
>ERZ795054.4349-NODE-4349-length-10457-cov-3.611902_pt1 | contig 10457 bp, 7 predicted proteins | sample MGYA00375138_ERZ795054 | MGnify/ENA primary metagenome ERZ795054 (study PRJEB30183, sample SAMN05720215) | anaerobic digester metagenome | isolation source: active sludge of municipal wastewater-treating anaerobic digesters | place: USA | collected 2014-12-23 ...
GGGGAAGCACGACCGGGCGGAAGGCGGCCACCCTGCGGTGCAGGGCAATGATGTCAGGAAGGGGTCGATCATGGACTTCCTGCATCATCCCTTCCAGCAAACGATCGAAATCGTCGCGCAGGGCCTGCAGGGCAGGAAGGTAATGGTCAGTTATCAGGTCCACCAGGCGTAGGAAGAGGTGATCTGCCCCAAAGGTGCGCAGCAGGTTACGCTCATCCTCCAGACGGCGCGCCACCGCTTCGAACAAGGGCTTGTCGGAGTCGGCGAAGGAAAGGACCAAATCGCCCGACAGCAGCAGGTTCACATGCACCGGAGGCAGGGACGACGTCTCCCAGTCGATGTACTTGAGCGACAGGAGGAGGGTGCCGTTCGCTGTGCTGAGGGCCGGGGCGTGGCGCACATTGAGTATATCCTCCAGCATCAGGGCACTGAGCCCGAGCTCCTTCCCTATTTTCTCCATCAGGTCCAGGTCGTGCAGACCACGGACCTCGGTCCAGCACTTTCCCTGCCCACCTGTACAGGCCAGGGAGCCGCTTTCCGCGTCGCGCGAAATGACTCCACCGGGGTGGTACAGGTATTGACGGGCTACGACCTTCCGGTGGGCATGGGTTCCGGTGTAGAGCAGGGAACCCGGGGGCAGCCCGGTCTTGTGCACACGCTTCGTTTGCGGCATAACTGGTTCTTTCTACAAAAATACTTGATGGTTGATGGTTGATGGTTGAAAAATCGTATTGATTTTTCATACTCGGGCCCCCTCCGAAAATCACTTGTGGTGGATTAGAGACTGAAAAATCAAATCAAAAATGAACCAACAACCATGAACCATCAGCATCCCGTATATTAGCGCATTGATGTACCAATTATGGCCCGGACGAAAAAGCCCATTGCTCATATTCTCATCGTGGATGACGAGCGCTCCATCCGCAACACCCTGCGCGATATCCTTGAATACGAAAACTACGAGGTGAGCGATGCACCGGATGGGGCCACGGCCCTGGAAAAGGCCTCCCAGACCGCCTTCGATGTCATACTCTGCGATATTAAAATGCCGGAGATGGATGGTATTGAGGTGCTGGAGCGCCTGCAGGAGATAGGCGACGTCCCGGTGGTGATGATCTCGGGGCATGGGACCATTGACACGGCAGTGGAAGCAATCAAGAAGGGCGCATACGATTACATAGCCAAGCCACTGGATCTCAACCGCCTGTTGGTCACGGTCAGGAATGCCATGGACCGTTCCAGCCTGGTGCAGGAAACCCGTCGGTTGAAGCGCCAGGTGAGCCGCACGTATGAGATGATCGGGGAATCGGGACCGATGCGGGAGATCAGGACCATGATCGACCGGGTGGCGCCCACCGATGCCCGGGTGCTGATTACCGGGTCGAACGGCACCGGTAAGGAGCTGGTGGCGCGTTGGCTGCATGAAAAAAGTCAGCGGGCCTCGGGCCCCTTCATCGAAGTGAACTGCGCCGCCATCCCTTCTGAGCTCATCGAGAGCCAGCTCTTTGGACATGAGAAGGGTTCCTTCACCTCCGCCGAGCGCCAGCGCAAGGGCGATTTTGAGGTGGCCAACGGGGGCACCCTGTTCCTTGATGAGATCGGCGACATGAGCCTCAGCGCCCAGGCCAAGGTTTTGAGGGCACTGCAGGAAAACAAGATTACCCGGGTGGGGGGAGAGAAGGCTATTCCTGTGGATGTGAGGATACTCGCCGCCACTAACAAGAACCTCCGGGAGGAGATCCGCAGGAATACCTTCCGTGAGGACCTGTACCACCGCCTGAGCGTCATTCTGATCCACGTGCCATCGCTGAACGAACGAATCGAAGATATTCCCTTGTTAGCCAATCATTTTCTCGATCAGATCCTCGAGGAGCAAGGCCGGGCCGGGATGGAATTCCTGTCGGAAGCCCTGGAGGCACTGCAACGCATCACCTGGACCGGCAACGTACGCGAGCTGCGCAACGTTGTGGAACGACTGGCCATCCTCTGCGACCGTGAGATCAGTGCTGCCGATGTGGAACGCTATGCCATGCCGATAGGGGGGCTATCGGATATCTGATATCCGATATCTGATATCTGATATCTGATATCTGATATCTGATATACAGAGGCTTTGGATGGGTAAACCTGACAATTAACTCCTCACTCTCACCTTTTCACTTCTAACTTCTAACTCCTAACTCCAAGTACTTCAGGCACTCCACCTGCTCCCCTGAACACCCCCGCCCTTCGATTGTTTATGAGGGTAAACAGCAGCAATGAAGACCGTTTTTCACGCCGCGGGAAGCCGGGGCCATGCCGACCACGGATGGCTCGACTCGCACCATACCTTCAGTTTTGCAGGATATTACGATCCGGAGCGTATGCATTTCGGAGTGTTGCGCGTACTCAACGATGACGTGGTGGCCCCGGGCATGGGCTTTGGCCGCCATCCACACGACAATATGGAGATCATCTCCCTGCCCCTGGAAGGCGACCTGGAGCACAAAGACAGCATGGGCAACCAGGCCGTGATACGGGAAGGCGATATTCAGGTGATGAGTGCAGGGACCGGCATACAGCACAGCGAATACAACGCCAACGTTGACCGGCCGGTGAAGTTTCTTCAGATATGGCTCTTCCCCCGGCAGCGCAACGTGAAACCGCGTTACGACCAGCTCTCCATCAAGGACATTGCCCAGCCCGAGGCATTCTATCAGATCCTTTCCCCAGAACCCTCAGACCAGGGCGTGTGGATCCATCAGGACGCCTGGTTTCATCTGGGCCGCTTCGAGCGTCCGGCTGGCCTGACCCATACCCTCCAGCGCGAAGGCAACGGACTGTATGTGTTCGTGATCGAAGGCGAGGCCACAGCGGCCGGTCACCGCCTTAGCCGCCGCGACGGGCTGGGCATAGAGGATACACTCACGGTAGACTTCAGTATCGGAGCCCACAGCACCCTGCTGCTGATGGAAGTGCCGATGCGGTAGGAGGCAACCATAGTCCCCCGTTGAAAGGGGATTTAGAGGGATGTTGAATATCGAATAAAGCTTGTCCGCCTACTGGAGGAATCAACGATCCAAGCTATCAGAAGGAAATAGAATAATGAACACTGAACATAGAACATAGAACATATCACCGCTTTAACACCAGGTCAACCAGGCTGACCTCCGGGTGCAGGCGGTTCATATCCACCCCGCCCCGGATCCCGGGTACCTTTCCCTTGTCGGTGTATTGCCAGATGACGTAATCACAGGATGGTTTGCGCTTCATGGACGAAATCCAGTACTGATGCTCCGGGATTTCGTTTTCGAGGTATTTGCGGTAGAAATCGCAGGCACAATAGATGATCGGCCTCACCCCAAGCTGACGTTCCACCTCTTTACTGAACGCCCTGACTTCCTTTCGGATCCAATCGGCAGATGGCATCCTGCGGGAATATTCCACATCCAGAACGGGGATAAGGTCACCCTTACCTGGATCCGCCACCTTCAGAAAATGCCGTGCCTGGTCGCCTCCCGGGCTGCGAAAGCTGAAGAAATGGTAGGCCCCGCATACGATGCCCCGCTCACGGGCTTCCCTGATGTGGTTCCTGTACCTCGTGTCTTTATGGGTAATCCCTTCTGTCGCCTTGAAAATGATGAAATCCGGCGGGTCGTTGGCCACGAGCCGGTCCCAGTCCACTTGCCGCTGGTGGTGCGAGAGATCGAGGCCCCAAACCCGCTTTCCGGAAGGGGGCAACACCTCCTTTAGTCGCTCATCACCCCAGATCCGGACATAGAGTCGCTCCCCCACGCCCATCACCTGATCCCGGCTCAGTTCCCACCCGACGATGGTGAGGAGAACCAGCAGGAGACCTCCCAGGGAACGGGCCATCCTGCGTTTGATGCGTCTGGGTAGCATATTCGTGTTTATTCCCTCCTTTCCCTCTTGCTGTTGCTCTTGCTCTTGCTTCTACTCCCGTGCGCCTCCCGGTCCAGGCTGCTTTTTGGACGGCTTACGGCCCCTGCCTTTTCCCTTCCCTTGTCCGGCCGCGGCATTGGACTTTTTCTGCATCCCGGCTTTTTCCTTTTTCGCTGCCTTTCGGGCAGTCAGTACTTCCTGCACCCAGGCTTCACGCTGCTTGTACCTGGCGGAAAACACTTTCAGGAACCTGCGGAGCAGGGGATGGTCCGGTTCCCCGTAATGCGCTGATGCCTGGAGATAGGCATCCCAGGCGGCTACGAAGTCCCCTGCCCTGGCCAGGGCCAGCGCCCTCCGGCTGAGCCGGTCGGCCATTCCCCGCTGGATATGCCGGAGGATCAAGGTCTCCGGGGTTTCCCTGCGGGCATACTCCAGTGCATCCTGGTCTACAATGATCTGAGGCGCGGAAACCCTGGAGAGCAGGACCAGTCCTTCCAGGCTGGTGCACCGGCTCAGTGCGACATACACCTGACCGGCGGTAAAGGCCTGGCTGAGGTCGGCGATTACCCGCTCGAAGGTCAGGCCCTGGCTTTTATGCACGGTGATGGCCCAGGCCAGTTTGAGCGGGAGCTGTTCGAAGGTCCCGACCACCTCTTCTTCGATCCGTCGGGTTTCGGGCCTGAAGGTGTACCTTATGTTTTCCCAGCGCAGCCGCTCCACGATAAAGGACTCGCCCCCTTCACATTGCACCCTGACCCTTTCTTCTTCTATGGCGAGGATGCGGCCCAGCTTGCCGTTATGGAACTGGCGGGGGTATTCCGGATCGTTCTTAACGAACATCACCTGGGCGCCCACCTTCAGTTCCAGCTCCTCGTCCGTGGGCCTGGACTTTTCCGGGAACTCGCCCTTGATCACGGCTTCGAAGGCGTGGATATCCCCTTCGAGCTGCTCAAGGTGTCGGGCGTTGATCTGGGATGCCTGGATGTTGTGCGTACACAGGGTGATGTAGTCTTCCCGATCCGGCTGAAAATGCGGGCTCAGCCGGGTGTCGAGTATCCTGAGGTCCTGGGGCGACACCTGCCCGATACGGACCCGGTTCAGCAGGTCGATGAACGCCTGTTCTTTCTGGCGATAGATCTTTTTCAGCTCGATATACACCGGGGCGCCCTCCCGGATGACCCTGGCACTGAAGAAATGTACCGAAGGGTAGAATTGCCTCAGGATGTCCTTTTCCTCCTTGCCCACGGCCGGAGGGAGCTGGAAGTTATCCCCGATGAGCACCACCTGGACGCCGCCGAAAGGGAGGTGTTTCTTATTTCGGAACACCCGGAGCACCCTGTCTATCACGTCCAGGGTATCGCAGCGCACCATGGAAACCTCGTCGATGACCAGGAGCTGCATGCTGCGCAGCAGGTCCAGCTTCTGCTTGCGGTACCTGAAGGTGGAGAAGATATCGGGGCCTCCCTTGGACCTCAGGTCGCTGAGGCCGGGATCCTCCGGGATGAAGGGCCGCAGGGGCAGGTTGAAGAAGGAATGCAGGGTCATTCCCCCGGCATTGATGGCGGCAACCCCGGTGGGGGCGAGCACGACGGTGTTCCTGTGGCATGTCTCCCGGATATACTTCAGGAAGGTCGTCTTCCCGGTGCCGGCTTTGCCGGTGAGGAAGATGAGGGGGTGCAGGGTTTCCACCAGCGCCGCGGCGTTGTTGAACTCGGGATTGGATGGATCCAGCACGAGGCCGTCAATTGCAGGGAAACCGGGATTCATGTAAGTGGATTGAAGCGCGCCAATAAAGGCGGAAGGTATGCATTTTACCAGTTCCGTTATCGGAAAAAGGAGAATCGGTTCAGGTCCGTGGCCTCATAAACGATAGATACGGAAATGCTGAGATACACAACTCTTCCCCGCAACCTGGATAGGGCGGCACATGGGGGAAGAGCGGTAAAGGGAGGCAGGCCCCCGTCCTACATATTGATGCGGGCCTTGCCTTCTTCCAGGATCACTTCGTAGACGTACCCGGCGCCGAAGTCCTTGTTCACGGTCACAACGCCTTCAAAGGTCACCACGGCGCCCACTTCGTGGAATTCGTCGGTGGTGATCACCAGGTCGTACCTGCCTTCGTGCTCGGTGCCGTCCTGGAGGTGCACCCAGTTACGGTCCATGATCTCGTTGTTGACCTTGATGACCTGGGCGCGGATGAGCACCTTCTTGCCGGCGTATTTCGCCGGATCAGCAAAAATCTGGGCCACGGTTACCCCGCCTTCGGCCGGTTTCACCGACACGGCGGCGGCTTCGGTCTTAACCTTGGAACCCGTCATGGTGCCCGACTCCGGCATGCCATGGGGAGCCTCTGCGGCTGCCGGAGCCACGATGGGTTGCTCGCTCAGCCCGCCAAGGAACCAGATGCGGTCGAAGGTACGCTGCAGGTCTTTACTCTCAAAATTCACCATCAGCATGCCCGGGGCATGGTAATAGGTCTTGCCTGTCTCGATGGCGGCGCTGGGGATGGCCACCCAATAGGTGCTGTCCCCGTTATCGGCCAGTACATAGGTATAGTTCTGGGCCTGAATAACTTCTTTTGCAGTGATCTCCACATTGTTGGGGTCCTGCACCTTGTTGGCGCCACCCCCGCAGGAGGTGATCAGGAGGAAAGGCATCAGCAGGGCGGCAATGCACAGGCTATGGCAGAATGATCTCATGGAATAGGGTTGTTTAGGATGGGGGCAAAGATAGGCATTCTCCCGGCAAAGGGAAACATGCCGGCAACAAGGGGGTCCGGATCAGGGGTAGACGGAGGTATCCATGGGCCCGGTGATGGCCTCGCAGTGTTCCTCGAGCGGCTGCAGGTGGCGGATGCTTACGCTGAGCCAGGTTTTCTGCCCGTCAAATTGCAGCAGGCAGAGCCGCTTCCTGCGGTGGACCTGGACGAGGTAATCCAGGTTGATGAAGGTGGAGCGGCTGATGCGGGTGAACCTGCGGGGGGGAAGCAGTTCCTGCACCTTCCCCAGGTTCATGGAGGCCATCTCGGTGTTTCCGCCGGTAAGATGGAGCAGGGTATAATTGCCTTCCGCCTCGGCGTATACGAGGTCGTGGCTATCGATGAGCAGGAAGCCGGTACGGATGTTAATCTTGATGCGGCTGTGGGCGTCCATGAGCTGGAGCAGCTTGTCCATGCGGTCGCCCCCGTCATGCTCCATTGATGAACGCAGGCGGTTGAGGCTAGCCTGCAACTCGGCTTCTACCACGGGCTTCAGAAGGTAGTCGAAGGCTGCATGCCGTATCGCCTGCACGGCATAATGCTGGTAGGCCGTAGTGAAGATGATCTGGGCCTTCAGTCCCTGTGCACGCATCCGCCTGACCAGATCGAAGCCGTTTTCCCCGGGCATCTCGATATCGAGCAGGATTACTTCCGGCCTTTCCTGCAGGATCAGGGACATGGCCCTGCCCACGTCCGGGGCATCCAGTACCCTGGCGATGCCCTCGCGGCCTTCCAGCATGGCCAGCAAGAGGAAGCGGGCCTGGGGCTCGTCGTCGACGACGAGTATGGTAAGGGCGCCCCTGTTCATAATCCCTTGTTTTTGATCCGTATCGTGATCATTGTTCCCGCCGGCTCTCCATAAGTGTCCCTTAAGTCCTCGATCTGCTGGTGAATGTTGCAGTGGTGTGCCTCCTCGTAATGGTCATAGAGCTGTTGCAGGATCATCATGCCCCTTCCTGTCCCTGCGGTAGCGGATCGCTGGGCCACCTGACGGCCCACCCCGTTGTCGCGTACCCCGAGGACCAGGCCGTGGCGGCCTTCGTCCTCCCTCACGGTGATCTCGATCAGTCCCTGGTGGCGGCTGAGCGGGATGATGCCATGCTTGATGGCATTCTCCACGTGGATCTGAAGCACCATTTTGGGAACCGGATGCTGTAACTTGACCCCTTCACCCACGATTATACGGTAATCGAAGCGGGTATCGAAGCGCAGCTTTTCCAGCTCGAGGTAGTTTCGGATGAAGGCCAGCTCCTCTTCCAGGGCCACGCTGGCATGGTTCGATGAGGTGAGGGAGCTGCGGAGCAGATCGGAAAACTGTCCGAGGTAGCGGTAGGCCTGCTCTTTCTTGTCACGGTAAATCAGTGATCCGATGGAGTTGATGGCATTGAAGACGAAATGGGGCGTCACCTGGTTTTTGAGCGTGAGCAACTCCAGTGACTGCATACGCTGGGCTGTTTCGTACTGATGCCGTATGCTCACTTGTGTCACGCGCTGGATCAGGGCCACCAGCCCGACCCAGAAAAGGATGATGCCTGCATAGTGCAGGTAGCCCCAGGGGTACCAGGGATTGGGCTTCCAGGAGAGGAGGACCATTTCTGGGCCGGCCTGCATGAACAGCAGGGTCTCTTCAGGCCTGGGATCTAACAGGCCGATATTGCGTATTTCCTGGCCACAGGTATTCAGGCTCTGCATGAAAGTAAACCTGCTTTCCTGGCCATCCACCAGCCAGTAGCGCATATTCAGCGGATCGTAGGAATAGAAGAAGCGCGGGGAAGAAGTGGAGGGAACCGGAAGGAATCGACAATCCTTCAAGCACTTCTCCATCCGGCGTTCCCATTCGGTCTCTAGACCGGACCGGATTCGCAGTACACCCCCCGTCCCCAAAAGCAGAGGGTCCTTGCCGGGCTTACCGAAGTTGGATACCGGCAGGGCAAAGTATAAGGGCGTGCCGTCGGGTGCAAGGCTGTCTTCCAGGATTTGGCGGCCTTGCAGGTCGTAGAGTCCAAGAAGTCGTACTCCTGTAGCCCGATCGCCATGGATGCAGGCAATGCTGGGCTTATCTTTATCCATGAAGGGAAATGGAATGACTTCGAGGCGGTCGCCACGGAACTCCACGGCAGGGAAAAGGAGCTGCAGGCGGTAGTCAAGTACCAGTAGGTATGCGCTGTGGTCATGCAGTCTGGGCCGACGGTCCGGATGGTTGCCGAAAGAGGCAGAATGAAGGAAAAGCTCGGGTCGTCCATCTCCGTCGAGGTCGGCAACCTCGCGCACCACTACTTTGTTTCCCAGCTCAGGGCTTTGCGTCACCTTGCCATTGCGTGGGTCCAGGGCGTAAACTGCCCGGGGGTGCAGGCTGAAGCCGGCATTGGCAGTGAAGAGGATCTCCCGGCTCCCGTCCGCATCCAGGTCGACAGGGCCGAACATCTGCAGCGAAAGGTCGGTGAAGGTATCCAGGCCGTGCAGGGTATCCACGGGCCAGGAAGCAAGCCGGGACTCCTTGCCGGCAGCGTAGAGCACAAAAAGCCAAAGCGTGTCGGCCTCCATGGTCAGGGTCATTACATCGGCCGAACCGTCCGCATCGACATCGGAAACCACCGTGGATCCGCCCATGTTCCGGAACCTTCCCTTGAGATTATGCTGGTCCAGGGTTCCACGGTTGTGGTCATCGATGCTCAGGGCGGCCTGCCCCAGGACATTATGTTTCATCCTGACAAGGCCCGGCTCCGGATCATCGTCCAGATTATGCACCAGGGCTACCTGGTCATTTGCCAGAAGTTGTCGGTCGGTAACGTTCAGGGTATCGCGGGATATCCTCAACGGGATCAGTAAAATACTGAGCACGATCCCCACTACCGCGATGAGTGGGGCTATAGGAAGCCTTTGAAAAAGCTTGTGATCCGGCATGGCATCCAATCTTGATCTAAAGGTAGGCATTCGTATCGGCTTTTCGGCAGGCAAGGCAGTAGCGCCCTGGAGGTGGATTTCGCCAGGATACTTATCTATCACATTATCTGCATCTTGCCCATATTGATTTGCAGTATTCCCTGGCGGATTTCTCCGGGGCAGATCGGCGCTTGTATGCCAGATCCTTGCGTTCATGGTCAAAAACACTGCGTTCGTTAAATAGTATCAGGCACTCATCATATACCACAGCACCCGGAGGATGAATACGCCCTCCGGCAGTGGATATGGCAAAACTGCTGCAGTAGCTACGACAGGGTGCGTCGTTAGGCTGAAGAAAGACCTGGTGCCAGGCGGGGAAATACTTTTTGTACCTTTGCCGTGTCTTTGAACGGATACCCATAAGCGCTCCATGATGAGGTTACCTTGATCCTGGAGCATCAACGATTGCGACCGCCCTGGGGCGGTCGGCCGGGGCTGACCGGTTTTGACAGCAAGGAAGTGGGTATGTAAGCACGCCGGGCGTTGAAGATGAGGCCCGTCAACAACCAGCTTCGCCGCCAATAACTGGCAACACTTCTTATCAGCTGGCAGCCTAAGCAAAGGCTTAGCGCCCCCAGCCGTCTCCCGGGTAGCCCTGACCGGCGGCGACCCGTCCGAGGCGTCGAAAAAGCCGGAATAGTTGCTGCAGGGTCCCGATGCAGCAGCGAAGCTCAAGGGAATACGGAGGGCATGGGCAGGCCTCAGGCCAGTGGTCCTTCCGACAAGCAATAAGAGGCTAAGCGTGTAGAAAGCATATTGGCTGCTTGCCTGGACCGGGGTTCGACTCCCCGCAGCTCCACAGGATGACCAAAACAGGCCGTGAGGCCGATGCGAGCTTCCCTGAAAGGATGCTTGCTTGCTTTCAGGAGGCGAG
>ERZ795054.4350-NODE-4350-length-10456-cov-18.450534_pt1 | contig 10456 bp, 7 predicted proteins | sample MGYA00375138_ERZ795054 | MGnify/ENA primary metagenome ERZ795054 (study PRJEB30183, sample SAMN05720215) | anaerobic digester metagenome | isolation source: active sludge of municipal wastewater-treating anaerobic digesters | place: USA | collected 2014-12-23 ...
GACGGCTGGCTCGCGGGCTTATCCGGTGGGCTACGGCTACGACGCGCAGGGGCGGCTGACGACGATGACCAACTGGACGGCTTTCAGCACCGGGGCCGGAGCCCGGGTCACGACCTGGAACTATCACGCCCAGCGCGGCTGGCTGGCCAGCAAACGAGATGCGGAGGACAAAGGCTCGAGCTACACCTACACCCCCGGAGGCCGGTTAAAGACGCGGACCTGGGCGCGGGGGGTGGTGATGACCAACATCTACGGGTTTGACGATGGGGCCAATGGCAACGACCACGCCGACCTGGCGCAAATCCGCTACAGCGACGGGACGCCGACGGTGACATGGGGCTACGATCGGCGGGGCCGGGTGGCCGCGGTTCTCCGGAACGGGCTCCGGACCGACATCAGCCACAACGACGCCGGGCTGTTGACCGGGGAGAGCTACTCGGGCGGGACGCTGGGCGGGCTGATGGTGACCAATTCCTACGACAGTTGCCTGCGCCGGGCGGGGTTTGGGGCCAAGGTGACAGGCGGGGCCAACCTGGTGACCAACCAGTTCGCTTATGACGCCGGCTCACGGCTTTCGTCGGTGACCGACGGCGCCAACTCGGCCGCTTACGGTTACCACACGAACTCGTCCCTGATCAGCCAAACCACGTTCAAGCAGAACAGCACGACGCGCATGACCACCGCACGGTCCTATGATCGGTTGAACCGGCTGATGGGGGTCAGTTCGACCCCGGCAGCGGTAAACCAGTTGCCGTTGTCCTTCCAGTATTCCTACAACGACGCCAACCAGCGGATCCGGGTCGGGTTGCACGACGGATCGTATTGGCTCTACGAGTATGACGCCCTGGGCCAGGTGAAGTCGGGAAAACGGTATTGGTCGGACGGGATGCCGGTATCCGGCCAGCAGTTCGAGTATGCGCATGATGACATTGGGAATCGGACCGAGACCAAGGCAGGCGGGGACAGCACGGGCGGCAATCTTCGGACTGCGGAATACGGAGCCAACAGCCTCAACCAGTATACGAACCGAACAGTGCCGGGGTATGTGGATGTTTTGGGGATCGGCACGGCGGCGGCGGCGGTGACGGTGAACGGCACTGGGGCTTATCGGAGGGGGGAATATTTCCATGTGGCGCTGGCGGTGGACAACAGCAGCGGCCCGCAATACCCGTCGATCGTCATTCAGGCGGTGGCGGGGGCCAACAGCGCATCGAGCACGGGGAGGGTGTTCCTGGCCAAGACGCCGGAGACGTTCGTTCACGACGCTGACGGAAATCTCACGCAGGACGGCCGTTGGGCATACACCTGGGACGGCGAGAACCGGCTGGTGACGATGGAGGCGCTGAGCGCGGTGCCGGCGGCGGCGAAACTGCGTGTGGAGTTTGAGTATGACTGGCGGGGGCGGCGGATTGGGAAGACGGTGAAGGCCTGGAGCGGGACCAGCTACACCAATGTTTACGTCCTGAAATTCCTTTACGACGGCTGGAACCTGGCTGCCGAACTGGACGCGAACAACGCCGTGGTTCGTTCCTACCTCTGGGGCACGGACCTGTCGGGCAGCTTCCAGGGAGCGGGCGGAGTGCGCGGTCTCCTGGCCGTCAACGTGGCAACCAACGGGGTGCATTTCCCGGCCTATGACGGGAACGGCAACATCGCCGGGCTGGTGTCTGCTTCCACCGGCGCGGTCACCGCCCGATTCGAATACGGTCCGTTTGCGGAGCCGATCCGCGTGTCCGGGCCGATCGCCAGGGCCGTCCCTCTTCGGTTTTCGACCAAATACCTGGATGGCGAGACGGGGCTGTACTATTACGGCTACCGCTATTACGACCCCAGCATGGGGACGTGGCTAAGCAGAGATCCCATTGAAGAACAAGGTGGCGTCAATCTGTTTGGCTTCGTCGCCAACAACCCGATTGATAACTACGATTTGCTGGGATTATTCGACACGGGAAGCCAAGGGCGAACCGATGCAGTAAAGAAACGAGCGACTGTGCGTGCGGATCTAAAGAATATGGTGGACAATATGTTGGCTTCCAGAGACAAGTCATGCACCAAAGGCAAAGCCATAGAACGAAAGCGCTTCAAACCGGCATCGGACACTTCTTACGCCTTCATGTATTTCACGGGGTATTTTCTTCTGGGGCAGGTTTCCGTCCTGTTGGATGGGAAGGGCTATTACGAAGTGGATTGCTGCAAACAAAAATATGGGAAATGGGAAATATTTATCCACGGTTCTTTCCGTGACAAATTCGATGAACTGATTCCAACGCTCGGGATTGGCGGTAGAAAGGACGTTGGTTCGCTGCCGCTCACGTTTGTTGGCGAGTGGGTGGAATATTGCTCGGGATCAGAATGAAAAGGGCATCCCAGTTCATAGTGGTATTGCTGGTAGGCTTTCTTGTTTACGGAATCGTTGAGAGGGTTCTTTCAGCAAAAGCAGAAGAAAAGTTCCAGCTTGAACGAAGTCGTTGCCATTCGGTTTTAAGAGAGCAGTGGAAGCAGAGCGAAGGAATGGCAACTCTGGGAACTGGTGACAACAAGGACTACTATTTCGTGGATTGGTCCAAGCAACCCGAGCCTCTTGAGAAACTGCCTAGCAAACGTCCGCTCATGTATGACCGACGCATGAACAACCACGACGGGCGTGGAATCAACATCCTGATGGTAGATGGTTCAATTGAGTGGGACTCGAATGCAAAATGGTTGAAGAGGTTTGCTGCGGAACATTGGGACGCCAAGTTGCCAATGCCTGAGTGAGCCCCGGCTGTCCCGCCAAAAGGTGTGAAAGAATCTAGCGGCGCTCCCGCTTTCGCTGTGGCTTCGGCGGGCAGGCAGGCCGCGCCGGAGTCAGTCGACCACCCGCCTGTCTGCGTGCGGCACGCACAGGCAGGCGCCTGCCGCACAGCCCTGGACGCTGCGTCTTCGCTGCGGAGTGCGGAACGTCCAGAGCCCGAGCGTGCGCCCCGTCCTGCCCTCTCACCCTCTGGCTCAGTAAATGCAATGGGTTCAGCCATTGACTATTGACAGTGTGGTGCGGAGGCGACGGGCGGACCGCACCCACTGCGGCCGCTCTCCCGCCCGGCGCCAAGCCGGCAACTGGCTGGGTGCGTAGCGGGCAAGGGGCAAGCGGTTGGGCCGAACTGTCAGGCTGTGGGCAGTCCATTGTAAGCGGTAAGCAGGGTGCATCTTTTCCACGGGCCGTAGGAGGCGCTACGGTTGGGGGGTGAAGCGAGAGCGCAACGGACATCACGCCCGTCGTTGCGTCGATGCGGTGCGGTGGATTGGCCGGTCCCTCTGGAGATGGCGGAGCGCTGCGGGCGCACGGCAGCCGCAGGCGCGGCGGATTCCCTCACGGCGCGTCCGACGGCAGCGGTTTCCAGCACTCGGGGAGCAACTGCCCAATCTGGGTGATGTTCAGGCTGGGAAGCCGGCAGAGCACGTCGGTCAGGTACTCCTGGGGATTGATCCCGCGGCGCCGGCAACTGAGGATGAGGGAGTAGATCACCGCGCTGCGCCAACCGGCGTCGGGATGACCGATGAAGAGCCATCGGCGGCGGTTACCGTCCGGTTGCGGTAACCGCCGTTATGCGGAGAACGTAGTTCTGTGGAGTTGAAGCGGCACCGCTTGGCAAAATGGGGCATTCCTGGCCTCAGACTCCCCATAACTCAAAGGGTGTCCAAGAACCGGAGGAGCGAGTCGCTGAGCGGGTGCCGCTGCCGCTTTGATTTCGGCGGCTGAAGCGATGCCAAGGCCCGTCGCTTCATGGCGACGCTGGCTTCGACGTAACCGTGAGCCGTGTTGGGACTCTCATGTCCGAGCCAGAGAGCGATCACCTCGATGGGCACCCCCGACTCCAGCAGGTGCATCGCCGTCGCGTGGCGGAATTGGTGCGGGGAAATGCGACGCTGCCGCAGACTGGGCAGTGTGCGCTGTGCGCGTTCAATCAACTGCTGGAGTTGCTTGGCGGCGCCGGAGCGAGTCAGCCGTTGGCCGAAACGGTTGGCCAGCAAGGGAGCTTCGGGAGAGAGTCTATTGCGGTGGATCCACTGGCGAACGCCCCGTTGCGTTTTCGGCCACAAGGGGATCCTCCGGCATTTCCGTCCCTTGCCTTGAAGCTGGACTTCGCGACCTTCGGACCCAAGTACGTCGCGCACGCGCAGGTTCAGAATCTCGCTGATGCGAGCGCCGGTGTTGTAGAGGAGCAGGAAGAGCAGGTGATCCCGGGAACCGCTCCACGTGTTGGGGGTGGCTGCCAGAAGTGCCTCGATCTCGTCGCGACGGAGGTAGCCGATCATCGGTTTGGCGTAGCGTTTGAAAGGAATGGCCAGAATGCGGCGCGTGGTGGCGACTGCCTCGGGGCTGAGCCAATCGGTCAGATACCGGACGAAGGATCGGATGGCGGCCAAGCGTGCGTTGCGCGTCGCGGCGGTGTTGTGGCGCTGAAGCTCCAGATGCTGGAGAAAGGCCAGGACGTTCTCCGCGGTCAGGAGTCCGAGGGGTAAGGCTGACGGCGCCCGCCGGTACTTGCGCTGCTGGAATTGGAGGAAGAGTCGAAAGGTATCCCGGTAGGCTTCGATGGTGGCCGGGCTGACATTGCGTTGCTGCGCAAGATACTCCCGGAAGAACCGCTGGAGCCAACCGCCAAGTTCAGGCGTCTTCATCATGGTAACGCGCAAAACTTCGGGTGGCGTGGGCCATCATCTGCGGCAGGGCGCTCAAATACCAATACGTGTCGGTGACGTGGCTGTGCCCCAGATAGCGTGAGAGTATGTCCACCCGATGGACCACCCCCTGGGGGCTGCGTTGCCAGCGCAGCAGCACTTGGCAGGTGAAGTGGTGGCGACAATCCTGCAGCCGTGGCGGCCGCTGGTCCTGGCCGATTCCTTCCCGGAGCCGTGCGAAGGTACCGTCCGCCGTGCGGAGAGGGAGCGGGGTGCCTGCTTCGCTAACAAAGAAGGTCTCAGACAGGGGGAAGAGCCGCCGGCGGCGATCATGATAGCGCTGCAAGGGGATAACAGCTGTGGAGTGCAGGGGAACTAGTCGTGTCTTGCGGTACTTGCTCTCTCGGATCGTTAAGGCGCGCTCCGCAAAATCGACATCCTCGACTTTGAGACGCAGGGCTTCGGAAACACGAAGTCCGCTACAGACGAGCAGCCCGATCAGGGTCCGAAAGGTGTGCGGGCGCAGGGAACCTGCCAGTCGCGTGGCCCGACGCATCAGTTCCTCGATCTCCTCGGGGCTAAATTGGCGGGGATGGGGCCGTCGGTGAGCCGGGCCGAAGAGGTGACGAGGTGGGATCTGAGTTCCGGGCTCCAGGGCGCTTTGATGGCGGGCGAATGTCCGCACCACCTCCAAGCGACGAGCCCGATACAATCGGTCGCTTCTCCGTGGCAAGGCCGCCCACCGGACCGCAACTTCCTTGGTTAGCGGGCCACGGTGGCCACGGCGATCGCTGAAGCGGCCGAAGGCTTCCAGCATTCGGCCTTCGACCAGCAATTTGAACCCAAGGGCTCGGCGATGTTCCAGATAGGCACGAACCCGAGCCCGCATGGAACGCTTCATGGCTCGCCTTTCCCTCCTGGCCAGGGCAGAGCGGCCTGGCGCAGTTCGTCGAGGTTTACATGGGCATAACGGGCGGTGGTGTTCAAGCAACGATGGCCCAGGATGTCGCCCAGCAACTTGAGGTTGAGGCCTCGCCGGTGTGCGTGGGTCGCCCAGGTGTGGCGCAAGACATGGGTGCCGGTGTAAGCGATCCCACAGCGGGCAAACGCCAACCGGACCACACTGCGCACGTGATGGGGTTTGATCGCCTCTCCCCGCGGGGCCCGCTGGCGTACGAACAGCGCCCTCGTCGGAGACGGTGGCCGACCTGCCTTCAGATAGCGCACGACCGCGCGAGCGACTTGGGGAGGCAGGGGCAGCAGTCGTTCGCGCTGCTGCTTGGTTTTGCGTAGGCGGACCACCATGGCCCGCCAATCCAAGTCGTCGAGGCTCAGGCCGGCCACTTCCGCAGCACGCAGCCCAAGCTTCGCCAAGCACAGCGCGATGGCATAGTCTCGGCGGCCACTGGGGCTTGCCCGGTCAAAGCACTTCAGAAACCGGTTCAGTTCATTCGGCTGCAAGACCGTGGGCGGTTGGTGGGAGGGGACAGCGGCCAGCCCGGGAACCGCACGCCAGAGGGGCTTCGCGATCCGTCGGGAAAAGCCGAGGAACCGCAAGAAACTGCGGAGGCCCACAACGAGGTCGTGGACGCCGGCATGGGTTCGGGTGCGAGCCCAGTCGCTGACGAACGTTACCACGTCCTTGAGCCGTAGAGCCCGCAGGCACGGACGACCGGTTCCGAACCTCCAAGCCAGAAACTGGCGGGCATAGCGTTGTCGCGTACGGCGACTGGAGGTCGACAGGCCACAGACTTGATCCAGATGATGGTCATAGGCCAGGAGCAGCCGATCCACACCAGACCGGGCTGGCTTTGCGCAGCCGGGCAGGCGAACCACTCCATGACGATGCAGGCAGTCCATCAAGCGTCCGATGGCGGCGCGGCAGGTTCGCAGGCTTTTGGCGGCGGGCATCGGACAGCGGCAGTGACGCAGGTGCTGAGAGAGAAAACTGCGCACGTGATCCGCAGAAATGCTCTCCACGGCTACGCCTCGGCGACCGAGCCACGCACCGAAGTGCTCCACCGCCTGGGTGTACTGCTGGATGGTGTTGGCTGTATGGCCGCGGTCGTGCAAGTCGCTCACGAAATCGTCCAGGATTATGGAGAGATGGCCTGCCGCCATCCGACACCGCGCGAAAGCCCGCTTGAAGTACTTCTGGATCATACCGACCCTTGAAAAGCACCCGCTTCTTCAAGGTTCCTCCAGCCTTCCTCCTACTCCTTTCGCAACCAAGTGGAAGCTCAAACCGCAAGTTGAGAAATCCTCAACTCCCCAGAACTACGTTCTCCGCATAACGGCGGCCGACGGCTGGAACCCTGATCGAGTTTTCCACGAGATTATGCCGACTGCCGGATTATGCCGCGTGGCGGCCTCGAACCACGCGTTTTCGGCCTGAACTCGAGGATCTGCTCGTTGTGGACGCGGCATAATTAGGGTGATCTCGATGCCTCGGCTGTAGGCGCCGAGGAAAGAGAGATCACCTGATGAACGACACAAACGACAATACCAACCATTCCCCAACCGGGGACGTCATCCAGGCCCAAGTTGGGCCCTTCATGGCCGAGCTGCGCGCTGCGGGTTACGCCGCCCGCACGATCGGCACCAAACGAATGACCCTGGAGCGGTTCGCACGGTGGCGATCCCGCCGAAACAGCCCTTCGTCGGAACTCACCGAATCGGAGATCGGTGAGTTTCTGACCAGAGAACCCCAAGGGGACAGGTCCGGGCGCAGCGTTGCGTCTCGTGCTCTCTACGGCTTTCTGGACTACCTGCGCGGTTGTAAGGTCGTTGTGACCCGTGCCCCCAAGCACCCGGAGTTTGCGACTCCACTCGAAGCGCGTTACGCCGATTTCCTCCGAAACGAAAAGGGGTTGGCCGAACTTTCGCTGAGGGTATACCTGCCAGTAGCCAACGACCTGCTCCGCTACTTGGAAGAAGAACATGGCATCACGGCAGTTCGCCGATTGGATGCGGCGATGCTCCGTACCTTTCTACTCGAACGCGCGCAGGGCCGCTCCAGCGAGTGCGTCCGGCTGCTGGCCACCAGTCTGCGCTCCTTCTTGCGTTTCCTCCATGCCCAAGGCGAGATCCGGAACGATCTTACCGCCGCCATCCCAACGGTGCGCCGGTGGAGTCAGCCCGGCATCCCCAGGACGCTCGCCCCTGCGGAAGTAAAGCAGGTCCTCGATGCTCCGGATCCGGGGACGGCCACGGGCCGACGGGATTATGCCATCCTGCTGCTGCTCGCGAGACTTGGGTTGCGGTCGAGCGAGATCCTTTCACTCGAACTCGGAGATCTCCACTGGAGGACGGGCGAGATCTTGATCCGAGGCAAAGGCAATCGACAGGACCTGTTGCCGCTGCCACGCGACGTTGGTAGCGCGATCGCGCGCTATCTGCGGCGGGATCGCGGCTTGCGGGCGACGCGGCGAGTCTTCCTGCGCATGATCGCTCCGCGGGTGCCTTTGGCGGGTCCGGCGAGCATCGGCCACATCGTCCGCCGCGCGATGGCCAAGGCAGGGGTTGAGCGGCCCAAGCAAATCGCTGCCCATCTGTTTCGCCACACTCTGGCCAGCCGAATGCTGCACCGGGGAGCCCACCTGCGAGAGATTTCCCAGGTGCTCCGCCACCGTGCCCTCGTCAGCACCGAGATTTACGCAAAGATCGACATGGAGGCGCTCCAGGAGGTGGTCCGTCCCTGGCCTGCGAAGGGAGGTGCGCGATGAAATCGTTGCGGGCGCATCTGACCGAATACATCGCCACACGACGGGCGCTGGGCACTCAACTGCAAGAACCCGCCAACACGCTCAGGGGCTTCATCCGGTTCCTGGGACGTAATAGGGCCAAGTTCATTACCATCCCTCTCGCGCTGGAATGGTCGCAGCAATCCAAGAACGTTCAGCGTGCCACCTGGGCTCGCAAGCTGTCGATGGTACGTCAGTTCGCCCGCTGGCTGAGTGTCCTTGAGCCTCGTCATCAGGTGCCTCCTCCACGGCTCTTGAATGTGCGGCACCGCCGCAACCAGCCTCACATCTACAGTGACGCCGAAATCGTCGACCTGATGGAAGCGGCCGCCGCTCTGCAGTCGTCCCGGAGGCTGAAGGCGCTCACCCTTAAGACCCTGATTGGGTTGTTGGCGGCTACGGGATTGCGGCCGGGTGAAGCCGCAGCATTGGAAGATCGGGATGTTGATCTTCGGGCGGGCGTTCTGGTCATTCGCGAGTCGAAGTTTGGCAAGTCCAGGCAGGTTCCGGTCCATGAGTCCACCCTGCTGGCGCTGGAGAACTACGCCCGACGGCGTAATCACCTCATTCTTCAGCGGTCCAGTTCATCGTTCTTTGTCTCGGACGCCGGCACACCCCTGGATCGTGGCACCGTCCGGCGATGGTTTTGCGAAATCTCGACCGCTTGCGGCTTGAGGAAAACCCTCGGGGGCAAGCGCTACGGGCGAGGTCCACGGCTTCAGGATTTGCGCCACACCTTCGCAACCAGGCGCCTGGTGGAGTGGTATCGCGCCGGGCTCAATGTCTCGGTTCAGATGCCCAAGCTGGCCGCCTACCTGGGGCATGCCTCGGTGGGCTGTACGTATTGGTACATCGAAGCCGTTCCGGAACTGCTCCAGTTGGCAACGGAGTGCGAGCGGACCATCAGGCACGGAGGGCGACGATGAGCGCAGTCAACCTTGCGGGGTACCTGCAGCGGTTCTTTACCGATCGCCTGCTGGCGCAATTGGGCGCCAGCCACCACACGGTCGCCAGTTACCGAGATACCTTCCGGTTGCTGCTCAAGTTCGCGTCCAAGCACTACCATCGCCAAGCCAGCGACCTTCAGATGGAGGACCTGGACGCCAAGCTTGTTTCCGCTTTCCTCGAACATCTTGAGCATGATCGCCACAACCGCGCGCGCACGCGGAACAACCGTCTGAGCGCCATCCATGCGTTCTTTGGGTACGTGGGCGTGAACGAGCCTGCCCTGGCCAACCACTGCCAGCGGGTCTTGGCAATCCCGCTGAAGCGATTTGAACGCGGCCCCGTAGAGTTCTTGAGCCGCGAGGAGACGGCGGCACTCCTCAAGGCTCCGGACGCTACGACGTGGTTGGGGCGGCGTGACCAACTTCTGCTGCAGGTGGCCGTGCAAACCGGCCTGCGCAACTCGGAGTTGATTCAGCTCCGCCGACAGGACGTGCAACTCGGCTCCGGGGCGCATATCAAATGCCTTGGGAAGGGACGCAAGACCCGATGCACTCCCCTGCGAGCAGAACTCGCGGCACGCCTTTCCGATTGGATCGCTAAACAGCCGCCGGGGCTCACCACCCCGGTCTTCCCCACCGCCAAGGGAACCGCCATGAGTTCCGACGCGCTTCAGCGGTTGCTCGAGCGCCACGTCAAAGCCGCGGCCAGAACATGTCCATCCCTTCGAAAGAAGCGGGTGAATCCCCATACCCTCCGGCACACGCTGGCCATGAATCTCCTGCAAAGCGGGGTGGACATTACAGTGATCGCGCTCTGGTTGGGACACGAGTCCATCGAGACAACACAAACCTATCTCCATGCCGACATGGCGATGAAGGAAGCGGCACTGGCCCGAACGGCTCCGGGCAAAACTCCACCCCAGCGATACCGCCCAAACGACAAGCTGCTCGCCTTCCTGGAGGCCCTCTGATTATGCCGCGTCCACAACGAGCAGATCCTCGAGTTCAGGCCGAAAACGCATGATTCGAGCCCGCCACGCGGCATAATCCGGCAGTCGGCATAACATTTGCGAAAGAATGTTGAAAACGGCCATTCTTCACCGC
>ERZ795054.4351-NODE-4351-length-10456-cov-5.629555_pt1 | contig 10456 bp, 6 predicted proteins | sample MGYA00375138_ERZ795054 | MGnify/ENA primary metagenome ERZ795054 (study PRJEB30183, sample SAMN05720215) | anaerobic digester metagenome | isolation source: active sludge of municipal wastewater-treating anaerobic digesters | place: USA | collected 2014-12-23 ...
CGGTGGCGCTCCCGCCAAAACCGGAAGTAATTTTTGCACAGACCCTTAGCCCGGAAATCTCATGCCGGGACGCGGACACGGATTTCCCGGCTGTGGACTGCGCGGCGCGGCGACGCTACTCGCTCCAGGAGGCGCAGTCGGCATCCGCCACCGCATCCGCCGCGGCGCGGATTCGGACGCGCGCACGAAAGCCCTGAACCTCGGCGGATCGGCCCGACTTGCGGGTCAGCCGGTCCGGCACTGTGGCGCGCCACCGCCAGGAGGCGGTGCTGATCGGGTCGGCAGGCTTGGTCGTGAAGGATCCTGCCGCGATCCCCATGAATATGGAGTCGCGCAGTCGCCCGTGCATTTGAAGTCGTATTCTCACCCGTTGCGGCAAAACCTCAACGCCGCCATGAACTATTGTTCATAAGTCTCATTATGTCAAAAAGAGTTGCTTACGTTTGAATGGCGTGATGGAACTTATGGCCTGGCCCGGCGTGCGTGGGTCCGGCGCCTGTGACAGATCGTCTGGATGAGGACAGTCATGGAATACAGCCGAAGCATCATCGATATCATTAAGGAGCGGACATCGCGCCGCAGCTACACGCCGCGGGCGGTCGAGGCGGAGAAGCGTGAGGCGCTCGAGCGCATGTTTGCCCAGGTTCAAGGTCCCTTTGGCGGAAGGGCGCGTTTTGCGATTCTCGACACCTCGGGTTGGGGAGAGGGGAGAATCAACTCCCTTGGGACCTACGGGACGATCCAAGGCGCGACGCTGTTCATTGTGGGGATGATCGCGCGGGGCGGGCACGACATGGAAGACTTCGGGTGCCAGTTCGAGAAGATCATACTGCGCGCCACGGATCTGGGTCTGGGGACATGCTGGATTGGCGGGATCTTCAATCGCTCCCGGTTCGCGTTGAAGGCGGGCGTTCGCGAGAACGAAGTCCTGCCGGCCATTTCGCCCCTTGGCTACCCCACGGAAAGGCGGAGCGTTGCGGACTCGGTGATCCGGTGGTCGGCCGGATCGAGGAATCGGCGTCCGTGGGCCGATCTCTTCTTCGATCGCGACTTCGAACGAGGGCTGGCGCCGGACCGGGCGGGGCGCTATGCCGAGCCGCTCGAGGTGCTGCGGCTGGGGCCTTCGGCATCCAATCGGCAACCCTGGCGTGTCGTCAAGGAGCAGGGGCGGGACGTCTTTCATCTCTTTCTGTGCCGATCGAGAGGATACGACAAGCTGATCAAGGCCGTGGACTTGCAGCGTCTGGACATGGGGATTGCGATGAGTCATTTCGAGGTGGCTGCGAGCGAGTTGGGGCTCGAGGGGCGGTGGCGGACGAGTCCCCCCCGTCTGGACTTCGTTCCCGAGAGAACCGAGTATGTACAGAGTTGGGTTGGGGGGTGATCCGGAGCCATTGCTTTGCCTTTTGCGCACTGCGGGATGACTGGGATGGCTGCCGTCAGTGGATCTGGAGGTTGTCGGTGGGAATCGAGTTTTCGCCGCGTGGGGGCACGCGGCCTACACCGGCAATCTCCATCCGTTGTAGGCCCGGTGCTCTCACCGGGCGACAGAACACCGACAACAACCAGATGCACCGGGCTGCTGTGCGAATTCAGAACCGTGCTTGAGTTCCGGCGTCCCAGGGCGTATCAAGAATCGCAAATCCGCCGCTTATTTTATGTACCAAATCATCGGAGCCGACCAACGCGAGTATGGGCCGGTCAGCGCAGATCAAGTCCGCGAGTGGATCGCCGCCCGCCGTGCGGACAAGGAGACCCGAATCCGCGCCGAAGGCGCCATCGTCTGGCAACGCCTCGAGGAATTGCCTGAGTTTGCCGATGCGCTGCGCCCGGCCGGCGTGCCGCCACCTGCCTCGCCGCCGGGTGCCGCGGCACAGCCATGTTCCGCAAAGGAGGGCAAGACCAGCGGGCTCGCCGTCGCCTCGCTCGTGCTGGGGATTCTGGGGATACTCAGTTGCGGGGTCACTGCCCTGATCGGGCTGGTTCTGGGGATTGTAGCCCTGGTGCGGATCAACCGGGGCGGCGGCGCACAGAAGGGGCAGGGAGTGGCGATTGCAGGGATTGCCGTGTCGGCGATCTTCCTCCTGTTCATGCCGGTGATGGCGGGGATCATGCTGCCGGCCCTCGCGAAGGCGCGATCGCAAGCGCAGAGCATCACGTGCATGAACAACCTCAAGCAACTGGCGCTGGGGGCCTTGATGTACGCGAACGACCATGACGACCAGCTTCCGCCCGCGGACGCCTGGTGCGATGCGGTTTCGAAGTACACCGCCGGATCGGAGGCGGTCTTCCATTGCCCGAGCGGAGCGCCGGGCCAACGTTCCCATTACGGCTACAATGCGCGTTTGGCGGGCAAGAGCCTGGCGTCGGTGAAAGATCCGGACAGAGTGGTGTTGTTCTTCGAGGTGGACGGCGGCTGGAATGTCAGCGGCGGTCCCGAACTCATGCTTGCGAACCCCCGACACGCCCGGGCCCGCGGTGTTGCCTATCTCGACGGCCATTGCGTGATGATCCGCAACGATTCGCGAGAGATCGAGAGTCTCCGATGGGACCCATGAGCCGGGCACGGGCTTCGGAATGGCAGGCCGCGAGACCGTGACTCGAAACGATCAGCGTCAGCAATCAGGGCCTCTCCCGCTGAGATTTCAAATTTGAGATTTGAGATTTCAGAGGTGAGACGATCACTGTGAGCAGTCAGGGCCTCTTCATCGCACACTTCAGCGATCTGTGGCGGGCAGCACGAAGAGGCAAGGATGTTCTCCCTGGACAAAATGAAGGTGTGTGATCAAGGCCCAGCAACCAGATCGACAAGCATCAAGAATGTCCAAACTCCAAAGCCGGCTGCAAGCCGGCGCTCCCACCTCCGGCTTTCGCACACGTTAAGCCGGCTGCAAGCCGGCGGGCCGGCCTTCGGCTTTCGCAAACCTCGAAAAGAACGAGGCATCCGCGCGCGTGCGGATGCCTCGGTGCGAAACGGGGAATGAGCCTCAGTTGCGCCGGATGCGGTAGAACCGCTGGGCGCCATCGAGCGGGCGGACGGCCTTGAAGCTGCCGCCGCCGCCCGTGATTGTGGCGCTGACGTCGCCATAGGCGCCGTTCACGGTGTCGGCGGACTGGAGCGCAAAGGCGGACGGCGTGTCGGAGCTGTCAGCGGCGAAGTCGATCTCGACATTGCCGCCGGCCAACCGGATGCCGGTGATGTTCGGGGGCGTGGTCGGAGCGGCCAGCCGGATGACGCGGAGGTTGTCGTAAACGACGCAGGAGTTGCCGGCCATGATCGAGTCGTAGGCGTCGCAGTACCCGAGCATGATGTTGCCGCTGGTGAATGGCGTGGTGTTGGTATAGCTGAGGATCGGCGTGCGGTTCATGGTCAGTGTGATCACGTTGCCGACCTGGCTGATTTCGACATCCACCCAGCACGGGGTTTCCGACAACTCGCTGTTGCCCGGGGCCCCTGGCAGGCCGCCGCCGAAGGGCGGGTTCTTGAAGATGCCAGTCAAGGTGGACGCGTTCACACCGGGCGTCAGAGCTGTCGGGTTGCTCCCGGCCGTCGTGGGCGCGCTGTAGACGACATAATCGCCCAACGCCGCGCCGTCCGCCTCGACCCCGAAGAAGAGGCCGTCGAAGGTCGGGTTATTCGGCACGCCGCCCGCCGAATTGCGGAACCAATTGGCCTTGGTGCCGGAGTGATTGATGCCGAACAGGGCGTACTCGGTCGTCGAGGCGGCGTTGCCGACCATGAGGTACATGTCGAACCGAACGGCGTAGTTGCCGCTGAAGGTCTTGCCTTTCGGGTAGATGTTGACCCCGGCGGCGCCGAGGGCGGTCGAGTCGTCCTTGTTCACTGTCACGTAAAGGCCGAGCGTGTCGGACGTCGAGTGCGGCGCCATTGGAATACTCGGAATCAGCCCGCCGAATTCGTAGTCATAGCTGAAGGAGGTCCAGCCGCTGTAATAGCCGATGCGGTAATCCGGCACAGCGTTGGCCGAGCCGAACTGAACGGTCCAATTCTCCGGAACGTCCGTGTTGAAGTTCTCGGACCAGAGCACATCCTCGGGCGGCAACTCGTCATCGAGGATAGTGGCCGTGGCGCTGGGACTGGTCGTGCCGACGGCGTACCCGGCGCCGGTGACCACCGTGGCGACGATGGTCTGATCGCCGTTGAGCAGGGCGTCGTCGATCGGAGTGATGTCGAAGTTCTGAGTGACCACGTCCGGGTCGACGGTCACGCTTCTGGGGGCGTTGTAGCGTCCGCCGCCCGCCGTGCCCGAGTAGGTCAGGTTCGCGACGAAGCTGGGGGCACTGATGTCGCCCCGGCGAACGACGCGCAGCCGGGCGTAATCGCCGGCCAGACGTTCGTACATCGAAGGATAGACGACTTCGAGATCAACGGTCGGCGTCTCGTTGTCGGTGATGGTGACTGTGGCCGAGGCGGGTGGAACGACCGAGTAATCCTCGCTGGCCGCCAGGGTCAGGGTCGCGGTCTCGGCCAACTCGGCTTCGGCATCGTCGATGGGGGTCAGGAGCACGTCGACAGAGGCGGCGCCCGCCGGGATGGTGACGGAGCCCGGGAGTGAGTTGTAATCCGCGCCGTTGGCGGCGGTGCCGCCCATAGTGTAGCTGACCGCCAGTGCCTCCGACACATCGCCGGTGCGGGTGACGGTGAATGTCACAGTCTTTGGTCCGGCTTCCCGGGCGTCGGTATCGGCGGCGGTCACGCTGACATCGCTGGCGGGCTTGAAGATCGCGAACGCGCTCTTGGCGCCGTCGAAGCTTGTCGTGGCCACCGTGTAGCCGCCCGGCGACCAGAACCGCGCCCACTCGAGGGAGTTGTCCACCGTGACAAGATTGCCGGCAGCGTCGAAGGCCAGCTCGCGGATCCGGTTTCCGGCGTCGAAAGTCTCGACGAATTCGCCTGTGGCCATGTCGAAGAAGAAGACCTCGCCGGTGCTGTAATTCCCATAGGCCACACGCCCCGTCAGCTCGTTGATGTCGATTCCATAGGCATAGGTGTATTGATCCGAAGCCTCCCAGATCACGTCATCGTCCAGCGGCACCTCGCCCGACCCGTCGAACTTGGTGATCACGTAGGCCTGACCGGCCGTGGCGCGGTATTGATTCACATAGAAATCGCCGTTGCTATCGCGGGCGACATCGAAGGGGTAGTAAGCGGTGTAGTACGCGGGGGTGAGGATCGGCGTGCCCGTGTCATAGGCCATCGCCATGGCTTCCGCGCCGAGGTCGTAGCGGATGAGCCCCCTGCCGACCGTATCGTTGTAGTTGCCGTTCACCAGGTAGATCCTGCGGTCGCCTCCCGCCTGAGTACCTTCCACCCAGATGCCATGCACATACTGGCCGACACCGCGATTGGTCTCGTCGATCAGTTGCGTCGCCACGCTCAGGTCGTCGTTAAACTCGAAGGCCAGGTCCCTCGATAGATCGGCCACATAGAGGTGGCCGTCCGGGCCGATGGTGCTCTTGAACGGAGCCGAATTGCCCGCGCCCGCCCAGTCCACGCCGCCGTCCGCCCACCCTGCGTCCGACCCATCGGCGTTGAGCACGTAGATGCCGCTCGTCGTGGTGCGGTAGCCCACGGCGACCGCTCCACCCTGGGCCTCTGAAACATAGACCTTGCCGAAGTTGGGGCTCGAGGGGTTCTTGTTGATCGACACTCCCAGCGGCACGTAGAAACTCGTGTTCGTGCCGTCGGGGACGTATTGCTTCCAGCCGGGGGCGTCATTGCCGGTGACAATGATCTGGAACGTGGTGAAGCCGGCCATGCTGAAGCTGTGCAGCCCGGGTTCGGTGCCCGGGGAGACCGGGTTGGCTCCGTCGCGCAGCACTTCGACGCTGGCTGCGGCATGGTTGAGAATGAAGGTGACCGTGTCGCCCGTCCGCTTCACACCGGAGGCGTAGGGGATGGCGAGGGCGGTTGAGGCCGCGAATGCAAGGCCAAGCGCCAGCGCCAGGCCTGGTGTGAGGAGGGTGTTCAAGAAGGCAGAGGTTCTGATGGAACTCATATCGATTCGTCTCGGTTTCGATTGCAGGTTCAACTCAACTCGATGCACACGCTTCGCTTCTCAGACTGTCGGGTCTGGTTATGCAAGGCCTATGCCTAAACCCGGACGCTGCTCAGGGCAAACCTTTTGTTCCCAGCGTGGCCCGATTCGGGTACTCTTCGGGCGTGAGCGCGATTCGATTCTGGTTTGGCCTGGCGCTGGCGGCTCTGGCAGCCGGGCGGCTGAGCGCCGCCGGCAGTGTCGCCGGAACCACGGCGGCGCCGGATACGGCCGCGACGGCGGCCGCCGATCGTGTCGAGAGGGCATTCCAGGCGCTGATTGCGGACGACGATGCGGCTCAAGCGGAGGTGGACCGGTGGATTCAAGAGACCAAGACAGACGATGGGCAGGGCCCTGACCTGAGCGGTGTCACGCTCAAGGCGCGCATCGAGCAGCGGCTCGAACCGGTGCGCCGGGCCTACGAACGCTTCCTGCAAGGGCATCCAGACCACGTCCGGGCGCGGCTTGCCTTCGGCAGTTTTCTCAATGACATCAGCCTCGATGATGAAGCCCTTGTGCAGTGGAAGAAGGCACGCGACCTCGATCCCAACAATCCGGCGGCATGGAACAACCTGGCGGACTATTACAGCCGGCACGGCCCCACACGGCTCGCCTTCGAGTGTTTGGATGAAGCGATTCGAATCAAGCCGTCCGAGGCCGTTTACCACCGCAACCTGGCCACGCTCGTGTTCCTCTACCGCAACGAGGCTCGAGTCCATTACAGGCTCGCGGACGAGCAACAGGTCCTTCGCCGAACGCTCGAACTCTATCAGAAGGCGCGTCGGTTCGATCCGAACAATTTCCCGCTCGCGACCGACCTGGCACAAGTCTACTACTATCTCAAGCCCGAGAAGGTTGAAGATCCCGCGGGCCTCAAGGCTGCGGGAGACAAGTTGACCGATGAGGCGCTTCGCGCGTGGCTCGATGCCCGGGCCCTGGCCCGCACCGATCTGGACCGCGAGGGCGTTGCCGTGCATCTGGCGCGGGTCTGTCTGAGGGCCGGGCGTCTGGACCAGGCCCGCCAGTACCTTGCCGAGATCAAGAACAGCAGTCTGGCTGCCGGCAAAGAGGCGCTCGAACAGACCCTCCAGAAACTCGAGAAAGGCGAACCGGTCCCTCTGTCAGAGATTTGATGTGGGCGGGATCGAGGGCTGCGTCATTCCCAGACAGGGCCTCGTGGAACTCGGCCCTCTGAAACTGGCTCATGGTTCCCGGGCGCATTGAGCCGATGAATGTCAACGCTCCCCGTGAACCGTGGTTCCGTAGCCGTCCGGCGGCGCGAGACCGGTCCGTGCCGACTCGCGCCGGCGGAAACGAAGAGGGCGGGCCGCGAAGGCCCGCCCCGGATCTGTGCGCGCTGCCTGACGCGTCGATCTCACCGGAAGGGGAGAGCCGACGCGTCGGTCGTGTTGGCTACGGCTTGCCGCCGTCATCCACGTGACGCGCCTCGTCGGCGGCGTCGAACGCGTGTTGGAGCGCGACCAGGTCCTCGCCCGGTTTGAGCGCATCGAGCAGGGCCTGCTCGGCCTTGAGTTGTTCAGGCGAGTAATTGGCGGCCTTGATGGAGAGGCCGATGCGGCGTTCGCCCTTGTCGATCTTGATGACGCGGGAGGTGACTTCCTGGCCGACGGCGAGCACGTTCTTGATTTTGTCGATGCGCTCCTCGCTGACCTGGGAGATATGGACGAGGCCATCGATGTCGTGTTCGAGGCCGATGAAGGCGCCGAAGCTGGCGAGCTTGGTGACCTTGCCGGTGACGAGGTCGCCGACACGGTAGTACTTGTCGATGTTCTCCCACGGATCTTCGGACAGTTGTTTGACGCCGAGCGAGATGCGCTGGTTGACCTTGTCGACTTCGAGCACCACGGCTTCGACCTCCTCTCCCTTCTTGAGCACTTCGGACGGGTGATTGATCTTCCGTGTCCACGAGATGTCGGAGACGTGGATCATGCCATCGAGGCCTTCTTCGAGTTCGAGGAAGGCGCCGTAGCTGGTCAGGTTGCGGATCTTGCCCTTGACGCGGGTGCCCTTGGGGTATTTCTCGAGGGCCTGTTCCCACGGGTTGGTCTCGAGCTGGCGCACGCCCAGCGAGATCTTCTGCTCCTCGCGGTTGATGCCGAGCACGACCGCCTCGATTTCCTGATCCTGCTTGAGGACGTCGCTCGCCTTCGCGATCCGTTTGGTCCACGACAATTCGGTGACGTGCACGAGGCCTTCCACACCCGGTTCGAGTTCGACAAACGCGCCGTACGGGACCAGGTTGACGACCTTGCCTTTGACTTTGGCGCCGATGGGGAACTTGGACTCGATGGTGTCCCAGGGGTTGGCCATCTTCTGTTTGAGGCCGAGGCTGACGCGCTCCTTTTCGCGGTTGATGTCCAGCACGACCACATCCAGCTCCTGGCCCACCTTGAGCATTTCGCTCGGATGCCCGATCCGGCCCCAGCTCATATCGGTGATGTGGAGCAAGCCGTCGAGCCCGTTCAGGTCGACGAAGGCGCCGAAGTCGGTCAGATTCTTGACCGTGCCCTTGCGAATGTCGCCCGGCATCATTTCGGCCAGCAGCTTGGCGCGCCGCTCGCTGCGCTCCTGCTCGATCAATTCTCTGCGGGACAGCACGATGTTCTGCCGTTCCTGGTTGATCTTGACGACCTTGAATCGGTACGTGTTCCCCACGAACCCGGAGAGGTTGCGGGGCGGGATGATGTCGATCTGCGAGGCGGGCAGGAATGCCTCGACGCCGATATTGACCAGCAGGCCGCCTTTGACGATGGACTTGACCTTCCCTTCGATCGTGCCGCCTTCGTTGCAGATCGAGAGGATTCGCTCCCAATTCTTCTTGAACTCGGCCTTCTCGCGGGAGAGGACCACCATGCCCTCACGGTCTTCGAGCCTTTCGATGAGCACGTCAATCTCCTCCCCGATCCGGGCGGCCTTTGGATCTTCGAATTCGGCAAGCGAGATCACTCCTTCGCTCTTGTAACCGATGTCGACGAGGACTTCTTTGGGGCGGAGTTCGAGGATGGTGCCTTTGACGATTTGGCCTGCGGCAAAGGTCTTGGGACTCTGCCTCAGGGCTTCTTCCATGGTGAGCATACGGATTCTGTCGTGTAAACGCGACGCTACTGGGGGAGACTTGGTCGGGAACAAAAGACCCGGCGAAGACTCCATTGCCTAACGGACCAAACGTTGCGGTGGCAACGGAGGTTGAAGTCAGGTTGTTTCGTTAACAGTTCTTTTCTCAGCCTCATGCGAACACCGCTTCGGCGGCGCTCAGGCGGGGGCAGAGCATAGGAGCGCCCCTTCCGGATGCAAGCGGATTTGCTCAGAATTTGCGCAGAAAAGAACTTGCAGCGGCCGGGCGGTCTGGCTTTATTACCCCAACGGCGGTTGCGGATATGGTGGAATTGGCAGACACGCTACTTTGAGGTGGTAGTGCCGCAAGGCGTGCAGGTTCAAGTCCTGCTATCCGCACCACTTTTCCTGAGGGTTTTGGGGGGTATCCAGTGTTTCCATTAAGCCTTCACATCCCAACAACGATTGCCGAAGTGGGCCGTGTCTTGGTATTGGCTTGGCGCGGCGCGATCCTCTTGGCTGCGCTCGGGCTCTCACTTTGGATGCACGCCGCGGATTCGGAGATTGTCCCATTGGAACGCGACTTCACGGTGCGGGTCTGGCGCAAGGAGCACGGTCTGCCCGATGACCGGGTGTTGGCCTTGCTGCGGGACAACACCGGGTTCATCTGGGTGGGCACGCGCAGAGGGGTCAGTCGGTTCGATGGCCGGGTGTTCAAGACGTGGTCGCGCTCGACTCACAACGCCTTCGCCAATGATGTCTGCCAGGCGCTGGCTCAGGACCGCGATGGGGCCATCTGGGTGGGCACCGCCGGCGGCTTGATTCGGCTCGGCGAAGAACCGCGTCTGGTTGCCCTGCCAAGCCCCCCGACCGGATCGCCCTTTCCACCCACGGAGGAGGTTTTGATCACCTCGCTGGCCACTTCGCCCGCGGGCGAACTGCTCGTCGGGTCGGAGCGCGGCCTCGGGATCCGCTGCGCCGATGGATCCTGGCGCGGGGTGCACGACGGCCCTCCGTTCGGCACGCCGCGTTACAGCGCCTGGGCTATCGGGTCTGACGGAACCGTGTGGGCGGGGATTGGTGGGACGGGCTTATTCCGACGGTCCGGACCGGACGCCCCGTGGAGCAAAGAAGCCCTCCCTGAATCCCTTGCGGACACCCCGTATTACGACGACGCCCTGTGGATCGGCACGGACCGCGGGCTCAACGTGTTGCGCGGCGGACGCATCGCGGTGTTCACTACGGCCCACGGCCTCCCGGACAACCTGGTCAATGGCATCGCTGAAGACGCACCTGTCGCGATAGTACCCGTCATGATGCTC
>ERZ795054.4358-NODE-4358-length-10451-cov-5.416699_pt1 | contig 10451 bp, 12 predicted proteins | sample MGYA00375138_ERZ795054 | MGnify/ENA primary metagenome ERZ795054 (study PRJEB30183, sample SAMN05720215) | anaerobic digester metagenome | isolation source: active sludge of municipal wastewater-treating anaerobic digesters | place: USA | collected 2014-12-23 ...
CTGTTCGCCGATTAAAGCGGAACGCGAGCTGGGTTCAGAACGTCGTGAGACAGTTCGGTCCCTATCCTCTGCAGGCGTTGGAAATTTGAGGAGATCTGTCCTTAGTACGAGAGGACCGGGATGGACGAACCTCTGGTGCACCAGTTGTCGTGCCAACGGTACAGCTGGGTGGCTATGTTCGGAATGGATAACCGCTGAAAGCATCTAAGCGGGAAGCCAACTCCAAGATGATATCTCCCTTGACCTTTAAGGTCACTGAAGACTCCTTGAAGACCACAAGGTTGATAGGCCGGAGGTGTAATCACAGTGATGTGTTCAGCCCACCGGTACTAATCAGTCGTGAGGCTTGACCATATTATCGAAGGCCCCAGCATTACATGTTGGGGCCTTTTTATTTATTCTGATAAGTGTTAATTTGACGGTTACCGATCAACTCCATCGGCGGGTTGGGATTATTAACCCAATCAGCTTGACGGCTTGAACAGCTCAAGGAAGTCTGCGGGCGTGATTATGCAGATTTCGTTATAGTTTCTCACTGAAAGAAGTTCCTTGTCGCCGGTGATAATGAATTCGGCCTTCAGCGCCGCGGCGCACTCGATGAACTTGTCATCATCAGGATCGTTTTTTACAACTCTGAGAGAGGGCGTTTTCCTTGTAAACAGGATGTTGAATCCCCGTGCAAACAACTCCATGAGCTCCGAGAGTATATCTTTATCGAGCTCAAGTCTCCTGAGAACTTCCATGTATTCTTCGAGTATGTCTTTCGAGAGGCATAAGGTCATGCGCTGATTTTGCCAGAGTCTGATGATCTCTCTCGGCTTTCCTCCGAAGAATGATGAGACGAAAACATTGGTATCGACGACGACATTCATCGCGATGATCGGGCTTTGCGTATCGCGCGGTTGATGTCGCCGGGAGTGACTTTCTTCCTGTCCAGTTTTTTGCCGATTCTGTCCCAGAGTTCGTCGACATACGAGCTTATGTCATTGTCATTGACATAGTCCTCGATGAGTTCCCGTATCTTCTGGGTCATGTTTTTCCCTTCGTTACGGGCTATTCGCTCAAATTTATCCTTAACATCCCGGTCTATTCGGATGAGCATCTGGTTTGCCATGTGGATATCCTGATATAACTGATAGATATTGATAAGATATATCAGATATATCCATGAGTCAAGGGATTAATTATGGCAGGTAGTATTACCGGTATCATGGGAAGGAGCTTACGGTTATTCCTGAATAAGGACATTACCGGTAGGGTTCGGGCTGTCCGGGCTTTTTATTCCTTCCCTGCCTCTCAATAACCGTCAAAATAACCCCGTTCCGTATTCTCAGGGAAGCCTGATCATATCCCGGGTAATCATGTCGGGCAGAAGGGCGCACGAGCTTATCTTACTCATCCAGGGTAAAAGTCCGCTCTCTGTCTGGGCTTTCACGTGGGCTGCCCAGATCGCCCGTTGGCCTTTGTCGTTTTTTTCAGGAATCTCAGCCCTTCGCTTATCCCCTGCTCGAATCCTTCGAGGATTTTTTTCTCGTCCTTGGTCAGCCTGTCGACCCTGAACTCTTTCGGTGGATAAATGACGTCGATTCCGGTATGTACGTTTTCGAGGTTGTCCCTTGTCGTGTTGTACTTCCTGTATCGGTTGTTTAGAAGGTCTACCAGGTGCCGGTATTCCTGTTTTTTATAGTAAGATTCAAGAAGCGTTCTGACCCAGAACGATTCCTCTTTTTTTCTGTATCCCTTCGGGCGGGTCACAATGACCACAATTTCGTTTTCTTTGTACCCCATTTCCAGGGCCTTCTTATATGGGATCGGGTCGAGCAGCGCGCCGTCGAGAAAATGGTAGTCCTTGTAAGACACGAATGATTTATAGAGCACCGGTATTGCTGATGTCGCCTTCAACGCAGTGGATATGCTGTCTTTTCTGGAATTGAGGTAGACGGTCTCAGGATGAGCGTGTTTCGGGCAGTTCGTTGCTGTTATGATCACTGGGGCGGATTTCTTCAATTTTTTTTCATCGAGGGGCTCCTCTCCGCGTATGATGGTCTCGATCATCCAGTCGAGGTCCAGGACATGCTTTCCCTGCCGGATTATGTTCGCGAAATGGATGAAGTCACCTGAAAGCAATTTTGTGAAAAAAGCGTCGCGGGCCAGATGTATCTGTCCGGTAGCGTAAGCCGCCCCGGTAAGAGCGCCGGCCGATGAACCGATGATCAGTTTCCATGGGAAATATGAGCGGTCAGTGAAAGCCTGAAGCACTCCGGTGAGAAAAATCCCCCTCATTCCCCCGCCTTCGAGAACCAATACTTTTTTCCTTGGATATTTTCTGCCGAATTTCTGCCTGACTCCGTGGATGATTTTTTCTAAGAACATACTGGTATCTATTCCTTGACCGGAAATTTTATCGTGAACACCGTCCCGTCCCTGCTCGTTTTTACGTCGAGAATGGCGTGGTGCTCCCTTATTATTCTGCTGCATATCGAAAGACCGATACCGGTGCCCTGTCCCCTGGACTTGGTGGTGAAAAAAGGCGACCATATTTTCTGTATGATATCGTCAGGAATGCCGGTGCCGTTATCCTTGATCGTGAGCGTTACTGAATGCTCGTCGATAAATGTCGTGACGTGGATCTGGCCCTCGAGCCCGGGCGCGCTCTGCTTTTTCTCGACGATCGCGTCCCTGGCGTTGAGAATGAAATTGACGATCATCTGCTCGAGCGATACGTTATTGCCCAGTATTTGCGGGATGTTTTCGTCGAGGATGAAAATCAGGTCGATGTCGTTTTTTTTCAGCTGATTCTTGATAAGACCGATCGCGTCGAGAACAACCTTGTTGATATCCATGCTTTTCATGGTGAACATGCTCTTCTTCGAAAAGTTCCGGATATGGTCGATAATCGAAGAAGATTTGTCCACCAGGGACGATATTTTCTGAAGTTCCGAAACCGCCTGCAGGTTGTCGAACTCATCGTAGTTGATGTCGTCGATCATGTTCTGGGCTATGCCCTTGATGCCGGTCAGCGGCTGGGAGAGCTCGTGCGCGATGCCTGTCGTGATCTCTGCGAGGCTCGCATGCCGGGAGAGCTGAAGCAGCTCGAGGTCTTTCTGTGTAATTATTTTCCTTATCTGCTCGTTGCTTATCTTGAGGCGGGAGACAGTATGGGTCAGCTTTTTGTTGGCCTCGTGAGTCTTTTCAAGGCGTTTGGACATTTCGATGACACGGTTCAGATAGTCGGTGATTATGATGATGAAAAAGACGATGCTCAGGCCCCCTGATGAAAAGAGAAGCGACTCGATATCGCGCTTGAACGCCGCCATCAGGGCGAGCGCCGCAATGTTGCAGCTGATGGCGATATTGTATGAAAGACCCGGAATTCCACGCCTTCTTCCGCGGAAAAGAAAAAGCATGAAACACCAGCTCAGAATGTGAAGTATGAATATGTTGAGAACACTGTGCGAAGGGAATGCGAGATAACCGAAAAAGCTGATCCCTGCAAGGACATAGAGAACAATAATCGATTTTCCGGGAGGTTGAAGAAACTGATAGAACTGGACATACGCCGCCGAAAGCGGGAAGAGTATCAATCCCGCGTCGGTTAGACGGTAGAGGGACGCGCTCATGGGCCAGTGGTTTATATTCAGATAATGCGGGAGCACGATGATTATCACGGTTATGGAATGCACCAGAAGCGACCTGGAATATCGGCTCTGGATCGATGCGACGGAGATAATCAGAAATATGATTTCGGCGTAGAATATGATATTAATCAGCGGATCCAGCAATATATTCATTGATTTTTTTCAGGTCCCTTTTTGATAGTATTTATCGTACCGGCACTGGGATTGTTGTGGAACACGATAATACCGGCACCGGGATGCAATGTCAATTATTTCATTAATCCCGGCCGGAATGATTGCCGTATACGCCGCCATCGGCATACAGGCCCTCCGGCAGTGAGGTGCGCCGGTCTGCATAAAGAGTCTACAGGGAGGACGCTATGGGCTTTAATTGCGGGATTATCGGTCTGCCGAACGTGGGTAAATCCACCATATTCAACGCGTTGTCGGGCGCCGGGGCGCAGATGGCGAATTATCCCTTCTGCACTATCGAGCCCAACAAGGGCATCGTGCCGGTCCCCGATCCCCGGCTCGCCGAAATCGCCCGCCTGCTGCACCGGGAGAACCCGATACCAACCAAGATCGAATTCATCGACGTCGCCGGCCTTGTCAGGGGCGCCTCAAAGGGCGAGGGTCTGGGAAACAAGTTCCTGGGCCACATCAGAAACGTCGACGCGCTGGTGCACGTGGTGCGGTGCTTCTTCGATGACGACGTGGTCCATGTTTCCGGCGACGTGAACCCGGTCAGCGACGCCGAAACCATCAATACCGAGCTCATACTGGCGGACATCGATGTCATGGAGCGGGCCAGGGAAAAGCTGATAAAGCTCGCAAGAAGCGGCGACAAGGAAGGCAAAGCGAGGATGGACGCGATCGAGAAGATAATGGCCCACCTGAACCAGGGAGGCATGCTCAGAACGCTCGCTGCAGACCGCGAGGAGGAGGCCGTCATAGCCGAACACGGCCTCATTACCGTGAAGCCGATCCTGTACCTCGCCAATGTCGATGAAAACCAGAAATCCGAGAAAGAGCTGGCTGCGCTGCGCGAATTCGCCGCAAGGGAGAAATCCGAGGTCGTTTCCATAACGGGCAAGCTCGAGGAAGAAATATCCGAGCTGCCGGCAGAGGAGAAAAAAGAATACCTGGCAGCCATGGGGCTCGAAGAATCGGGGCTCGACCGGCTCATCGGCAGCGCATACCGGCTGCTTGACCTCATCACCTATTACACGGCGGCGACCGAGCTGCAGGCCTGGACCCTGAAGCGCGGCACCCACGCACATGCCGCGGCAGGCAAGATACACACCGATTTCGAGCGCGGCTTCATCAGGGCCGAGGTTTACAGCTATGACAATCTCGTAACGCACGGGTCAGAGCACGGCCTCAAGGAGCACGGGCTTGTCAGGTCCGAGGGGAGGGATTACGTCATCAGGGACGGCGATGTGGTGAAATATCTCTTCAACGTCTGATCACTGCTGGATATGGATGGCAGGCCCTGTATGAAGAGCGATGCCGTTCTCGATGGACACGCAGGCGATGACCCGCACCGCAAAGGGCGGGGAGATCGATTTTATTTTTATCCTGAAGGATGATTCCCTTTTATCTTCGGCCGCGACCGGAAGGGCAATCCAGGCCACCGCGTTCCATGAATCCTCGTATCCTTCGAAGAGCTTCTCATTTGAGAATCTGATCCTGTTCGCGGCCCCTTCGATAGAGAATCCGGGAGCCAGATTCCTGTTCTGCGAGGGTTTCAGCACTTCGACCCTGACGCATGGATTTTTTTCGAGGGAGATCGAGATCTTTTCTGCACCCGCTCCGGTTCCCGCGCAGATCGTGCCGTTTTTTTCATCGAGGCTGTAGACGAAAAGGGGCGTACCGGAAGGCGGGATCTGCGTTGTCCGGGCATCGAGTGAGCCCGAATAATCGTAAACCGACATTCCGTTGAACTCGTACGGCGAGAGTATCGTCTTGACGGGAGCATCGCCGAGATATGTCACTCCCCTTGTCTTTTTAATCTGGAATGAATCGGCCGTGTCGCCGTCGCCGTTGAGGTCGAGGCTCATGCCGGCATAGAGAAAATCGTCCTCACGCACCAAACCTTCGACGACCTGGCCGCAGATCAGGAATTTTTCGAGCGGCATGGGCATGGAAATACCGCCGACCATCGACTCGTCAAGGCCGGAGTATCGGACGCTGAATGACGCCGCATATTCTGCCTGCCCGGTTTTTTCGACCGCGAGGTTTTTTACCGACAGCGAAATGTCCTGTCCGGTGAGAATGATGAAGGGAACGGCGAGAAGCAGGATTGCCGGGATTACGACAAGTTTTTTCATGCAGGACCTCTCAGAGTCGCTTCAGTATCAGGCTTTCGAGATCGGCGCGGTCTGATTCGGGGTTCTCCGCCGGGCGCCCGAGCGCGACGACAGCCATGAGCTCGTGGTCCGAATCCACCCCGAGGGCCGCATTGACCTCGCCCTTTCTCTTGAGTATTTCGCCCAGCCACACGGCCCCGAGGCCCAGCGAATGCGCGGCGAGCAGCATGTTCTGGACCGCGGCCCCGATCCCCATCATGTCCTTGTCGCGGTCGTAACCGGACGGCTCGTGGAAAAAAACGGCCACGCACGCGTCGCATTCGCGCACGATGCGCCGGTACGTGGTGAGTCCTGAAATCCGCTCGCGCATGGCCCGGTCCCTGATTATTACGAAGCGCCAGGGCTGGTTGTTGAGCCCTGACGGCGCCCACCGGGCTGCCTCGAGGAGAGTCATGATGCTGCCGTCATCAACCGGTTCGCCGGTATATGACCTGATCGAACGCCGGCCGGTTATTGCCGACATGATTTCGTTTTTCGGGGTTTCAGATGGATTCATGCTGACGTTATGGACCAGTATCGGGGCGAGCGCAAGTAAAAAACGGGTCGATGCGTGCGGTCACTGTGGTGTCGATGCGGATGCGGCAAGGAGCGCGTCAAGCTTGTTTCTCTTGTCGTTGAGCTTATCCATGTGGGTGCCGATGATCTTCCCGAAATCCAGCTTGCCCTTGATTATCGAATAGCGCTCTGATTCCATGTAGCTCAGCCTGGTCGTGATCTTGACGGTGCTCGCCTTGTGCGCGTACTCGCGCGCCTTTTCCCAGTAGGGGATCGCCTGCGAGTAATAGTCCCTGGCGATCTCCAGGCTCTTCTTGATGTCGTCGGCGAAATCGGCGTTGTAGAAATATATCTTCTGCTTGTCGTAGCGCGAGGCGATCGTCATGTGGTTGCGCATGATGAGCAGGTTGATGTGCATGAACATGAGGTTGCGGTACTTGTAGTATTCCTGCTCGGTGTCGACCTGGACGAGCGCCTCGGACGGGTGGCGAAATTTGCACTCGAGCGCGATCTTCAGGCGGTCGATGTTCTTGCGCAGCGAGTTCTCGTTGTAGTACTGCTTCATCCCGTACAGTAAATAGAAGTCCTCGAGATGGTGCGGCACGGTCTGGTAATGAAGGCGCGACAGGGGTATGTAGTCCGAAAAGGGAACGTATTTCTTCTTTTCGGTGCTGAAATACTGGTACTGGTAGTCCTCGGCGCGCAAAGAAGCGACGCACAGAAGGACCATGGCTGTGATCAGACGTTTTTTCATGTCGCAGACTGTTCATTCAATTATCGGCATTCCCGGGCGTGAATTATAGAAAGAAACAGGGGGGATTCCGGGATGGGGGATGGGGATTCAGGCTGACCTGCAGGGGCCGGGCATGCCCGGCCCCTGCAGGTCAGCCCGGTAGCAATAAAAAACGCCCGGATTCGGGCGCTGGATCGTGCGGATGATTTCGGGAAATCAGACCGGGTTATTTGGTGGTATCTTTGTCTTCTGTGCTGAAATCATATGAAAGATATATTCCCAGGTGGTCATCAACATTTTTATTGCCTGTTTTGCTGGCGACCTCCTTCTTATCCTGATATATTTTAATCTCAAGGTAGGTCGTATATGGATCGGTGTTGCCAGTTACGGGATCGATTCCATCAGCGCGAATTTGTACTGTAGTGGGGTTATTAAGGTCTTTTTCAAATTTATAATAAACATCACCGGATTCAAGTGCTTTATTATTAAATTCGATAGTTTCATCACCATCCACTATGTAATAGCCAGAAAATCCTTCGCCAAGAGATAATACCTTGAAATTGTATAAACTTGATGACTCGTCCGAATCGTCGCATCCGAAAATCGGCAGGAGGAGTAACACGAGCGTCAGTACCAATGCTTTGATCGTTTTCATGGCTATTAATACATCCTCAACAGTCTTATACATATAATTAAGCGATACGGAATGTCAGTGTCAACTCTTTATTTGACCCGGTCAGCTTCCCACAGAAACTTTCCCTGTGCGGTACGGTACTGGCCCTTGATGATTTTGCCGCCGATCAGGTATTTCCCCTGATATTTCTGGGTAAAATATACAGGCGCGCCGGTTTTGCGCATTTCCTGGGGCGTGGTCACCGATCGTGTGAACGAAACGGTGTCTTTTCCGATACGGATGTCTTTGAGCTTTTCGTACGCGCCAAGGCCCCAGTCCGGGAAGCGGATCGTGCCGTAAACGCCCTTTTCTCCGGCTGAAAGGTACAGGTACCCGATATGGCCCGAGGCGTTGATCTTGAACCTGCCGTAATGGCTGACCGGAAGGTCTGCTTCATCGGATTCACTTTCGCCGTAAAGCTCTTCGGGCAGTATTTCAAGCAGCTTGATGTCGGCGAGGGAAACCAGGGCGATGCCGGAGTCTTTCATCTGGTGGGCCAGCGCGATATCCCTGCTCTGGAACAAAGCTTCGTCTTTCTTGCATGCCATATGATTCCTGAACATGAAAAGGACCCTGGCCCGGTAGTAGTGCGAATCCGCATCGAGCACGAGCACGCTGTATGACGGGGATATGAGCAGGGCCAGCACGATTAAAAGCGGGATTGCCGCCAGGGCGAGTAGGGGGGCTAATTTTTTCAGTTTTATCGTATCCATATCATTCCTCTTCGGAGAAAAATAGTTCGACGTATTCCCGGAAGGCCGTGGCGTACGACAGCTTGATTCCGGTCTCGACCGCCCAGGACGAATCCGAAAACATCGCGAGCACGCTTTTGAAAATTTTCTGGGCCTGGATGACCAGGGCCAGGGCGTGATCGATTTTCGGGTACCCCCTGTTGTGGCGGTCGTAAAAGATTTCTTTCTGCGCATGGTGCAGCAGGTCGTCGGCCTTTTTGTACTGGCGGTACGCCTGCACGTCATAGAGATCGTTGTATGAATCGATCACGTTGAGGCATTCGGACGCCTTGTAAAAGTTGAAGATCATGGCGTTGAACACGTCGAGGTGACGGCGCACGTCGAGGTCCTTGGTCTCTTCGTGCAGCTTTTTGACCGCGTGGAACGAGCGGCGCAGGTTCATCACGATCGAGTTGAAGGTGCCCCGGTTGAAGACCTCGTCGCGCCTGATCAGGTTGTACAGGTTGTACTGGAAAAAGCGGTACAGGCTGTCGTTGACCGATTCGCGTATCTTTCCGAACGTCCTGATGACCGATTCGCGGGTGACCTCATCGAGCTGTTCATCCACGCTTCGTTTTTTGTTTGAGGGCCTGGGGCCTGATTCCTGCTGACGGCTTTTTTCGCGCTCTGCGGGTTTTTCCCGGGCAGGCTGCTGACGCCGCTCCTGCTCCGGCGCGCGCGTTTTGGGCATTCCCTGGCTGAACCGGTGTCCCATGATGGTGGAATAGGCCTGGTTGAGAGAGCTCATCTTCTCGTGCGCCCACTCGAGCCGGTCGCGGTTTCTGTCGGGATGGAATTTCATCGCGAGCTGCTTGTATATCGTCGCAATCTCCTCGTCGGACGCGTGGGGAGAGACTTCGAGTATCTGATAGCATTGCGAGATCTGCATGATAAAAAATAGATGCAGGGAAATATGGCAAATGGCAAGTAAATTTTATTGTTATTACTGCGTTAAAACTTCATGGATACCGGGCCTGGCATAGTTGTTTTTTTAAATGGGGTCTAAGGGGCGAAGCCCGTGCTGACAGGATGTCAGCCTGTCAGCTTAAAGCAGGATGTTTTAAAAATGCTGACCTTGAAAGGCCCCCCCTGCTGGGCCTCACAGAGCGCGAGACGGGAGTCTCGCAAGATGTATAATACATATTTTTGTTGACATATAAACTTATGTTTAGTATTATGCTTTCGTGGCCGATACTCAAAACAAATAATTAAGGATGGTCAGTATGGCGGAAAACGAACGAAAACTCACCGAAAAACAGGACCTGATTTTTCGCTTCATCAAGGAATCAATCAAGGAATCCGGTTTTCCTCCAACCGTTCGTGAAATAGGCGACCAATTCAACATCACCGTAAAAGGCGCCTATGACCACATCAAGGCCATCGAAAAAAAAGGGTTCATCAAGACCGAGCAGAACAAGTCCAGGGCGATCGTCATTACCGATGATGATGTCAGCGCACCATCGATCACGGTGCCGCTCGTGGGCCGGATCGCCGCAGGCAGCCCCATCCTCGCGAAAGAAAACATCGAAGACTATCTGTCTTTCCCGCAGGCCGCATTCGGCAAGGGGGATTTTTTCGCGCTCCAGGTAAAAGGCGACTCCATGATCAACACCGGAATATTCGACGGGGACCTGGCGATCATCAAGAAGCAGAACACGGCCAACAACGGCGATATCATTGCCGCGCTCATCGACGAGGAGGCCACGCTCAAGCGCTATAGGAACGATAAGGGCAAAATCCAGCTTATCGCCGAAAACCCGGCCTACAAACCCATCATTCCGGACAACCTGGTTATTCTCGGAAAGCTTTCAGGGGTATTCAGGACATATTGAT
>ERZ795054.4363-NODE-4363-length-10440-cov-5.034377_pt1 | contig 10440 bp, 13 predicted proteins | sample MGYA00375138_ERZ795054 | MGnify/ENA primary metagenome ERZ795054 (study PRJEB30183, sample SAMN05720215) | anaerobic digester metagenome | isolation source: active sludge of municipal wastewater-treating anaerobic digesters | place: USA | collected 2014-12-23 ...
CGAGACCGACGTCTCGAAGATCGATTTCTGGCACGTGTGGCGTTACAAACAAGCCGCGGACATGATCAAGCCCGGAGAGACGGTCATTGATTTCGGGTGCGGCATCGGCTACGGATCCCGGCTCATGGCCGAGAAAGCCGGGAGCGTGATAGGTGTCGACGACAGCGCGGAAACGATCGAGTTCGCGACCGAGAACTTTTCGGCGGAGAACGTACGGTTCGAGCGCTGCAGTATCGAGCGCCTCGCGCCCGTGGATCCGCTCGTTGACGTGGCCGTGGCCTTTGAAGTGATCGAGCACCTGGAGAACCCGGAGCCGTTCCTCGCGCTCGTTAAATCCATCACGAAACGTCTTTTTGTTTTATCGGTCCCGCACGTGAGCGTGGACCTCGCTCTCTCTCCTTTTCACTATCGGCATTACACGGAACCGGAAGCCGCGGAGCTCGTGACGCGTGCAGGATTCCGGGTCGTTACCTGCGAGCTCAAACAATTCACAAAAGGCAAAGCGATTTTTTGCGTGGGGGACAGACCATGTTAAGAAGCGTAGTTTTATTTTTGACGTACGCCTGCCAGTACAAGTGCCCGTACTGTTGGGAGCGAGACAATGAGAAGTTTAAGGTCGAGAAGTTCCGGACCGGGAAAGAATGGGCGGAAGCGCTGAACCGGCTGGAACCAAAGATCCTGGACCTGACCGGCGGCGAACCGTTCATCATGCCAGACTTCATGACGTTTCTGCTGCTTTTGAAACCCTCGATACGGATCGCGATCACAACGAACCTCGCCTTTGACGTGACCGAGTTTTTGAAGGACCCGCGGATCTACACCTCGATATTCCACATGACGCTCTCGTTTCATCCCTCGCAAGGGGTGGACGTGGACGCGTTCTCGTTTAAGGCGCTGCGCCTCCGGACCGCTGGGATCCCGATCTCTGTGAACTTTGTCGCGCATCCTTGCCAGGTGGACATGATCCCAAAACTGAAAAAGCATTTCGACGGGCTCGGCGTCGCTTTCCATGTGGATCCGTTCTCGACCACGCAAGAGACCGCGTACACGGACGCGCAAAAAGAGATCCTGAAGACATACACCTCCCCGGACCGGCTCCCGGACGCGGCGATCGGGGAGAAGCACCTCTGTGACGGGGGGCAGTATCACCTGAACGTCCAGCCAAACGGTGACGCCTACCGCTGCATCCTGGACAAGCACCTGGGCGTGAAGATGGTCGGGAACATTTTCGACCAGGCCTTCAAACTGAACGAGACCGCGACTCTTTGCGAAAAGCGGTACGTCTGCCCAGGGTGCGATAAGGACAAGACGAAGGTGGTGAAGCAATGAAGATCGAGTTCTATCACACGTTCAAGATCCCGGAGAAAGGCATCAATATCACTGGCCAGTGGGATCTGAACCCGACGCTCGAGCATTTCAAGTTCGACGTGAAAGGGAAGACGCTCCTGGATGTCGCCTGCAGGGACGGATTCTATTCGTACCATTTCGAGAGACAGGGAGCGAACGTCACCGCCGTCGACATCGACGACAGGACCGCTCGCCGCTACATCCACAAAGCGATCGGGTCGAGCGTGAAGTTCCTGCACAGGAACGCCTACACGATCAAGGACATGCCCGAGAAATCCTTTGACGTCACCTTCGCAGGAGACGTGCTCTGCCACGTTGATGATCCGCTCCGTCTTTTGAAACAGATCCACCACGCCACGAAAGAGAAGTTCTATCTCGTGGCGGACCGCTGGCCGGCGGCCGGGATCTGGTGGGCCGGTTACATCTGGAAGTTTACCGAGACCGACATGCTCCGCCTCCTGGAGTACGCTGGATTCAAGAGCATTAAGGTGCTCGCTCGTTACAACATCGGGTCTAACTTCTGGCCAAAGAACGAACTGAACCCGAGACCCGTGTCGCTTTACTCATGCGACCGGGACCCAAACTGGAAGTATCCGGACGAGGCCTTCACGTTTGAGAAAAACAGCGCTGTCTTAACGCAAGAGCTCGCACCGGACATTGACTTCAATGATCAGTAAAAAATCAATCTACACGTGCATTAAATGCGGAAAGCGTAAACGGGCGAAGCCGGGACAGGTCCACGTTTGCTGCAGGACCGAGATGGTGGAGCTTCAGGGGATGATCACAAAATGAAAACAAAAGACAGGCTGAAAATACACTGGGTCACGAAACCTCACGAGATGGTCGCGAACGCGCTCGGCTACAACATCCACAACTCGCAAATGCTTAAGCACATCGAGAAGTACGCGGACCTGGACGAGACCGCGGACATCGCGCTCACGATCACGCCGGCGGACCAGTTCATCCCGGTCCCTGGGAAATTTAACGTTCTCTTCTCCATGTGGGAGTTTCTCGATCTCCCGGAGACATACATCCAGGGCATCAACAAAGCGGACCTGATCCTGGTGCCGTGCCGGTTCTGCAAAGACGTCTTTTCAAGATACACAAAAAAACCGATCGAAGTCTGCTGGGAGGGCGTCGATCCGGAGGTTTATCGTTACCACGAGCGAAAGCCATCTGTCCCCTTTCGTTTCCTCTGGGTCGGCGCTCCAAATCCGCGCAAAGGATACCCGCTTATCCTTCAGGCCGTGCAGATCCTCGAGCAACTCGATAACGTCGAGATCTACATCAAGACCACGGTCCCGAAGATCAAGTGGGGACAATTCTTCCGGAACATCTGGAACAAGCGCCACGACATCATGAAAGAGCGCGGAAAACTCGTTTCCGTTTGGAGGATGCTGCAGCGCCTCCCGCGGCCGCAGCTCGCGGACAAGGTGATCCGGTACGGGAAAAAGAAAAACATCATTTTTGATACCCGGAAACTTCCGATCAACGAACTGATCGAGCTCTACAACTCCGCGCATTGTTTCGTGCTCCCGAGTTTCGGCGAGGGGTGGGGCCTTACGCTTTGCGAAGCGATGGCCACCGGCGCGCCGTGCGTCGCGACAAAGAACACCGGGACCGCGGACTTCTTCGACGAGCAAGTCGGCTACGTGGTCGAGCACGGAATGAAAGAGCTCGACCTCCGCGATTACAAACTAAAAACGCGCGGCTACGAACCGAGCGGAAAATCCACGATCGAGCAGATGTTCAAGGTTATGAGGGAATACCCGGAAGCGCTCCGCAGAGGGCGCGCGGCCAGCCGGCGGATCCTCGAAAAATTTACATGGGATAGATCAGCAAAACGACTACACGACATTTTAAGGAGGCACGCGCCATGTCAACCGTTACCAAAGCAGACGTAAAACTTTTTCTCGGGATCCCAAACGCCACGACCACCGACGACACGCTCCTGGACAGGATCATCGCGTGCGCGGAGGCCGACGCATTAGCCCAGGTAGACCGCGCCATGAGCACGGTTTCGACCTATACGGAGGACTTCGACGGGGATGGGCAGTCTGGCCGCCTAGTGCTGAAACAAACGCCTGTGACGGCCGTTCTGGCGGTTTATGACGACCTGGACAGGGCCTTCGGCGCCGATACGCTCCTGGAAGCCGAGGATTACACATTTACGGCCAACGGGATCCTAAAACTGGACCATTACCTGGTCTTCACAAAAGGCACCGGAAACGTCCGGGTCCAGTACCAGGCCGGTTATACCTCGGTCCCGGAAGACTTTAAAAAGGCGATCATCGATCTTTCGATGGCGGAGTATCTCCGCACGAAGACCCGGATCAACACGATCACCGATGACGAGATCGGCGGAAAGATTAAGGCCCTCGAAACGAAAGCGAAAGAAGTGCTCGCGCGGTACAGGAACACTCCCTATGGCGATTGAGTTCTACATTGACGCGAAGGACCGCAAGAAGATCGAGAAGATGCTGTCCACGCAGACCGCGTCACGGATCGGAGAGGTTATGTTCCGGGCGTTTCAGCAGGCCGGGGCGATGGTGGAGGGCCGGCTGAAAGACAACGTCTCGGGGCCCATCCTGAACGTCCGCTCAAGTCGCCTTATGAATTCCATCGGATCCATTGCCAGGGTAACGGGAGACCAAGTGACCGCTGAGATCGGCTCGGGGGCGCGCGGTGGGGGGCGCGTCCCTTATGCCGGGATCCACGAGACCGGCGGTACGATCCGTCCGACCGGCGGAAGAAAGAACCTGACGATACCGATCGGAGAAGCGAAAACAAAAGGCGGAGACTCGCGCGGCGGATTCACGGCCAGAAAACTTTTCGACGGACAGATCCCGGGCTACGACACCGGCGTGGTTATCAAAAATATCATCTACGGAAAGCAGACCGGCGGGAAAAATAAATTGAGCCCACTATTCGTTTTAGTTAAAAGTGTAACGATGCCAGCGCGCCGTTATTTGTCGCGAACGCTGGAAGAAACGCAGGGCGAGATCCCGGGAATGGTGCTCCGGGCCGTATCGAAAGAACTAGGGGCGAGTTAATGGCACAAGAGACAACGGTCCTAAACGCATTAAAGACGCAGCTCACGAATAACACGACGCTCGCCGCGTACGTGAAAAACATTTTTCTCGGGGTCCGGAAAGCGGTCCCGAGTTTTCCCTTCATCGTCATTGAACCCCAGGAGCTCCTCGAGGCCGATGACGTCTACGGCCGCCAGGACCTTCGCTTCCGCGTTCAAGTGGTCGGGTTTATCGAATGCCTGGACCCGGAGAAGCAGATCGTCGGCGACGCGACCAACAAAGGAATCATGGATTTAATGCTCGACGTGAAGAAAGCGATCTCGGCTGACCGAACAGTCGGAGGGACCGCGATCCACGCCTATATTCAAAGCGAACGGTTCGAGTACGTGGAGTACCCGGTCCGGAGCGTCGTTTTAACGGTCGAATTGTTTTTCAGACAGGCATCAGTCGCAAGAACCTAAACACAAAAAGGAGAAACGGCCATGTTCCTAAACAAAAATAAAATCCTCTTGATCAAGCGGGAAGCGGTGTACGGAACGGACTCCGTTCCCACGGTTTCCGATAACGCGATCGAGGCGAAGAACATCAAGATCGAATACAACGGCGACCTGCTCGAGCGGGACCTCGTCCGGAGCACGCTCTCGAACTCCGCGCCGATCATGGGGCAGCGGTGGGCCGAGTTATCCTTCCAGGTGGAAGTGAAGGGATCCGGAACGAAGGGCGCAGCCGGCAGGATCGGTGACGCTCTCGTCGCTTGCGGTCTTACAGAGACCGCGGCCGCAGGATCCAGCGTAACTTATACGCCTTGCGACAGCACGTTCCTCTCCGCGACCGCGTATCTTTACGAGCTCCAGGACTCCGGGAACTGCAAACTTCACAAGATCACCGGATGCCGCGGAACCGTGGCCTTTGATTTTGAAGCCGGGAAGATCTCGACCGCCGAGATCAAACTGCAGGGACTGATCGATGAGATCACAGACGAAACGGATCCGTCGACGCCGACCTACGAAACAACCACGCCGCCGATCGTTGAAAACTCTACCTTTACGCTGAACAGCGTCGCCACTCTGATCGCGCAGGCCGTCAAGATCGATATGGCGAACGAAGTCGTGAAGCAAGACGACCTGAACAGCGCGACAGGTCTCAAGGGCTTCATGATCACCGGACGGAATCCTTCCGGCACAATCAACCCCGAAGCGGTCCTGAAAGCGACCTATGACTTTGTCGGGGACTGGCAAGCCGCCACAGCCCGGGCCTTGAGCCTGGTGCTCGGAAGCGCTGCCGGTAACAAACTCACCGTGACCGCGCCGAAGCTCGTGCTCGAGAAAGTGGGAGCCGGGGAGCGGACCGGGATCCGGACCGAGGACCTCGCCTTCCGCCTTGCTTCAAACGCCGGCGGTGATGAGCTCGTTTTGAAGTTTGAGTAATTAACCAAATCAGGGACAGGAGGCAGGGACATGTTAGGAATTGACGCGAGGGAGACAGAAAAGTTTCAGAGCAAGTACGACACCGGGGAACCGAAGACCGAGTTCACGCTCGGCATTTTTACGACCCGGGAGAAACTGAAAGTGTTCGGCGGCTCGATGGACGCGAAGGGGCAGTTTGATATGTCGAAATTCCAGGACAAGATCCTGGACATTTTGGAAGTCGGCGTGAAAGGGATCAAGAACCTCGGCGGGAAAGACTACGCTGGCGTTACGCCCGAGATCCTGGACGCGCTTCCGTTTGAAGTGGTTATGGAATTATTCGAGCGGATCATGGCGATTAACTTCGTCACAGAGGACGCAAAAAAAAACTGATATTGGCAGTCTGGGCCCAGGTCAACGGCCTGGACTGCCGAGCGTGTAATAAGCAGCTCCGGACGTTTCGGGGCTGTACCGAAGACGCCGCGAACGAGTACGAGATCGAAGGCAACGTTTTACGGCGGTGTCCTCTGCGGACCGTAGACGGTCGTTCCGCGGCAATGCTTGAAATGTTTTTCGCGTACAAGCAAGGGTTCCTCCCGAATGCCGGGGGGTGGCTCGATCAACCGCTGATGTTCACGCAGTCGATGGCGATCATCGAGAACTACGCGGAGAAATTGAAAGAGGAAAAAAAGCATGGCGCAGAATGATCAAGTCGCAAACATTATCCTTCGGTTAAAAGACGAATTCTCCAAGAAACTCTCCACGGCCGGAAAAGACTTCCAGAACTTCGCAAGGTCCGTAGACCAGGCCGGCGCTGCAATGGCCAGGACCGGGATGAGAATGACCGCGGTCGGTGCGACCATGACAGCACCATTCCTCGCAGCAACAAAGGCGATGGAGAAGTATTCCTTTGACGCGCGCAATGAAATGATCCGGATGGATAACGCTATCCTCTCGCTTTCGCAAACGATCGCGGCGGCGGCCATGCCGGCTATCCGCGAACTAAACGACAACCTCGCCAGGATCGTCAACATCCTCCGGTCCATTGACCCGGCCATCATGCAGAACGTCGCAAGGTGGTCTTTGATGATAGGGCAAATCCTTTTAGTTACGGGGATCATGACGGCATTCATAGGCAAGGTTATAAGTTTGACCGCAAAATTTGCCGCGCTCGGAGTAACCATGATGACGTTCAGCGGTGCGATAATCCCTGGGCTTATCGCGGTGACTGCCGGCTTGATTTTCGCGTGGGTGAAATTCCACGATGAGTTCGTCCTCGTTATTGACTCTCTCCGTTTTCTTTGGCTTCAGTTTATCGATACGCTGATGAAGGCTTGGCAAAACTTTCTGCAGATGATCTCCAAGATCCCAGGAGCAAATAGTTTTGCTCGGCAGGTAGACCAGCTGACGATTGCAAGGCAAAAACTTAAGAGGGAAATGGACGCGATCGCTGGCGGTGGATCCTCGAGCTGGAGCAACCAATTGCAAGGGTGGTCAGAACAGCTGAAGAAGTTCATCGACGACAACTACAAAAAGTTATCTACCGCGTCAACATCACTGCAGACCGTTATGAAGGACACGAAATCGGTAATCCAGGACACAGCGAACACTTTCGCTGACGGATTCTCCGACGCCTTCGACAAGGTTTTATTCGAGGGCGAGAAATTCGGGAACTCCATGAAGTCGCTTTTCTCGAGCATGGGGCGCAGCATCTTAAAAGATTTTGTTTCGACCGTTGGGAAAAACCTGTTCAGCTCCCTCCTGGGTGGAGCAGGAACCAACTCCGGATCCGGGCTCGGTGGCTTATTGGGCGCCGGCCTCGGGTCTTTCTTTGGCCCGATCGGGACCGTAATCGGTGGTTTTTTTGGAAACCTTTTCAAGTTTCACGAAGGCGGAATGATCTACGCGCACGCAGGCCTCGCACCGGACGAAGTGCCGATCATCGCACAGACCGGAGAAGGCGTTCTCTCAAGACGAGGGATGGCCGCGGTTGGTGGCAGCGAAAGACTCCGAAGCCTTAATCGAGGAGAATCAACCGGAGGCGAAGGGCAAACAATTATCATCAATCAAGTGATCCAAGCATGGGACGCTTCTGACGTTTACAGAAATAGAAAAATTCTTTCCTCAGCTCTTGCCAACGAAATCCGCGCAAACGGGAACTTACGCAAAACGATAAAGGGAAGCTGACATGGCTGATGATGATTTACTGATACAACCAGATTACGTTTTTGAAGAAGAAATCAAATATAACACGGCCATCTCCCGATTTGAAAATGGTTCGGAACAGCGCAGATCATTGTGGGCGGCCCCGGCTCACAAATTCAAACTTACATTTAACAATCGGACAGAGAGTGAAAAAGACGACGTCCTCGAACTTTACAATGAAATGCTCGGAGCTTATGGAACGTTTCTATGGACGAATCCAAACGACAGCGTCCAGTACACGGTTCGCTTTGATGAAGACTCCTTCGCGTTAAAGAATAAGGCGTATGGGATATACGATTTTTCTGTGAACCTTATCCAGGTGAAATAATGATTGAGTTAACGGCTGATTTCGTTCTTGAAAAAAACAAGGCAACGAATAAGCCGGTTTATCTTTACGAAGTGGCGGATATTGACGGGCTTGGCACAAACCTCTGCTTCAGCGGGTACGACGACGACATTTCCTTCAACAGCAAAACGTACATCCGTTTCCCGATTTCCCACGAAAGCACCTCCGAAAACACGAGCGGCGAGATTGATAACGTCGTTATTCGGTTGTCCAACATTTCGCAGTTCATACAGGACAAACTGGAAATTTATAATTTCCGAGGAAAGAAGGTTGTCGTCACTCTCGTTTTTGTAAATCTACTTTCTTCTGAACTAAATTGTTTGGAACAGACTTATTACATAGACGGGTACACGGCAGACCAAGACACGGTAGAATTCCTTTGCTCAAGCAAGTTTGATTTAATGAGCGTTGAAATACCGACACGGAAGTTTTGGCGCAACTTCTGCACGTGGAAATTTAAGTCTACGGAGTGCGGGTACTCTGGAGATCAGACGGTGTGCAATAAGACGTTCCAGAGGTGCAAGGTCTTACAAAACCAAATGCGGTTCGGGGGCTTCCCTTCCATCCCGTCAAGGCGGCTATATGTCGGGTAGATTGATTGATTCTATAAATAAGCAGGTGTTTGAAACGAACGTCATTTCCGATTACTTGGGGATGCCGTACCTGAATAAAGGGCGTGGGGAGGGCGGCATTGATTGTTGGGGGCTTGGGCTGAAGGTCTACGAACTGGCAGGGGTGAAGTTGTTTGATATTCCAGAAATTGAATACGACCCAAGTTGGTCAAAGACTGGCGGGAATTATCTTGCAGAAAATTACTGGCGGGATTGGGAGAAGATTGAAAATCCAGAGTTCCTTGATGCGGTGCTTTTGAGGAACGCTTTCGGGATTGCGTATCACGGCGGGGTGGTGTTGAGCGGCGGGCGGTTTATTCATGCCACGATGTACGGGGTAATAATTTCACGGCTTAATGAACCAGCGATTAAAGAAAAAATCGAAGGCTTTTACAGGCTGAAGAAACTCTATGAATAACGGCGAATGGAATAAAAAAATCAGGGTAGCGTGGATACCGAATCCGTTTTCAAAGGACGGAAGGGTCGAGAAGTTATTTGACCTTGTAAACGGGCAGACGCTTGAAAAGTACCTTGAAGGGTGGGATGTTCCGTACAAGAAGGACGGGCTAAAGTTCCTTTCTTCACAGGCGGGAAGCGTAAAGTTATCAGAGCATATTCCCGTCGCTGGCGAGGAAGTTCTGATAATGCCAGAAGTAAAAGACCCGTTTTCTATAGGTACGGCTATCTTTGGGGCGTTGTCTTTGAGCATGATTGTTCCTATAGGGGCGGCGTATGCGACTGTAATGACGTTGGGGTGGCTTGCAATTGCGGCAACGGTGGCTGTAATCGGGTTCACGATTTATTCAGCGTTCCAAAAGCCAAGAACTCCGAGTTTCGGGACACAGGCGGGAACGTCGGGATCGCTTGAGGCGTCAAGTCCGACATACGGGTGGGACGGTGTTGCAACGATCCAAGAGGTCGCTGTCCCTATTTTTATCGTTTACGGGGAGCATAAGTGCGGCGGAAACATCATAAACCAGTACGTCTACAATGACGGCGAAAACGAATATTTAAATTTACTCTTAGCTCTTGGCGAGGGTGAGATTGATGACGTCAGCGATATAAAAATAAACGGAAATCCGTTTGAGAACTTTGATTCGCTTCAGTATTTTTTGAGGAAGGGAACGAACGACCAAGCGATTATTTCGGAGTTTGAGGAACTGCACAACGCCTACGATGTCGGAGCCGCCCTTTTAAAAGACGACGCCTATACAGTGACGACCCTTGATAATTTGGTGGAAGCGTTAGAGATTGAAATACAGTTCCCGCAGGGTCTTTATAGCATCAACTCCGAAAGCGGCGGGTATTACAACAATACCGCCAACATAAAAATCGAATACAAAATCCACACCGATTCCGAGTGGACGGTGCTGGCGGATAAAGTAATTACGAATAAGACAAGGGAAGTTTTGCGTCGTCGGTACAAGATTACGGGGCTTACACCAGCGCAATATGATGTCAGGGTCACAAAAACAACAGACGACACGACGAAA